>RCNF010002356.1_pt1 | contig 10136 bp, 7 predicted proteins | sample 2041311 | NCBI WGS metagenome assembly RCNF01 (sample SAMN09708228, study PRJNA481090) | Marine sediment metagenome, whole genome shotgun sequencing project. | biome: marine sediment; feature: ocean; material: sediment; isolation source: Sewage treatment plant 2 marine sediment (STP2) ... | reverse complement strand
TCGGACACAAATTTCATGCGCACCGGATCGTAAACGGCACCATTTTCAACATTGTCATCCCATGCCATGCCGTTTTCCGTCACATAGATTGGCAAATCACCAACATAGTCGCGGGCAAGGCGGGTCAAAAATCCGTGCAGACCTTGCGGATAAATTTCCCAACCCATTTGGGTTTTATCGCCGGGGCCTTCTTGGGATTGGATATGCGGCCAGACTGCGGTCGGGTCGGTCGTCACCTTATGGCGTGTGTAGTAATTTACGCCCAAGAAATCGATGGGCTGGCTGATCTCTACCATATCGTCTTGCCAATTTTCAGGCATGTGAGGGGAAAGCCCGGCCAATGCCTCAGTGGGGTAGGTGCCTTTAGTGACGGCCTCAATGAACCAGCGGTTCATGATCGCGTCCCATGTGGCTGTAGCTGACGTGGCCGCGGGGCTTTTATCCACGGGCTCTGTGTGGTCGAAATTGAGCACGACCCCGCAGTTGTCCATACCTTTGGCGCGCAGGCGTGACATGGCCACCCCATGTGCCAAATTAATGTGATGCATGGCGCGTGCCGTTGCCCGAATATCGCGCATGCCCGGTGCGTGATGTCCCAAAAAATGTGAAAGATAAGCCACACACCAAGGTTCGTTGACGGTCGCAATTGAGGTCACACGGTCGCCGATCCGGTCGGTGATCACATCCGTAAAATCACCGAAATACGCGCATGTATCGCGATTTTGCCAGCCCCCTTTATCTGCCAATGCCGACGGCAATTCCCAATGGTAAAGCGTTTGGAATGGCTGCAGCCCGCGTTCCAGCATCGCATCGACCAATCGGTCGTAATAATCGAGGCCCTCTGGATTGGGCGTACGTCCATCTGGCATGACCCGCGCCCACGACGTCGAAAAACGGTACGCGTCCATGCCTGCATCTCTGAGCAAATCAAGGTCTTCGCCGTAGCGGTGGTAATGATCGCAAGCCAAATCCCCATTTTCGCCGCGCACCACATTGCCAGGACCTGCTGCAAAGGTATCCCAGTGGGTCGAGCCTGCGCCGCCAAATTTGTGGCCTTCAATTTGATATGCAGCCGTGGCTGCCCCAAAGACAAAGTCTTTCGGAAAGTCAGAGCGTTTGAAATCCATTTTAGTCCTTTCGGGGGGCAGGGCCGGTAGAGGCCCCAACCATCAATTCAGCCTCGAGCAATTCATTGGGTAAGGGCATAAGGGGGTCCGCAATCGTGGCGAGCAGCATTTGCGCCAAGCGGCGTCCGGCCTCGCGCACAGATGATCGTGTTGCGGTAAAGATAGGCTCATCGCCGCCGTTTTGCAGGTAAGATAGGACATCGTCATGGGTCACAACCGATACGTCCTTGCCCATTACCAATCCGCGTTCTTCGATTGCGCGGCGCACGCCAAGCGCGCTGATCAAGGATGAACACAAGACTGCGGTCGGCGCGTTCGGGCTTTCCAGCATTTCACGGGTAGAATGATAGCCGAAAATCTCGGTCATTTCGCCTGATCGCATGATAGAGAGGTCAATTTCAGTCTCATGAGAAAGCAGCGACGCGCTGTACCCTTCGCGCCGTCTGTGGGCAAAGTCCATGTCTTCTAGGCCGTTGATTAACGCGATACGCCGATGGCCCAAATCAAATAGGAAATCGGTTGCGCGTTCAAATGAACGCCGGTTGTTCACATCAAGCCATGCATAAGGCAGTTTGCAGCCCGATGCCCGCCCATGCACTGCGAACGGCAGGCCGATATCATGAAGCAACGGAATGCGCGCGTCATCCATGCGGGGGCCGTGAACTATCACGCCGTCCACAGCGCGGCGTGATTTTAGCCCTTGGTAAACTTGATCTTCTTGTGCGTCGGCAACGATCGACAGGACCATTTCATAGCCTTCTTTGGCATAAGCCTCGCCTGCGCCTGCGATGAAGTCGCCAAAAATGGGGTTCATCATTTCATGTTTGCTGGACACGGGAATCACATGACCGATGGCAAGCGCCTTGCCGGTCGCTAAACCTTTGGCGCGTGTGCTGGGTGTGTAATTATTGGCACGTGCGGCGTCTTGGACGCGCTGTCGCGTCTGTGCGCTGACCTCCGGATAGCCGTTTAGCGCACGGCTGACCGTTGTCTGACTTAGCCCTAGATTCTGTGAAAGTTCTTTTAGGTTCATGGTGACAACAGTGTGTTCAAAGCGCTTTAAGTGTAAAGGTGTTTGCCAAAGATGGGCAAACAATTGTGGTTGCGTAATCGTTTCAGTACCATAATTTCAACGGAATCCAACCTTTAATTTAGCGCTAACAATGTTGTGTTGACAGGAAAGGAGACTTCTATGATGCTATTGAAATCCAAAGCGCTTTGGTAGTGATTCCAATTGCGCTCGCTGGGAATGAACGCACGTTCGTGTGCAAAAGAAGTAACGCATCACGTTGGTGCGATTGGGAGGGAATTCAATGAAAATGAAACTGTATGCCACAGCGGCAACGGTTGCTCTGATAGCAGGTGGTGCCCACGCAGGCGGCCATTTGGACGGAGTACAGATCACTGTTTCGGGCACATGGCTGAGCCCAGAAGCCGAAATCGTAAACGAAATCTTTGACCTGTTCGAAGAGCAGACTGGCGCTGAAGTAAGCTATGTCGGTTCCGACAGCTTTGAGCAGCAGGTCATCATCGATGCCGAAGCTGGTTCAGCGGCGAACATCTCAGTTTTCCCGCAACCTGGTTTGGCAGCAGACCTTGCATCGCGCGGTTTCCTTACGCCATTGCAGGACGATTCAGCTGACTGGATCCGCGACAACTATGCGGCGGGTCAGTCATGGGTTGATCTGGGTACTTACGCAGACGAGAACGGCAATGATGAACTGTACGGTATGTTCTTTCGCGTCGATCTGAAGTCGCTTGTTTGGTACAGCCCAGAGAACTTTGAAGATGCCGGCTATGAGATTCCAACAACTATGGAAGACCTTAAGACGTTGTCAGATCAAATCGTTGCAGACGGCGAGACACCTTGGTGTATCGGTCTGGGTTCAGGTGCTGCGACTGGTTGGCCAGCAACTGACTGGGTCGAAGACATGCTGCTGCGCACGCAGCCACCAGAGGTCTATGACGCATGGGTTTCAAACGAATTGCCGTTTGACGCGCCAGAAATCGTCGCTGCCATTGAAGAGTTCGGCGCATTCGCACGTAACGACGCTTATGTCGCTGGTGGTGCCGGTGCAGTTGCAACAACAGACTTCCGTGACAGCCCAAAAGGCATGTTCTCAAGCCCGCCACAGTGCTACATGCACCGTCAGGCGTCCTTCATTCCGGCCTTCTTTCCAGAAGGCACATCGGTTGGTGAAGACGTCGATTTCTTCTACTTCCCAGCTTATGAAGGCAAAGACCTTGGTTCCCCAGTTCTGGGTGCAGGTACATTGTTTGCCATCACAAACCCGGGCGACGGCGTTCAAGAGCTGATCGAATTCCTGCGTCAGCCTGCTGCGCATGAAATCTGGATGTCCTACGGCGGCTTCCTGACACCACACACTGGTGTTGATCCAGCGAAATTCGTTGATGACACATCACGTGGCCTGAACGAAGTTCTGCTGGGTGCGACAACCTTCCGTTTCGACGGGTCTGACCTGATGCCGGGTGCGATTGGCGCCGGTGCATTCTGGACAGGTATGGTTGACTATGCCGGTGGTACACCAGCCGCTGAAGTTGCAACGGGCGTTCAAAACGCTTGGGACGCAATCAAGTAAGCGATCACGTTTACGCAGATTTGGGGTGATCCGGCGCACGCGTCGGGCCACTCCTCACAAAAACATAGCCTAGGGGGAGAGGACTATGAATCCTGCATTTCAGGGACTTTTGACGATCATCGTCGGTGTCGGTGGTTGTATTGGGTACTTCTATTTTTCAAATCAGTTTCTCGACAAAGTGCTTTACCCTGCCAAGGGGCCAAAGGCCGGACATAATATCAACCGTGCCAACCAAATTCGCCCTTGGTTATTCCTTTTCCCAGCGATGTTCGCCTTGGGCCTTTACCTTGCATACCCCGTCTTTGCGACGCTGTGGTATTCGGTCACGGACCGCGATCAGGGTGGGGCATTTGTTGGCCTCGCGAACTATCGCCAAATGGTGGATGATCCCAAGTTCTGGGAAGCGCTGAAGAACAACATGCTTTGGCTTTTGATTGTGCCTGCCGCATCAACCGCGTTTGGTCTGCTGGCTGCCCAATTGACTGACCGGATCTGGTGGGGCGCGTTTGCCAAATCCTTGATCTTTATGCCGATGGCGATTTCATTCGTCGGTGCGGCGGTTATTTTTAAACTTATCTATGATACGCGCCCTGTTGATCAAAGCCAGATTGGTGTGATGAACGCCGTCTGGTTGCAGTTCGAAGGCGGGATCGGGTCGTTCCTGATTTTGCGGCTTTTGCCCGGTTTGCTGATGATTTCAGCGGCGGCAGCGGCCCTTTATGTCGCCTACAGCCAAGTCATAACAGCAATGGAAAAACGCGGAACGGCGTTCATTCTGCTGGTACGCGGTGTGTTCATTGCGGTGCTAATGTGGGTTGCTTATAGCACGCTTGCACTGGCGCTTGGGGCCTTTACGAAAACTTATCCTTACGGTGTGCCGCAGCAATGGCTGACGATCCCGGGCTGGAATTCGTTCCTGTTGATGATCGTTTTAATCTGGATTCAAACGGGTTTCGCTATGGTAATCTTGTCGGCTGCCCTGCGCGGTATCCCAGAAGAAACAATCGAGGCCGCCATCGTTGATGGTGCCAACCCGTTCCAAGTCTTCTTTAAGATCAAGATGCCGCAAATTTCGGGCACTATTGTTGTTGTCTGGACGACGATCACTTTGGTCGTGCTCAAGGTCTTTGACATCGTGTTTGCGATGACCAACGGACAATGGGAAACGCAGGTTCTTGCAAATTTCATGTACGACAAATTGTTCCGAGCGAATGATTGGGGCGTCGGCTCTGCCAGTGCGATGGTCATCATGCTGCTGGTCAGCCCGATCCTTGTCTGGAATGTTTATAATGCCCGCAAGGAGATGCGCTGATGGACGGTATGGTTGGAAGCAAGTCGTCCCTCTCTTGGGTCGTAAATATATCGGTTGTGTTGTTGGTGCTGCTATGGCTGTTCCCGACGGTCGGCCTGTTGGTTTCGTCCTTTCGGACGACGGACCAGATCAGCAGTAATGGGTGGTGGCAGTCACTTTTCCCGACTGAACAGAACGTCAGTTTGCGCACAGTTGATCCCGATGATGACGGCGTGCAAGCGTTGACCGGCGGGCTTTATACCGTGTCCGGCAATGTCTTTGGTGACAGCTCTGAGGCGGTCATTAGCGTTTGGGGTGTGTCCTCGCGCGCAATTGACAGCTTTGTGCCGGGTGACACCGCTGATTTGGGCGAGGGTGAAAGCATCACCGTTGAGGTTGATGGATCGTATGTTTGGACGGGCACATCAGAACTTTCGGGGCGCGGCCAACGCGTCTTTGCCACAGCGGAAACACCGCCAGAGTTTACGACCGACAACTACCGAACCGTTCTCGTCGATGGAAATACGACGGATTCCATGGCAAAGGCGTTCTTTAACACGCTGACGGTTACTATTCCGGCAACGATCATCCCCATCGTGATTGCGGCTTTTGCGGCCTATGCGTTGGCTTGGATGGACTTTCCGGGGCGGGCGATCTTGATTGCGCTGGTTGTTGGATTGCTGGTCGTGCCGTTGCAACTGGCCCTAATTCCGCTGTTACGACTGCATCTGAGCATTGGGATCGGAAAGGGATATTTAGGTGTTTGGCTGGCTCATACCGGATTTGGCCTACCGCTCGCGATTTATCTTTTGCGAAATTACATGGTCGGATTGCCGCGCGATATTATCGAGAACGCAAAGGTTGATGGCGCGACGGATTTCCAAATCTTTACCAAGATTATCCTGCCACTTTCATTCCCTGCGTTGGCGTCATTTGCGATTTTCCAATTCTTGTGGACATGGAATGACCTGCTCGTGGCCAAGGTGTTCTTGATCGATGCTTCGGGCCAAACCACGGTCATGACCAACCAAATCGTAGAGCTTTTAGGCACTAGAGGCGGCAATTGGGAAATCCTTGCGACGGCTGCGTTCGTTTCGATCTCGGTCCCGCTGGTGGTGTTCTTTGCGATGCAAAAATACTTGGTGCGCGGCCTTTTGGCAGGCTCAGTAAAATAAGAATGGTCGCTCCGGACTTTTCCGGGTCCACACCACTCCACGCGCAGTGTTCGGCTTAGCCCAATGCTGCACTATGACAGGACCGACCCTATGACGACGGCACTTGCGACCCACGCTGAAATGGCGACAGATAAAAATTGGTGGCGTGGTGCTGTGATCTATCAGATCTATCCACGCAGCTTTCAAGACAGCAATGGCGACGGCATTGGTGATCTGTTGGGGATCGTGCAGCGCTTGCCGTACATCGCGTCATTGGGTGTCGATGCGATTTGGATTTCGCCGTTTTTCATGTCGCCGATGAAGGACTTTGGCTACGATGTCAGCGACTATTGCGACGTTGATCCGATGTTCGGCAGTTTGGCTGATTTCGACGCGGTTGTGGAAACGGCGCACCGCTTTGGTATCCGCGTGATGATTGATTTGGTGCTTAGCCACACAAGCGACCAACATAACTGGTTTGCAGAAAGCCGCACTGATCGCACCAACGACAAGTCCGATTGGTATGTCTGGTCTGATCCCAAACCTGATGGCACCCCGCCGAATAACTGGCTGTCGATCTTTGGTGGTTCCGCTTGGCATTGGGATGCACGCCGCGAACAGTATTATATGCATAACTTTCTTGTGTCCCAGCCCGACCTGAATTTCCATGCACCCGCTGTGCAAGAGGCGCTGCTTGATGTGGCCCGATTCTGGTTGAACCGTGGTTGTGACGGGTTTCGTTTAGACACGATAAATTTCTACACACATGACGCGCAATTGCGCGATAACCCTGCGCTGCCGCCTGAAAAGCGTAACGCGACCATCGCGCCATCCGTGAACCCCTATAACTACCAAGAGCACATTTACTCCAAGAACCAGCCAGAGAACATCGACTTCCTGCGCAAGCTGCGTGCGGTCATGGAACCCTACGGTGCCGCCGCTGTGGGCGAGGTGGGTGATGCGCAATTGGGTCTTGAGATTATGGGGCAGTACACCGCAGGCGATGATCTGATGCAGATGTGCTATGCTTTTGAATTCTTGGCGAAAGATCAACCAACCGCCGCCCGTATTACGCAAGTGATGAACAAAGTCGACGAAGTCGCCGCAGACGGTTGGGCTTGTTGGGCGTTCTCGAACCACGATGTGATGCGCCATGCCAGCCGTTGGGATTTGACCCCGGCCGCACAGCGGATGTTTGCGACGTTGATCTTATGTTTGCGCGGCTCTGTTTGCCTCTATCAAGGCGAAGAACTGGGTCTTCCAGAGGCGGACGTTGCGTTTGAAGACTTGCAAGACCCTTACGGCATCGAGTTCTGGCCAGAGTTCAAAGGCCGCGATGGTTGCCGGACCCCGATGGTTTGGGAAAGCAGCAATCAAAACGGCGGATTTTCAGCCTCGAAACCGTGGTTGCCGGTCGCGTCAGAGCATCTTCATATGTCCGCCGCCGCACAAGAGGACGAGCCGGGCGCGTTATTGCATCATTACCGCAAAGCGATCGCTTTCCGCCGTGCCCATGAGGCACTGAGCACTGGCGACCATGACGGCGTCAAAGCCAAATGCGATGTGGTCTATTTCACGCGGACGTCGGGCACACAGACGATTTTTTGTGCCTTCAACGTCAGCGAAACACCATCTGATTTCGATCTGCCGACAGGCAATTGGACCCCGATCGGGGCCGAATTGGGCAGCGCACATACATCCGCAGACGGGAGACTGCACCTTGGACCTTGGCAAGTTTGCCTTGCGCTCAAGACATAAATTTAAGGGGAGTGAGACATGGCTGATCTGAAACTAACGGACGTTGCCAAGACCTATGGCGGCACCGTTGATGTTCTGAAAAACATCAATCTGGATATCAAACAAGGCGAGCTTATCGTCTTCGTTGGCCCGTCGGGCTGCGGTAAATCAACGCTTTTGCGCATGATTGCCGGACTTGAAAGCATCACAGGTGGAGAGTTGCAAATCGACGGGCAGGTCGTGAATGACGTACCCCCCGCGCAGCGCGGCATTGCGATGGTGTTTCAGTCCTACGCGCTTTATCCGCATATGACGGTGCGTGAAAACATGTCTTTTGCGCTCAAGCTTGCCAAGAAATCCACCGCAGAAATCGAAGAGGCCGTGGGCCGCGCTGCAAAAATCCTGCAGCTTGATGAATATCTGGATCGCTTGCCCAAAGCTCTTTCAGGTGGTCAGCGCCAGCGCGTGGCCATTGGCCGCTCTATTGTGCGTGATCCGAAAGTGTATCTGTTTGATGAACCGCTCTCGAACCTTGATGCCGCCTTGCGGGTGGCCACCCGGATCGAGATCGCACAGCTGAAGGAATCGATGCCGCAAAGCACGATGATTTACGTGACCCACGATCAGGTCGAGGCGATGACCTTGGCGACCCGCATCGTGGTACTTGCCAATAAAGGCATCGCGCAGGTTGGCACGCCGCTGCAATTGTACGAGCGCCCAGAGAATGAATTTGTAGCCCAGTTCATCGGCTCGCCTGCGATGAACATTCTGTCCGGCGAGGTTGTCGGCACAGGCGCGCAAACGACGATCAAGTTGAATGGTGGGGGGACTGCGACGTCTGCGGTGCCGACGACGGATGCTGACAAGGGTCTGCAGGTGAACGTTGGGGTGCGCCCAGAGGACTTGCTGGAAACTGCCGATGGTGCGGATTACCTGTTTGAGGGTAACGTGAATTTCACCGAAGCTTTGGGCGAAGTCACCTTGCTGTATTTCGAGCGTATGGGCGACAATGGACCTGTGATTGGCAAGCTGCCCGGCATCCACACTGATCTGCGCGGCAAGTCCGTACGTTTGAACGCGGACCCGTCCAAGGTTCAAGTGTTCCACAACGGGCAATCGCTTTATTACCGCTAAACTGCTGATCTGAGCCGTTGCGTATATCGCGTCGATGTGGTGGCATCGGCGCGATTTCTATTTATGGGGCTACATTATGCAAACACCGGTGAACACGCTGAAAAACGCACTGAATGCGGGACAGGTTCAGCACGGGATTTGGCTGACGTCAGGGACGGGGGTTTTGGCAGAACTTGCGGGCAACGCTGGTTTTGATTGGTGTCTGATTGACGGCGAACATGGCCCCAACACGGTGTCTGAGATGTTGCCACAACTGCAAGCACTGGCCATCAGCGGCACACCTGCAGTAGTGCGCGTCGCAAATGCAGAGGCTTGGATGATCAAACAGGTTCTTGATTTGGGGTGTCAGACGGTGCTTGTGCCGATGGTCGATGATGAGGAAGCGGCGCAAAAGATGTCACGCGCAATGCGCTACCCACCGCAGGGAAATCGCGGGATGGGGGCCGTTTTGGCGCGGGCGACTGGCTTTGGTGCCGTTAAGGATTACGCCCATACTGCAAACGATCAAGTCTGTTTATTGGTGCAGGCCGAAAGCGCGCAAGCAGTTGAAAATATTGATGCTATTGCGACAACGGACGGTGTGGACGGCGTGTTCGTCGGGCCTGCGGATCTGTCTGCTGATATGGGCTACCCGGGGCAGCCAGATCACCCTGAAGTCGAAAAGGCGATTGATCATCTGATCGCGCGCACCGTTGCGGCAGGTAAAATTGCAGGCATCATTACCTTTGATGAAAGCCGTCTAAATGAATATGCCGAGAAAGGTGTGACCTTCCTCGGCATTGGTGGTGATTTGGCTGTTCTGAATGGCGCCTTGCGTGGTTTAGCGGTGCGCGTCAAAACCTAGCCGCGACGACGACGCCCTGTGCGAGCGCGGCCTTCGCCCTCTTTGGGGGCGATGCGGTTGAATTTGATCCAGTCGCCACCTGATGCGTCATTGTTGGTCAAGAAGTTAGCCGCACGGATTGCTTCCATTTCCTTGCCTGCGCGGGGCAAGGTCGACCCCATACCGAACAAAGTGACGAACATTTCGTCATCCATGTCTTCGGGCAAGATGATACCAGTGGCGGCGATTTCGGCCCGCTTTTCAGCGATC
>RCNF010004462.1_pt1 | contig 10141 bp, 6 predicted proteins | sample 2041311 | NCBI WGS metagenome assembly RCNF01 (sample SAMN09708228, study PRJNA481090) | Marine sediment metagenome, whole genome shotgun sequencing project. | biome: marine sediment; feature: ocean; material: sediment; isolation source: Sewage treatment plant 2 marine sediment (STP2) ... | reverse complement strand
GCATGGAAAGGTGAAACCCTGGAAGAATATGATTGGTGTATTGAACAGACTTTATTTTTTGGCGAAGATAAGAAACCTTTAAATATGATACTTGATGACGGCGGCGATCTTACAAATGTAGTTTTGGATAAATACCCGGAGCTAGTTAAAGAGCTAAGAGGAATTTCTGAAGAAACTACCACAGGAGTTCACCGGCTTTATGAAAGAGAGCAGAATGGAACGCTTCCTTTACCTGCAATAAACGTTAACGATTCAGTTACAAAATCTAAGTTTGATAATAAGTATGGCTGCCGCGAATCTTTGGTGGATGCAATCCGGAGAGCTACCGACCTTATGCTTGCGGGCAAAGTTGCTGTTGTAGCCGGTTACGGTGATGTTGGCAAAGGTTCTGCTCAATCCTTAAGAGGTGCAGGCGTAAGGGTAATCGTTACGGAGATCGATCCTATCTGTGCATTGCAAGCAGCAATGGATGGTTACGAAGTTAAAAAAATGGAAGATGCTGCACCGCGCGCAAATATTATTGTAAGTGCAACCGGTAACTATAATGTTATTGATGAAAAAATCTTCATGCTAATGAATGATAAAACTATCGTTTGTAATATCGGGCATTTTGATAACGAAATTGATATGGCCTGGCTGAATAAAAATTACGGCAGCACGAAGGATACTATTAAACCACAAGTAGATAAATACACTGTTGACGGAAAAGATCTAATTGTTCTTGCAGAAGGTAGATTAGTAAATCTTGGCTGTGCAATGGGTCATCCATCTTTTGTGATGTCTAATTCATTTACTAACCAGGTGCTTGCACAAATTGAATTGTGGAAAAAACACGATAAATATGAGAACAAAGTTTACACGTTACCTAAACATCTTGATGAAATGGTTGCAAGTTTACACCTTGAAAAAATTGGTGTTGAATTAGAGGTGTTAACAAAAGAGCAAGCAGAATATATTAACGTTCCCATAGAAGGACCATATAAACCAGATTATTATCGTTATTAATAGCTAACACGGGGCGCACTTAATTGCGCCCCTATTTTTTTAACAGATCTCTTAAAGCTTCTTCTAAATTTTCAAATTTAAATTTATAACCACTTCTCAGTAATTTACTCATCACAACTCTCTGGCTGTCTGTAACATAATTTCCCAACTCCCCTTTCAATATCTTAATAGCAAATTCTGGAATAGGAAGAAAAGAAGGGCGATGCAAAATTCTACCAAGTGTTTTAGAAAATTCTTTCATCTTTACAATTCCCGGAGAAGCAGCATTTACTGCACCACTTAATCCGCCTGTGCCGGATTCATTATCAATCGCTTTAATATAAATTCCAACAATATCATCAATATGTACCCATGGAAACCATTGTTTTCCGTTTCCCAGATATCCACCTAAAAATAATTTAAATGATGGAAGCATTTGTTTTAATAATCCTTCATCCTTGCTTAAAACCAAACCGGTTCTTACAGAAATATGTCTTACTCCTAACTTTACAACTTTTGCAGTTTCTTTTTCCCAATCAGCACAGAGCTTTCCAAGAAAATTATCTGCATGCCCTTCAGCCTCACTTAAAAAATCATCACCTCTGTTTCCGTAATAGCCAACAGCAGAGGAACAAATAAAAGCTTTAGGTTTATTATTAGCTTCTGCAATTGCCTTAATCAAATTTCTTGAACTCGCAACTCTGCTATCGTAAGCCAACTTCTTGTATTCTTTGTTCCATCGATTTGCAGCAAGGTTTGCACCTGCAAGATGAACAACAACATCAATTTCATTTAAGTATTCTTTCCATTCGTTTATCTTTTTGTAATCCCATTTGATGAAGTTCTTTACCTGGCTTAATTTATCTTTTGCAGAATTTACATTTCTTGTAAAAACAATTACTTCATCTCCTCTGTTGGCAAGCTTTAAACTGAGAAGTCTGCCAATTGAACCTGTTGCGCCTGTTATAATTATTTTTTTCATTTCATTAGTTTTAGCTGCATTATCGAATTAATAATATTAAGTAAAAATTTTATTAAATAGATGCAGATATTGTATCAATAATAGAAACCGATTCAAAAGAGTTTTGTAAAAACCAGGAAGAAAATATTGATATAGTAAATTATTTACAGTATATTATTTCAAATTTATGGAATAAATTTCTTTACTCGTTTTATTTTTTTAGATAAAAAGCCTATTCGGAGGAGTAAGATGAAAATAAAGATACCTTTTCTAATATTATTATTTATTATTCCCACCTTTGGTCAATTTAAATCTGTTTGGGATCAAGTCCCCGAGGAAATAAGACAGACAAATTCATTTAAGAGATATGAATGGTTCTACCGTCCAAGAACCGATGAAACCGGTAAATTTCCCAAAGAACATGTCAATCAGCAAATTGAAATAGAAGAACAAAAAGTTGTAGAAAATAATCTGAGACTTGAAAAAGTTAGCGGTACATCAGACTTATGGACAAATATAGGTCCGAACGCAATTGATATGACTTCGAGCTTTATACCTTATTGGGGCAAAGTAAGTGGGAGAGTGCGCGGACTTGATGTTCATCCAACAGATCCTGATATAGTTTATATAGGTGCTGCTGCCGGAGGTATTTGGAAAACTACAAATGGTGGTACAACTTGGTCAGACAAAAGCGGCGGCTTAACCCGGCTTACATTTGGTAGCATTGCTATCGATCCCAATAGTCCAGACATTATTTATGCAGGGACAGGTGAAACCAGATGGTTGTTCAATAATGTAACTTATGAAGGAAACGGACTATATAAATCAACCGATGGTGGAAATACTTGGGCACACATAACCAATGGTTTCGGAATACAAACTCAGTTTTCTGATATTGAAGTAAATCCCGGCAATTCAAATATTCTTTTAGCCTCACTTGCTTCAGGTAACTCGAATAATGCTTTTCCAGCCAATGAGGGAATATGGCGAAGTAATGATGCAGGAGTAACGTGGACTAGAACTCTGAATGTTCAAGATGCTTTTGACGTGTATTTTCATCCTTCGAATAGTTTGTTAGCTTATGCGGCATGCGGAGATCTGTCTGCTTCTGGTGGTTTTTATCGTTCAATTGATGGTGGAGTTAATTGGATTCAAAGTAATACAGGGCTTCCGACTGCTACTACAATTGGAAGAATGCAATTTGAATTATCTGCTTCTTCACCTTTAACTATCTATGCAATTATATACAATAATGCTGCTTTACCCGGTGGTCAAACAACCGTAGCATATAAGTCAGTTGATGGTGGACTGAACTGGTCACAGATATCTTCAGGAGTACTTATTTCTGGATCTTATGATGGAACAAATCCCAACGACCAGGGCAGTTATGATCTTTGTCTTTCGGTACATCCAACAAATCCAAGCATAGTATGTTTTGGAAACGTTGAAGTAAGCAGAACAACTGATGGAGCCAGCATTGCATTTGTTCGGAATCCCGGCGGATACACCAGTGGTAATGGGGCCTGGGATTGTTATGCCCATGTTGATATACATAAAATTCATTTTGCCCAATCCAATGGCGATATAGTTTATCTGGGATGCGATGGTGGTGTTTATAAATCTACTGATGCCGGTGCAACCTGGTTTAACGTAAATAATAATATAAATACTATACAATTCTATAGAGCAGCTTCACATCCAACAAACTCATCTATTCTTTTTGGAGGAGCACAAGATAACGGTAATTTCAGCACATCAGACAAAGGTGCAACTGATTGGGTATTTGAAACAAGCGGTGATGGTATGGAATGTTTTGTAGATTATAATGATCCTAATTATGTTTTTATGAGTACTCAAAATGGAAGCTTAAAAAGAAGTATTGACGGTGGAGTCAATTGGCAAACCGTTGATAATTATGGCAGTGCAACTTGGGTTGCACCATACTGGCAGCATCCTACCATTTCCACGCGTATTTTTGCTGCAATTTATGGTCAAATTCGCAGATCAAATTCTTCGGGAGCGTCGGGAACTTGGTCATTTATCACATCAGGTTTTATTAGTGGCTATCATATTACTTCAGTTGCCCAATCACCCATATTGACTAGTAATATGATTGCAATTTCGAGCCAATATACTCCTACGCCAAACATACACAGATCGACGGATGAAGGTGTAACCTGGACTGATATAACATCTAATGTAACGAATGCAGGATTTACAGGGACTAATATCCAAAGAGTCATTGCTGATCCCGTTAGTGCAAATACGTTTTATATTACCAGAGCATCATATGGTAGTGGGCAAGTTATAAAAACAGCTAATTTCGGTACAAATTGGACAAATGTCAGTGGTAATTTACCTTTGGTACCTGTTAATGATTTATTTATCGATCCTGCAAATACAAATCATCTCTATGCAGGTAATGATTTTGGTGTTTACTGGACTACTAATGGAGGAACAAGCTGGTCGAAATTAAGCAATGGAATGCCTTTCGTACCGGTTCTGGATTTTGATTTCTATAGTAATGCAGGTACACGATACTTACGTGCAGCTACTCACGGCAGGGGAGTTTATGAGTTAAATATTGATAGTCCATTACCTGTAGAACTCTCCTCCTTCACAGCAAAAGCTTTACGAAGTGGTGGAATAAAACTAGACTGGCGAACTGAAACAGAAGTTGACAATTATGGATTTGAGATTGAAAGAAGTCAAAAGTCAACTGACAAAAGTCAAACGGAATGGGAAAATATTGGATTTGTGGAAGGTCACGGTAATTCAAATTCACCAAAAGAATATTCTTATAAGGATGAAGTAATAAAGTATGGAAGTTATGCATACAGGCTTAAACAAATTGATACCGATGGCGATTTTGAATACAGCAAAGTAATTGAAGTTGATGCAGGTAACATTCCCAACGGATTTGTGCTCGAGCAGAATTATCCCAACCCTTTTAATCCAATTACCACCATTAAATTTGCTCTTGCAGAAACACAAAAGGCAGAGCTAAAAGTTTTTGATATTTTAGGTAATGAGGTTGCAAAAGTATTTAACGGAATTGCTGATGGCGGAAAGATTTATGAAGCTGTATTTAATGCAGAGAACTTTTCAAGCGGAATATATTTCTACCGGCTTAAAACCGAAAAGAGGACAGAGAATCGGAAAATGCTTTTGTTGAAATGACAACGAAGTTGTCATCCTGATCCCTCTGGTGTTTAAGTTTAGAGGGAGAAGGATCTCCTGTATTTTATAAATGATTATTTTTATTACCAAAAGCCCTATAAACAGGGCTTTTTTATTGCTAGTCATCAATTAAAATAATTAAAAAATTTGTGGCACATTTGTAATTAATTAGTTACGTTTAAAACCAGATTGAAAAAGGTTAGATTCGATTTGAGGGCTGAATTTTATCCTCTCAATTATTTTCCAATGGGTGATGGAATTCTAAGCAGTTATTACATATCTAAAGACACTACTTAAATTATATATTTTTAACTGCCATTAATTTTTTGGGAGGGTGTTATGAAGAAATTTGAGTTATTGCTCTACTCACTATTATTTAGTTTCACAATTGCAGCCAGTACACTTGCCCAAGCGCCAACAAGTGCGTGGATTAACGAGTTCCATTATGATAATGATGGAGGTGATGTTAACGAGTTTGTTGAAATTATTGTGAATGAAGGATTCTCTGATTTAGCTAATTTCACAGTTACTTTTTATAATGGAAATGGTGGCGCAGAGTATGATTCTGAAACTCTTGATAATTTTTCTCAAGGATCAACTCAAGATGGATTTACAATTTATTCTAAATTAATTAGTGGCATTCAAAATGGTTCGCCAGATGGATTAGCAATTGATTATAGCGGAACACTAATTGCGGGCCAATTCTTGAGTTACGAAGGTACTTTTACTGCCGTTGGTGGTCCTGCAGATGGTTTAATGAGTACGGATATTGGTGTTGTACAAAACAATACAACAACTCCGCTGGGAAGCTCAATAGGATTAACAGGCACAGGGACTCAATATTCAGATTTTACATGGACAAATTTCGATGGTTCAGCGACAATCGGAACCACAAATGGAAGCCAAACCCTCCCCGTAGAACTTTCTTCATTCTCTGCTTCAATTATAAATGAAGGAATAAAATTAAACTGGAGAACTGAAACCGAAGTAAATAATTATGGTTTTGAGATTCATCGCCAGCTTCACACTTCGACTCCGCTCAGTGTGACGGAGTGGGATGTACTTAGTTTCGTTGAGGGGCACGGTAATTCAAATTCACCAAAGGATTATACTTTCTTAGATGATTATGCAAGGTATGGAAAATATGCTTACAGGTTAAAGCAAATTGATACCGATGGCAGCTTTGAATACAGTGATGTAATTGAAGTTGAAGCTGGAAATATACCGGATGGATTTGTACTTGAACAGAATTACCCAAATCCATTTAATCCAACTACTTCAATAAAATTTGCTTTAGCAGAATCCCAAAATGCAGTGTTAAAAGTATTTGATGTTTTAGGTAACGAAGTTGCAACTCCTTTTAACGGAATAGCTGATGGTGGCAAAGTTTATGAAGCAGTGTTTAATGCTGCAAATCTTTCCAGTGGAGTTTACTTTTACCGGCTTGAAACCCAAAACCGTGTAATAAATAAAAAAATGCTACTGTTGAAATAAACTAGCTTTTAAAATTAATTGAGCCCCGATTTTGCGGGACTTTATTATGGACTAATTTGATACACTATTCAGTAGATAAGATATTCTCATTTTAATTTCTTACATTATTTCCAGATGAATTTAATTCAGGTAAACTGGTAGAAGTAATGAAAAAGAATATTTCCTATTCCATTTTAATTTTAATCACTTCTTTGATGGTATGCAGCCCTACTTATGCACAAGTGATGAGGAAAGCACCTTATCTTATTTACCCCGGTGATAATACGAAGATGCAGGTGCTATGGCAATTAACTTCCACTGCTACGTCTACTATTGAATGGGGGACAAGTACTTCATATTCTACTGGCAACGTACAATCTTTTCAATATGGAAGTGATCATCAACATACTTATACTATTCCAGATTTAATACCGGCTACTAAATATTATTATCGTATTACTGTAAATTCAGATGTTTATACTGGATCATTTTATTCAGCACCTGATGATAATGCTACTGCCCTCAAATTTTTTGCCTATGGTGATACCAGAACAAACCCCCAAGATCATGATCCGGTAGCAGAAGAAATGATTGAAACTTACGTTGCGGATGAGGAATATCAAACAATTGTAATCTCAATGGGTGATCTTGTTAATGATGGTGACAGTGAATCAGACTGGGACAACCAGTTTTTTGATCCCTCATACCAGAATATTCAAGAAATGCTTACAACTCTCCCATACCAGTCTTGTATGGGAAATCATGAGGAATCAGGAATATTGTTTAGTAAGTATTTCCTTATCCATTTGAAGCGGGTCGCTACTGGTCTTTTGACTACGGTCCTGCACACTTCGTTGTAGTAGATCAATATACAAGTTATGGCCCTGGTTCAGCAGAGCTAAATTGGATTGAAAATGATTTACAGTCAACATCTAAGAGTTGGAGATTTATTTATCTACATGAACCCGGTTGGACTGCAGGAGGTGGTCATGGTAATAATACAAGTGTTCAAAATTACATCCAGCCTCTCTGCGAGCTATACGGAGTTGCAATTGTATTTGCTGGTCATAACCACTATTATGCCCGGGCAGAAGTGAACGATGTAATACATATAACCACTGGAGGTGGGGGAGCCCCACTTCGTGCACCCGATCCTAGTAGTCCAAATATAATAGAGACAATAGAGGCATATCATTTTTGTAAGGTTGAAATAAATAATAGCACACTAAATTTTACTGTAGTAACTCCTGGGGGTACAACTATAGATGAATTCACAATAGAGAATCCGTTACCAGTGGAATTGGTTTCATTCACTGCAATTGTTACGAACAACCAGGTGTTGCTTAAATGGGTAACTGAAACTGAAGTAAATAATTATGGTTTTGATGTAGAACGCAGAGTGAATAAGGGTAAGTTTGAAAAAATAGGATTTGTTGAAGGGCACGGAAATTCAAACTCACCTAAAGAATACTCTTTTGTTGATATTAATGTTACAGGCGGAATATATTCTTACCGATTAAAACAAATTGATACCGATGGTAAGTTTGAGTTTTCAAAAGTGATAGAGATTGATGTTGGCACACCGATAGATTATGAGCTAAGCCAAAATTATCCTAACCCGTTCAATCCTTCCACAACAATTCGGTTTTCACTCGCACAATCGGGTAATGTAAAATTAACAGTTTACAACTTACTTGGAGAGCAGGTTGCAGAATTAGTGAACGGATTAAAGGAGGGAGGAGTTCATACAATAAATTTTTCCGCTTCCGAACTTAATAGCGGGATATACTTTTATAAATTGGAATCTGGTGATTTTTTGAAGGTTAAAAAGATGAGTTTAGTTAGATGATTTTATTTTTTTAATATTAAAAAATGGAATCTGCATTAACTAATTCATATATTGGAAATAAAGTTTTATTAATAATTCTCGAGAGGATGCTATGAAAAAAATTACTTTTCTATCTTTTTTTATAATGATACTGCTATTTATAGTACCAGTTCAAAGTACGACACATAATGTCGACGTTGGAAATTTTTATTTTTCCGCAGTGTCATTTGATGCTGCAGTAGGTGATACTATTGTATGGACGTTAATTGAAGGAACACATACAACAACATCAACATTAGTTCCATCGGGTGCAGCAACATGGGATTATACATTTACAGGCGTAAGTGATACATATACGTACATTATAACTGTTCCGGGTATTTATGAATATATCTGCTCTTTCCATCCAACAACTATGAGAGGTTCCTTTGCTACTCCCGCTGATCTTGCATATATCGAAAACTTTGAATACCCCGGAAATGATTTATTAGCATATCACGGTTGGGTAAATCATAGCGGTACTGGAACTTTCGTATCTGTATTTTCTGGTAGTTTAACTTTTCCAGGGTATCCAGCTTCTGGATTCGGCAATCACGTTCAACTCAACGGTGGTAGTGGTTCCCGTGAGGATATCCACCGTGGATTTGCAAATGTGAATACCGGAGCGTGCTATGCTGCTTTTTTAATTAATGTATTTACATCCGAAGCGAATGATGGATACGTGGCGCACTTTATGCCGCCTATAGGTTCATTTAGTTACAGAGCAAGGTTGTTTATGATGGATGATGGCGCTGGAAACCTGCAGTTAGGAATAAGTAAAGGAAGTTCCTCTGTTGTTTCCTGGGTTCCCACAAATTATCTTTATAATGAAACATATTTACTTGTTTTAAAATATGAATATGTTGGCGGTGCAACCGGGGATGACGATATAGTAAAACTATTTGTTAATCCCACTCTAACTGACCCTGAACCTGCAAACGGCGATGCTGAAAATACCGATGTTGCTACTGACATTGAGATTGAAAACTTTGCACTAAGACAGGGTTCGGAAGCTCATGGCTATATGTTTGATGGTCTAACTATAGGTACATCCTGGAGTCAACTTGTTCCTGTAGAGCTTGTTTCATTCAATGCATCAGTAAATGAAAACAGTGTTTCGTTAAACTGGGCTACAGCTACCGAACTGAATAATTCTGGTTTTGAAATTGAAAGAGCTCTTAATGGATCAGAATTTGAAAAAATTGGATTTGTTCCAGGTAATGGTACATCCACTGAAACACATTCGTACAGTTTTGTTGATCAAAGTCTTGCTGCTGGAAGTTATACTTACAGGTTAAAACAGGTTGATCTGGATGGAACTTATGAATACTCAAATATTGTTTATGTTGATATTGTTACTCCTATCGAGTTTGAGCTTTCACAAAATTATCCTAACCCCTTTAATCCATCAACATCAATTAGTTTTTCTATTCCCGAAGGATCTCAGGTTAGCTTAAAAATTTATAACTCACTTGGGCAGGAAATTAAAACGTTGGCTAACCAATTTATGGAAGCAGGAGTTCATACAGTTAACTTTGATGCAGTTGGTATTAACAGTGGAATGTATTTCTACAGGTTAGATGCCGGTGAGTTTACACAAGTTAGAAAGATGACTCTTATTAAATAAGATATTTCTTAAACTGGTTTTATTAAAACCCCTCCAATTGGAGGGGTTT
>RCNF010002354.1_pt1 | contig 10142 bp, 7 predicted proteins | sample 2041311 | NCBI WGS metagenome assembly RCNF01 (sample SAMN09708228, study PRJNA481090) | Marine sediment metagenome, whole genome shotgun sequencing project. | biome: marine sediment; feature: ocean; material: sediment; isolation source: Sewage treatment plant 2 marine sediment (STP2) ... | reverse complement strand
CAATTTTTTTCAAGTCATCTTTGGCGTTTTTATCAATACTGTCGGTTGAAGAGTCTTTCTTTATACTTTCAGGGGGATTTTCTACTTTGATACTGTGAAGTGAATTTTGGTAATCAGCTAATGCCTTCCATTCATTTCTATTAGCCATTCCAGCTTGATGTGGCCAAGACTTAGGGTTATGCATTTTGTATTGAGTTCCAGCATTAGTAAGAATACCTTTTAAACGATCTTGATTAGAATTATGGAGTTGGCTAAACGTGTAAATACCGCTTTTATTTAACACCTCTTCAATCTTAGGACCAACACCTTCTATTTTCTTTAAGTCATCATAATCTTTCAATTCGTTAACATTATTAAATTCGTCAAAGTTATTATTTGAAGAGTCTGCAGTGTTTGTATTAATAGTAGTTTCAGAGTGCATAAATTCTTGATAAATATTTAATTCTTCCCATTGACCTTTATCTGCCATTGCTGCTTGATGTGGCCAGGATTCAGTTTCGTTTTTATTAAATCTACTATCTTCATCAACAATATAATTTTTTAATATTAAGGTATCTGTATTGCTTAATTGTTTAAAAGTATAGACGCCCTTTGAATTTAATATTTCCTCAATCCTTGGGCCAATACCTTCTATTACTTTTAAGTCGTCAGCGTTTCCAGATTTGGGCTGATTATCAATATTGAGAGATGCCTTTTGTGATCTAGAAATAAAAGCCTGATATTCTTTAAGTTTACTCCAATCCCCTTTGGCAGCGAGGCTTGCCTGGTGTGGCCAAGTCTCAATCTCTTTTATATTAATATCCTCTGAGATATGACTTTCTTGAATAGATTTTAACGATTGTTTTTTTATATCCCTTAAATCAGTAAAAGAATTTATGCCTTTCTGCTTTAGGGTAGTTTGCAGTTCAGATGTAACACCACTGATTTTACTTAGATCATCAATACGAGGGGTAGAATAGGGCTTATTTGTCTTATCTTTTACAACTCGCACAGTACCAGTCGTTTGAGGAACGTATTTAGGTTCCGTAATTGATTGCTTATGAGTATCAGAATGAAGAGTAGTAGATTGTGTATTAAGTACTTTATTTTTACTGAATAACTTCAATAGTAACCAGCACAATATACATCCGAGTAAGAACGCACCTACTAGCATAATTAGTATTTCACTGGTGGCATCTAGGTGGTTAAAGTTTTTGGTCACATCATTGTTAAACATAGTTACTTCCTTAATACTTTTTAACTGGTTAGTTAATTTAAATTCTAATTATTTTTAATTGCTCAGATTTTTTAGTGGAATTATTTCTACACGTCTATTCCTCAATCTTCCTTGTTCAGAACTGTTATCTGTAATAGGTTCAGATTCTCCTCGTGACAGGATATCTATCTGATTCATGGGTGCCCCTTTTTCCAAGAGTAGTTCACGAATGACCATTACTCTTTTAATCCCGAGCGCTAGATTGGCTTTTTTAGATCCTATGTTGTCAGTATGACCAGTAAGGGTGATGGTGTTATCTGGGCTTTTGGTCATCCATATAGCTAAATCATGAAAATATGTAGTTACATCACCGCTGTACTCTGGATCAGCTGATAAGACTGGAAAGTATAAGCGTGCTGTTTTTACATCTAAGTTTGATTCGGTATCTATTAATTCTAAGCTTAATTGCTTTGAGTCGGTTTCTTTTACCGCTACTGTGGTTTTGACGTCATCTTTGTCTATAGTTGAGGTATTTCCATCATCTTCTTTGATTTTGACTTTCGTTGAATCAGATATTGTTACTTTTTCATCGCTTTGCAAGGCATCTATTATTCCATCATTATCAGAATCTAAAGGCGAGTCATAATTGCTACCATATTCTTCAGCGTCAGGTTTTCCATCATCATCAGAATCTTCTTTTAATGGGTTTGTTGAATTAGTGATTTCAATAGAAGTAGGTATTCCATCATTGTCATCGTCTGGATCTACAGGGTTTATCAATTTATCTAAATCTGTGTCTTGAAGCTGATCAGTATTAGGACTCTTAGCTTCTACATTGTCCTTTAAGCCATCATTATCACTGTCATCGGAAAGAGGATTGGTGCCAATTCTTATCTCGTATCGGGTACTTAGTTTGTCATTATCATCATCTTTATCAATGATATTTAAAATACCATCTGAGTCAGTATCTAATGGATCACTCAGGTTCTTGCCAATTTCTTCATTGTCATTGATACCATCATTATCTGAGTCTGCTTTTTCGGGGTCACTACCTAATTTTATTTCAGTTGCGTCACTAATGGTGTCATTGTCGGAGTCACTGTCATCGATAGAGTCGAGAGCGTCTATAATGCCGTCCAGATCCGAATCTAAAGGAATATCAGTATTTTTTCCAATTTCTTCTAGATCACTAATACCATCGTCGTCACTATCAGTTTTATTTGGGTTAGTATTTAGTTTTGCTTCAAGATAATCACTTAAACCATCACCATCCTGATCAGTTTCTTCATCTGTATCTATAGCATCTATGATTCCATCTTTATCAGTATCAATAGGGGTGTCAATATTTTCACCCACTTCCTTAGCATCAGATAAGCCATCTCCGTCTGTATCCAATAACAGGGGGTTGGTGCCAAGTAAAAGTTCATTGCTAGTACTTATTGAATCGTCATCGTCATCTTCATCAAGGGCATTAATAATTCCGTCATTGTCAGTGTCTGTAGGTTGATTGTTGTTATTACCTACTTCTTTCATATCGCTTATACCGTCATCGTCAGTATCTTGTCGTAATGCACTTGTTCCAATTTTTTCTTCGATGGCTGTAGGTATACCGTCATTGTCATCATCATGATCTAAAGCATCAATTATCCCATCTGCATCAGTATCTAATGGTGAATCTATTGATGCCCCTATCTCTTCATTATCAGGAATACTATCTTCATCGGTATCTAAGAGCAGGGGATCAGTACCAAGTTGTTTTTCTTCATCATCGCTGAGGCCATCAGTATCAGTATCAACAACTTGGTTTGATTCAATTTTAACAGTCTTGTTAGTGGTATTTTCAGGAGTAGTACTTGAGGCTAATGTAGTCTTATTAGAATCACAGGTATTTTTTATATTACAACTATAGTGCCACCAGCTTCCTACAAACCACAATGCAGTAGCTAGCACTGTTAGAAGAATATAAAATTTATTTGTACTTTTCTTCATGAAAACTAATCCTTTAACTACAAATCCAATATAAATTTATATTCAATCCAATAGCATCAGAGTGAATGAAAATTTAATATCTGGCAATTGCACAGTCTGCTTGTATAACTGTACAGCTTCTATATATCTCTATAGTTAGAATTTTATGAATGCTATTCTGATTAAAACAGAATATTAAATGATAAGTGGCATAAGTGTATTAATTTGCATGTACATTTTCAGTAAACAGACTACTTTGATAACTTATGAATCCATAAGCTAATACCCATAGTTAATAAGACCGAAGATGCGAAAATATACAAGCCATAATGTACGTCAACCTTAGCTAAAACACCTAACTTTACCGATACCAATAACAACGCTACAACGAATACATCAAGCATTGACCATTTACCAAACGTTTCAATCAGTTGAAGCGTCTTATCCAGAAAGGATCCTTGTTCAAATTGCATATTGGTAATTAATATCAAGCTGGCGATTTTGATAGCAGGTATGCACAAACTAAAAATTGCTATTACATAGAACAAAAACCACTCTTGTTGCAAGTAGAGCCCTTTTATTGTCGAAAGCAGTGATACCGTGTTCTCAAAAAAATACATTTTTTCTAAGGTAAGTAGTGGTGCTGATACTCCTACAACAAGGCAAGTTAATGCTACTAAGAGCAATAGATTAATTGCTACACCCTGTTTAGGGAAATTTCTTATGATAGATTTCATTCATTTAATACCCATGATTTAAAACTTATACTTGCCTCATATGCTTCTATAGATGATGATTATCTGCTGTTTTTCAAGTTTTTAGGAAATTATTGTGTCAAAAAAGCACAAAATTCCGGTTGGAATAAGTTACAAACTATAGTATGCAATTAATGCCTTTGGAGAGGACTAAATGAGTTTATATCTAGATTATATTAAAGAAATTGAAACACGTAAAAGTGAACAAGGTTTACACCCTAAGCCTATTGACGGCGATGCGCTTCTGTCAGAAATCATTACTCAGATCAAAGATGCAGGTAATGAGCATCGCGAAGATTCACTGAATTTCTTTATCTATAACACACTGCCAGGTACAACGAGTGCTGCAGAAGTTAAAGCTAAGTTTTTAAAAGAGATTATTCTAGGTGAGTCCGTTGTAACAGAAATTACACCAACTTACGCTTTTGAATTGCTTTCTCACATGAAGGGTGGCCCTTCTGTTGAAGTACTTTTAGATCTTGCTCTATCTGATAACGCTGATGTTGCAGTCCCAGCAGCTGAAGTATTGAAGACTCAGGTGTTCCTCTACGAAGCAGATACAGAGCAACTTGAGACAGCTTACAAAGCTGGAAACGCAATTGCTAAAGAGGTTCTTGAAAGTTACGCTAAAGCTGAGTTCTTCACAAAGCTACCCGAAGTTGATGAGAAAGTTGAAGTTATTACTTACATCATTGGCGAAGGCGATATTTCGACAGACTTACTTTCTCCAGCAACTGATGCATTTTCTCGCGCAGACCGTGAACTTCACGGAAAGAGTATGATCTCTCCTGAAGCACAAGCTGAGATCCAAGACCTACAAAAGCAAAACCCTGACAAGAAAGTTATGTTAATTGCTGAAAAAGGCACAATGGGTGTTGGTTCATCTAGAATGTCTGGTGTAAACAACGTTGCTCTTTGGGCTGGTCAACAAGCAAGCCCTTACGTACCGTTTGTAAACTTTGCTCCAGTTGTTGCTGGCACTAACGGCATTTCACCAATCTTCCTTACTACTGTAGATGTTACAGGTGGTATTGGTCTTGATCTTAAAAACTGGGTTAAGAAAGTCGACGCAGAAGGTAACGCAGTAGTTGATGCTGAAGGTGATTCTGTTCTGGAAAAAGTTTACTCAGTTGCAACGGGTACACATCTAACAATCAATACAACAGAAAAGAAGCTTTACAACGGTGACAAAGAACTTGCAGATGTATCTGATGCGTTCACTCCACAGAAAGTTGAATTCATGAAAGCTGGCGGATCTTACGCGATTGTTTTCGGTAAGAAACTACAGAACTTTGCTGCACAAGCATTGGGTGTTGAGGCTGACGCTGTATTCGCCCTTTCTAAAGAAATTTCTCACGAAGGCCAAGGCCTTACAGCTGTTGAAAAGATCTTCAATAAGAACTCTGTTGGTGTTACGTCAAAATCAGCTCTTCATGCGGGTTCTGATGTTCGCGTACAGATTAATATCGTTGGATCACAAGATACAACTGGCTTGATGACATCACAAGAGCTTGAGTCGATGGCTGCTACTGTTATCTCTCCTATCGTTGATGGAGCTTACCAGTCAGGTTGTCACACAGCATCTGTTTGGGATTCTAAAGCACAAGCTAATACACCTAGACTCATGGAGTTTATGAATAAGTTTGGTCTTATCACTGCACGTGACCCTAAAGGCGTCTACCCTCCAATGACTGACGTTATTCACAAAGTATTGAACGATATTACTGTTGATGACTGGGCTATCATTATTGGTGGTGATTCACACACAAGAATGTCAAAAGGTGTTGCTTTTGGTGCTGATTCTGGAACTGTTGGCCTTGCACTAGCCACAGGTGAGGCAAGCATGCCGATCCCTGAGTCTGTAAAAGTAACGTTCAAGGGCGAGATGAAAGACTACATGGATTTCCGTGATGTTGTTCACGCTACTCAAGCACAAATGCTTAAGCAATTTGGTGGTGACAACGTCTTCCAAGGCAGAATTATTGAAGTGCACATCGGTACACTTCTTGCTGACCAAGCTTTCACATTCACAGACTGGAGTGCTGAGATGAAGGCGAAGGCTTCTATCTGTATCTCTGAAGATGACACGCTTATTGAGTCTCTTGAAATTTCTAAGAGCCGCATTCAGATCATGATCGACAAAGGCATGGAGAACGAAGCTAAGACACTAGCTGGCTTAATCGCTCTAGCTGACAAGCGTATTGCTGACATCAAATCAGGTGAGAACCCTGCACTAGCTCCAGATAACAATGCTGAATACTTTGCAGAAGTTGTTATCGACCTAGACGAGATTAGCGAGCCAATGATTGCTGATCCGGATGTAAACAATGACGATGTATCTAAGCGTTACACTCACGATAACATCAACCCTCTTTCTTTCTACGGCGGAACAAAGAAAGTTGATCTTGGTTTTGTTGGATCTTGCATGGTTCACAAAGGTGATATTCAGATCATTGCACAAATGCTAAGAAATATTGAAGAGCAAAATGGAACTGTTGAGTTTAAAGCTCCTCTTGTTGTTGCTCCACCAACGTACAACATCGTTGATGAAATGAAAGCTGAAGGTGACTGGGAGATTCTGAAGAAGTACTCTGGTTTTGAGTTTAACGACGAAGATCCTAAGAACGTTGCTCGTACTGAATACGAAAACATCATGTACCTAGAGCGTCCAGGTTGTAACCTTTGTATGGGTAACCAGGAAAAAGCTGAGAAAGGCGATACAGTAATGGCTACTTCAACACGTCTTTTCCAAGGCCGTGTTGTTGCTGACTCTGCTGAGAAGAAAGGTGAGTCACTACTTTCATCTACGCCAGTTGTTGTTCTTTCTACAATCCTAGGTCGTACGCCGACTCTAGAAGAGTACAAGAACGCAGTTAAAGGTATTAAGCTAACAGACTTCTCTCCACCACTAAAAGAGCTAAGCACTGAGCCATCTGCATCAACAATTACCTTTTCTTGATGCTAACCATATCCTATTAGCGTTCAGTTAAATTAGGATATGACATAAAAAAGCCTCGCATTGCGAGGCTTTTTTATGGATGTTAATAATTGATCCATCCCAAAAGTAATGAGTGGTAATTACAGTTTAAATTAAAGTCGCGCCAGAAATGGCACGACTTTTTTATTGCAGGAAAAACTAAAAAGTACTTAAAAGTAGGGGGGTGCCACAAAAACTGCCTATAAGTAGGGGGGTGCCTTAGAAACAGTCAATAAACGCGTAACTTCCCTAATCGTTTAGGTGAAGGTAAACTGTTAGATATTCTAGTTGTTTAAACTAAGTCTGTTATTAAAATTGTATTGAGCGTTAGTTAAGCTATCACTCAGTTTATAACTTAAGCTATAAAAGGTGCTCCAGAAATGGAACGCCTTTTTTAATGAGTGAGACATATCGATCTAGTTATTGGGTTATTTGTGAGCCCTCAACCATTAGCAGAATCATTAACTTTTAAGAGCCATTATTAATGAATACCAAAAATAACCCTTACGGAGTTGCACCGAATACAGCTGAAGCTGAAGATAAAGACAAACCTATACAGTATGCGCCGGCAAAAAGTAATACGTTAGCAATCACCTCGCTTATTCTTGGTTTACTTTCGATATTTCTGACTGTATTCACTGCTATCCCAGGTGTTATTACTGGGCATATGGCTTTATCTAGAATAAAAAAAGCGCCGAATGATTACGAAGGAAAAGGTATGGCAATTACTGGATTAGTTTTAAGTTATTTGTTACTCATTCTGTCGTTATTATTTATCTTTGCCATGATTTACATGGCCTTTGAAATTCCTGGCTTTAAAGAGTCTTTATCTGAGGGTTTTAATGAAGGACTTCAACAAGGAATGCAGCCAAATCCTTCTGAGCAGTAAATATTCACGCAATAGAATTCAAACTAAAAATGCTCTAAAAGTAGGGGGTGTGTAGTGTTTATTGTATTTCTTGCACCCACAATAATGAGAACACAATAAAGACATATGGAATTTCTAAACCACTTTCTAAACAATGATTTAACAGCATGGCAGCTTGTAGCTATTGCAGCGATATTCATCTGGACCGGCTTCGTTAGAACGGGAATAGGATTTGGTGGAGCTGCGCTAGGGCTGCCACTACTACTTTTAGTAGATGACAAGCCTCTGGTTTATTTGCCGATTGTTGGCACGCACCTGCTGTTATTTACATCGTTTACGGTAAGTAGTCGTATAAAGAACGTGAATTGGCCTATTGTCGCAAAAGCTATGTCAATTATAATAGTTCCTAAAATTCTGGGGCTTATTGGTCTTTTAAGTCTACCCAACTATTGGCTTATCATAATTGTATTTAGTATTACTCTGTTTTACGGTGCGACTTGGTTGTTCAACTATACAATACGAAGTCAGTCTAAAACGGTTGATGTCGCTTTACTTTCATTGGGTGGATACATAAGTGGCACATCGCTGACTGGCGCGCCTTTGATTGTTGCGGTAGTTGCTCGTTATGTTAATAAAATACAATTGCGCGAAACGCTTGCGGTGCTTTGGATCATTTTAGTGACTTTTAAAATGGGTGCGTTTGTTGTTTATGATGTTGAATTGCAATGGCAATTTAGTTTAATACTAATGCCTTTTGTGGCAATAGGGCACTATGTAGGATTGCGTGCTCATGATTATTTCATAAATTCGGATAGCAACTCATTTCATCGTGTATTAGGTACAGCACTAATAGTGGTGTCTGGAGTAGGCTTAATTAAACATATTTTCTAACTTGAGTAGCATTACTAACGTCATGTCTGATACTAATCTAAATAACTTCTTATCAATTCAACATATCAGTTTTGTAATTTCTAATCTTGAAAGCTCTTTGGAGTTTTATAATAAAATATTAGAGCTTAAAGTTGATGAATCACGCCCCAATTTTTCATTTGATGGTTGTTGGTTAACTATTAATGAAACGCAACAGATTCATTTGTTGCTAGTTGATAACTATGACCCTATAAAAAGGCCTGAGCATGGAGGGCGGGATAGACATGCTGCTTTTAAAGTTAGAGACTTAGAGCAATTTGCTATGCGTCTAGACAGTAACAATATAACGTATACGCTTAGTAAGTCAGGACGAAAAGCACTTTTTGTACGTGATCCTGATGGGAATACTTTGGAACTAATACAATGAATCAAGAAATCACATCTACAGAAAACACATCTCTAGAAAAATCTAACTTCAAAGAACTTTTTAAAGGTAAATTTTATGGTGTCCTACGCTGGCATCAATTAGAACATATATGGGATGTGGTTAAATCTAAGAAAGATCAAGGTTGGTATGTTTATGAAATAAATAAAAACATTCCTAGTGAGCTCACTATAGAAGATGCTCTGGTTACAGAAATCGATCTTATAGATAAACACCTAAGAAAAGAACACGATGAAGAATACTGTGGAATTGTATATGCCGATGATCTGGACACTCCTGAATTCATTAAAGTGTTTGATCCAAAAAGTTTAGGTACATCATGTAGCATTGCGAAAACTCCTCCTTTACCTAAATGGATTATCAGTAAGGTAAAACCAGAAGAACTAACGGTCAAAAAAGAAGAGTCAAATAAGCCAAAACGTTGGCTAGGAAACTTATTTGCAAAATAGTGAAGAAATACCCCTATTGATTCGTTCTGCTACGTAGACACTTGTAATTCTTTTCGAGTAGAATACCCAACATTATATTTTAGAATTTTACCGGGATGTTGTTCTTCAGGGAGCACCATCCCGTTTTGTGTGTAAGCAATTTATAGTTTTTTATCATTGAAACCCCATATTCATTGATGTAAAGCAAAGTGGAGGCAGCTTGAATAAGAAGGCAATCCTAATTCTTGAAGATGGAAACGAGTTTCATGGCAAGTCTATAGGTTATGACGGTACTAACGTTGGAGAAGTGGTTTTTAATACCGCGTTAACCGGTTATCAAGAGATACTTACTGATCCATCATACGCAAGTCAAATGGTCACTCTGACTTACCCACATATTGGCAATGTCGGCATCAATAAAGAAGATGAAGAATCGGACACTATTTTTGCCACAGGTCTAATCGTAAAAGATGTTCCTAGACTTGTTAGTAATTGGCGATCTGAAGAATCTCTGCCAGATTATTTAAAACGCAAAGAGGTGGTAGCGATAGCAGATATCGATACCCGTCGACTAACGCGTATTCTACGAGAAAAAGGTGCGCAGAGAGGTTGTATTGTTGCTGGAATTTCAGGTAC
>RCNF010003102.1_pt1 | contig 10143 bp, 7 predicted proteins | sample 2041311 | NCBI WGS metagenome assembly RCNF01 (sample SAMN09708228, study PRJNA481090) | Marine sediment metagenome, whole genome shotgun sequencing project. | biome: marine sediment; feature: ocean; material: sediment; isolation source: Sewage treatment plant 2 marine sediment (STP2) ... | reverse complement strand
AATGACGATCGGTAAATTACTGGACAAAGCATTAATGCCACATAAAAATGTATAACGTGACACGGGGTCTCGTTAATTCAACTGTTAGAAGTCAGTAAATTAAGAGAATAGAATGAACCTAGGTAAAAGAGTATTCATAATATTATCGATCTGCATCTCGTGCGTAGGATGCGATCAAAGTACAAAAATACTTGCCACGGAATATCTGCCAAAAAATGAAATATATTCCTATTTTAATGATGTCCTGCGAATTGTTTACACAGAAAATATGGGGGCCTTCTTAGGTATAGGAAAAAATCTTCCTAGTGAATATCGGTTTTGGTTGTTCGTTGTAATTGTTGGGCTTTTCCTTGGTGGGCTTTTTGTTTATCTCGTTACGTATTCCAAGCAAAGTATGTGGCCACTCATCGGTTTTTCTTTAGTGTTTGCGGGCGGCATTAGTAACTTTTATGATCGCGTTGTTAATAATGGCGCAGTGGTTGATTTCATAAATATAGGACTTGGTTCACTCCGAACAGGAATATTCAATATCGCTGATGTTGCTATTATGGTTGGCATAGCTATTGTCATATTTATTTCATTTAAGGGTAGTGGCACTGTTGAAAAAGACTTCTAACAATTGCATTCACTGGTCGTCCACTACGCTGCGCTTCGTTACCGCAAGTGATGCAGGGCGTTGAGGCTGTAGAAAAACCCTAATTTGAGATGTTATTAAAATGTGAGACGATATAAGCGATTAAAAAATATTTAGCTGATCACAGAATGTAATTGACTAAAAAGCAATACATACAGCTTTATATTAAGTTGAAGTCAAAGTGATATATAGACTTAAGCTTTTATGCTTTTTTTTTCAAAACAGAATAAATTCGGCAATTTTGGGGTTTTTCTACAGCCTCGTTAGCTCTACAAAGGAAAAAGAGATGGAACTGTTAAATAAAACTGAATCAGAAATTATTGAAATAGTAACTCCAATTGCGAAGAGTATGGCTGAAGCATGGAGTAATGATGACTATAAGTCATTTACTGTGTATTTTGAAAAAGATAAAAAAGGTATATTAACTGAAGAGGATTTCAAAACCCAAAGATCCTGGGTAGCAGAAGAGCTAGGTTCATATACAATAAATAAAATTGAATCAATACATAAAAATCCAAGCAATGTGGTCATTACATGGAAAGTAAGTTTTGCTAATAGGAGTGAACTAGGTTTGAGTATATACCGCTTTAAAGAAATAAATAAGAAATAAATGTTACAAGCTGTATATATTTTCATTAACAATGAGCTAAAAATGTATAACGTGACACGGGGTCTCGTTAATTCAACTGTTATGAGGCAAAAGATTGGAAATAGTTGAGAATGAAAGTAAATATCTTAATGATTTTATCCGTTTAAATGAAGAATGGATTACCAGTTATTTTCAACTAGAAGATTTAGACCGTAAATTGGCTGCAAACCCACAAAAAGTTGTAGATGATGGTGGGTATATTTTTAGTTTAGTATCAAACAATGAAGTTGTTGGGGTATGCGCATTGTTCAATGAAGGCAATAATGTTTATGAGTTAGCCAGAATGGCAGTCTCTCCAAGTCACCAAGGCAAAGGATATGGAGAAAAGTTGATAAAAGCATGTTTATTAAAATCTCAAGATATAAAAGCAAAAAAAGTATATTTAATATCAAACACTAAATTAAAGACAGCTATTTCTTTGTATAAAAAACATGGCTTTAAAACTGTTTCTATCGAGCAGCACCCTGTATATTCAAGGGCAAATATAACCATGGAGCAATATGTCTCATAACAAGTCACTGCAGCTGACCAACCAATACGCCGTTTCGCTACGCTACACTCTGTATTGCTCGTCAGCTGAGTTCAAGCGTTAGCATTTGAAGATGTTTATTTGCTTATGAATAGCTTTATTGATGAAGCAGGTAGTTTTTCGATTGAAGGCGCGAAGCAAAATTCTTGGTGTGTTGTATCTTGTTACTCGTCTCCTGAATTTGAAAAACGAAAATACACTCGCGTTCTGAATGAGCTCAAAGTTAGCGAGGGGTATACATACAGAGATGAGATAAAGTTATTCCAAATTTCAGAGGATAACTATGTTAGATTCTTAAAGAAATTGGGTTGTCTATCGGGTGTTTTATTTTGTGTTGCAACAGATTCCTCTCTAAATAATGCGGAACTTGTTGAGAAACACAAAAAAGATCACCTTACATCAATAAACCGCGGAAAGACTGAAATGAAATATGAAGGCGGAAGGAAAGGAATGGAAATCCTGTTCAGCCAAGTGGAATCTCTTCCCCTTCAGCTCTATATTCAATTTCATTGTCAGGCTGAGCTTTTGTTGGGTTTTATAAATAGGGGTATTGCATATTTTATTCAGAGGTATCCAAATAGCTTAAAACACATTAGATGGGAATATGATAGGAAAGAAATCTCCAAAGTTACAGATTTTGAAGACTCTTTTCAGAAATTTGTACCGGCCTTGCTTCAAGCATTTTCCATAGATAAACCTTGTCCTGCACTGAGTTGGTGTGACTATAGGCCCATGGAAAAGTATTTGACCGAAGTACCAGATTACCTGGCTGAAAAAGTTCCCGAAATGAAAAATGAAACTGGTTTTGATGTTCAGAAGATTGTTCGTGAAAATATTGATTTCGTAGATTCTAAGCAAAGCGAGGGCGTGCAAATTTCGGATTTGTTGGCCTCTGGTATGCGAAGGTTATTGCGTCAGGAATTTGATGACAACCAACGCGTCGCTTCTGAAATTGCAAAATTAATGGTTCAAGAAGAGCATAATGAGTCGCCCATTTCATTGGTAAGGTTTGGAGAAGAAGCTCGCATTGAAGAAAAATCCAGAAAAATTATTCACTTGCTTATAAAAAACTGTCGAAGAATTTTAAAATAATGCTAAAAATGTATAACTAGACACGGGTCTCGTAAATTAAACTGTTAGCTTTATAAAAAGGGAATATAAATGTCAGGTATATGGTATTGGTTTGAAAATAACGCAACAGAGGTAATTGCTATCACTGCTGTATTATTTACAGCTTATCAAGCATATCTAAGCAGGAAGCATAATAAAGGTACTGTCAACTTAACTTAAATTACAGCGATTTTCTTGAAAATTCTGGCTCATCTCAACCAAGAATCAATACGTTACAGGTTTATTTTTGATTAAAATTACTATTAATCTACTTAAGTTGACAGTACCGGCTAAAGAGCCCTCAATTAAAATTTGGACTCAGCTTTGTTTAACCGGACAGTAGTGAGGGGGGGTGTAAATATTAGGGTAATAGAGAGATTGTTGGATGGGGTTTCGCTGCTTATACTATAGCAACCGAACTTTTTTTAATTCCTGTACTTTGATTTATATACCGCTTACCCAGGTGCGATCGTTCGATAACTGCTGTTGCGTCGATAGCAGTAGCTCGATCACTACTCCTGACGCAGGGAGGATCACCCTGAACCCTGGATGCACTTATGACTGAAATTTCTGGAGAGTTACTGGATTCGATTCACTCAGCAGCTGCCTGCATGGTGGATATCCGTGCGCTTGCGGAGAAGCTTGCCACCCTTTCTGCTGGACAGATCGAGCCACTTCTACTGAAGTTCGCGGACGATGGCGAAGACCAGGCTGTGAGTCGGCTATTACAGGTCTGTGCATTTAATGAGGTGAAGCTCGATCCTGAAGTCCTCTGTCGTTGCATCGGGGTTCATGAGGAATTGCTCGATTCTGCCCCCTGTTTTGCTTTGCAGGACAAAAGCGCCATCCCACCTCTCCTGACTGCTACTACCGTCGAACAATTACCTGTAGAACGAAAGCTCTACGCTGCTCGCCTGGCAGCCGAGTTAACTGTAAAATTTGATCTGGATCGACAACCGGTGAAGAAGGCGCTCTGGAAGCAGGAGCATATAACGCTGCAGCCCCATTTCAGTATCCTGATTGAGCAATCACTGCAAATTTTGCAACAAGACTCAAACTCCGAGCAGTTCCCTATCCCCCGCTGGATAGATCTTCAGCTTGTAGATATCCTTCCCGATAACAGGCACCGTTCCACTATCGGCGGTAACTACACGGTGCGACGCCCGGTTCCCAAACTCGGCCGTAATGAACCCTGCCATTGCGGCAGCGGCAAGAAGTACAAAAAGTGTTGTCACCGCAAGGATCAGGAGTTGTTACGAGATGCCTCTCAATACGCCGGCACCACCCGGAGCGAACTAAAGAGTAAACCTGGGCTGGTTGATGATCCGGATGTTATCTATAACATGCGGGCTTATGAATTGAAAAAGCTAAAGCCCTCACAGCTGAGCGAGAACCAGCTCATCACTGGCTACCAATGTACACTGGATTACGGTCTGCGGGAACTTGCCTTCGAAATGCTCATTGAGTCAGAAAAGCGACTCGATGATAATAAGTTCGACCACGGGCATTTCGAAGATTTCCTGGAACGGGTTCTGCAGGCGGGTGATCTTGATCTGGCGCGAAAGATCAAGGATCATTGCAGGGAGCATAGTTGGTTTCGGCCTCATGCTATCGAGTTCCGCTTCGACCTGCTGGAGAACCCAGATCGATTCGAACCGCTGGAGCAGGATTGTCGCAAATCGGTGTCGGGAATTATTGACGAAGAGGCCGAGATAGACGAGCCTCTGATTCGCCTTGTTTTCGACTGCGCTACGCGCTATCCCGCGCTGGCCATTGTTTTCGCACGTGCCGCGATAGCCAGCAACTTGGTGGGCGGCCACCCTCTGGACAACTTGATGCTGCTGGATGTCATCCGTGATGCCCGTATCGACCTGGATCTGGAGCCATCAAATGATCCAGCAGAGTCGTTGCTCGACTGGATCGAGGATCAAACATCGCTGAAGGAAAAAACGGAGACGGAAAACGAAGAGATAAAGCAGCTATCCAGTAAACTGAAGGCAGCCCGTGCCGATCTCACCGATAAGAAGCAAACATTGCAAGCGATGGAACAAACAGTCAAAGAACTCGGAATGAAGTCAGAGTCAGCCCGTGTGCCGACTCTGAAAGATGACGCCAGGATGGACGACCTGGATACCGCTGCTCATCAGGAAAGGGAGAAGACACTGCAAAGATTGCGTGCCCAGGTGACCAACTTGAAGGCTGAAATTGGCGAACAGCAACAACAGCGCAGTCAACTACGAAAAATGCTGGAGGAAGAACACAAAAAGCGCCAGGCATTATCGACTCAGAACGTAGCAGCGGAACAAGTTGGTGCTGACGAAGAATCTGTCACCATAACACCCTCTGGAAAACATACCCTGCCGGAGTATACGGACGCTTTCCGGAAGACCTGCGAGTCTCTTCCATCACCCCTTACCGCCAAGGCAATCCTGGCGGTCGGACGTTTCGCTGCTCATGAGGAATCGATCTGGAGGCAAACAAAGCCGATAAAACGCCTGCCGGAACACTATCGCATTCGCATTAATATCGATTACCGCATGCTCGTACACTGGAAGCCGGGCAAGTCACTACGCATCCTCGATCTCATTCCGCGCCAGGACCTGGAATCCTGGATCAAACGACATGGCTGAGAGATAGCGGATGAGCGTTGTCTTTGCACCTTTCGGGGGTTGTGGACTGCCGCTGAAGTAGCAGCGGAGTATAGTGCTATCATTTCCTGATATTTGAATGAAATGCCGGGTTGTGATCCACTAACGGCCAGCAAGAGGCCATTACTTTTCCCTGGATTCCATAGACGGTTAATACCGTCAAAAACCAGCAACGTCAGCTTTTTTTGGTTATAAATTTATCTACATTAGCAGAATATACCAGACTAAAAATGAAAACATTAGCAGTTGTCTCCCACAAAGGAGGTACAGGTAAATCAACTTTGTCTATCCATCTTGCCGTTCAAGCACAGTTAGAAGGTCGAGATACATTATTAGTAGACCTGGACCACCATTCATCAACGGTAGCAGAGTGGGCCAGTATTCGTACTGATAAACATCCGCTTGCTGTAACAGCTAAAGTATCTGACATTACAGAATTACAACAGCAGGCTACGGATGAAGCGTTTGATCTATTAGTACTGGATTGCCCACCATACCTCAATGACGATACTGATCTGATAACAAAATTAGCAGATTTTACAATACTTCCAACATCCCCTCGATTTGCAGATATATGCACTTTGCCCAGAGGGATAGAAAAAATCCATCAGCCATTTTCAGTGGTACTGAATTCTTGCACTCCAGATGCTGTTGGTCAAACATCGTTTAAAACTGCACAGGTTTATCAAATGCTTAATGACTCTGGAATTCCTGTATCACCTGTCCATATAATACGTCTGGAGGCATTTACTGAAGCCCTTAACTACGGTCATGGTGTTACTGAATACCAGTCAAATGGTAAGGCATCAAAACAGATTAAGATGCTGCTGGACTGGTTATACACGACGGCTTGATCATATTGCTTTCAAGCCTGGCTTAATTGACGGAGCATTAGCTCTTTTCTGGGTACTATCAAATTATTTAGGGTGTAACACTCTACGAGTGATTGAGGGTATTATCATTTTATGAATCGTAAACAAACCTTGATCAAACTCGGAGCAGAGAGGCTAGCTGAAGAGCTACTCAGACTGGCCGAACATAGCCAGACCGCAGCAGAAAGAATCGACTATATAACCTCATCCAGAAAAGAGAACCTCAATCGATTTGAATTGCAACTGGATGAGATTTGCGATGGTGCGTTTTATGATTGGCGTTCTGTTGCAGGGTATGCCTATCAGCTATCACAGTTGCTATCCAATCTGAAGGATTCGATTGACGAGTCATGTGAAGGTGTTATGCGGGTGAGACACTTCTTTGAGAAAGATAGCTCAATTATGGAATCCTGTGACGATTCTGGTGGTACTGTCGGCATGGTCTTCTCAATTGACGCAACGGACTGTTTTGTTTATTTTTCCAAAAAATGTGAGCGAAAAGAGTTTGTCGCTCAACAGCTACTGGAACTGGTGCTTGATGACCAGTATGGCGTTAGAGATCAACTGATTGAGCAAGCATCCGATTGCCTGCCAGAGCAGTGGTTACGCTGGTTAGTAGAACAATTGCAGCAAGGAGATGAAGAGGATAGCTGGAGTGCCACCCAACGTAATACCTTGCTCCAGTCACTTGCCAGACAGCTTAAGGATGCCCGACTGTTTGAAGAGGTGACACTGCGCAGGACATTATCCTTCACCAGTTGCCTGGATGTTGCGCAAGTCTATCTGGAAAATGGGGATGCCACTCGGGCTGAGGGTTGGGCAGAGCGTGCTAATCTGGAATTTCCGTCGAAACATAACTTCCGTTCCTATGACTACCAAACGATCCGCAGAGAGATCTACCGCCAATTGGGTGATAGAGAAGGGGAAGAGAGGATGGCCTGGGAAATATTCCGTTCTAACCGCTCTGTACAGAGATTGGCTGAACTGCTGCAAACCCTGGGAGAAGAACAACGAGAAGCGGTTGTTACCGGAGAGACAGCTCAGATTCTGGCTAGCTCACCGGAAATTCTGATTGGGAGTGATGTCTCCTTCCTGTTACAGCTTGACAATACGGATGCTGCAGAACAGTACCTGATGAAGCGTATAGCCCTGCTGAACAAAATCGACTACATAACTCTGACCGAATGGGTAATTCAGTTTGCTCAGAATTCGTTACTCGCCTCACTGATCTATCGTGAACTGCTCAACGATATCCTTCTGCGCGGTTATACCAAAGCCTATCATTATGCAGTCGATTACTGGATTCAACTACAGCAGCTCAGTCCGCAAGTCTCAATCTGGGAACCTTATTTGACTCACCAACAGTATCAACAGCAGGTGCATCAGGAACATGGGCGTAAACGGAGCTTCTGGCAGCAGGTCTCAGAGCGAGGTGGCTAAGTGAGAGTGATTGAAGAGAAGGTCACGGGCATCGTCAATCGTGTTACCTATCATAGTGAGTCCACCGGTTGGTCGGTACTGCGTGTGAATCCATTCAATAGTCCAGAGAGTCAGGTGACGGTGACCGTGCACCAGACTAAGGTGTTTGCAGGAGCTACCATGGAATTTATCGGGCAGTGGTCAGATCATCCCAAATTTGGCAGGCAGTTTAAGGCTGAGCAGGCAACAGAGAAGAAACCGGCCACCGCTGCAGCACTGGAGATGTATTTAGGCTCTGGGCTGATCAAAGGGGTGGGGCCGAAGACGGCTAAAAAAATTGTTAAACATTTCGCCGCTGAAACACTGACCGTGTTTGAAAAGCAGATTGAGCGTCTGGTTGAAGTAGAGGGTATCGCCAGCAGGAAACTCAAGAGTATTGAACAGGCGTGGAGTGAACATAAGGCGATTCGTGAAGTGATGATGTTCCTGCAGGGGCATGGTATTTCTACCCTGTTCGCCGTACGCATCTACAAAGAGTATGGTGATCGTGCCATTGAGATGGTAACAGAAGACCCTTACCGGCTAGCCCATGATTTTTACGGTATCGGTTTCTTTTCTGCCGACAAAGTGGCGCTCTCGATTGGGCTGGCGAAGGATAGTCGGCAACGAATTGTTGCCGCTATTCGACATGTATTAGCATCCAGTCGAGAGCAGGGGCACTGCTACCTGATGTATGCCCAGATTGAAGCGGAGGCCAATACTTTACTGGAAATGGAGTTGGGAGAGCTGCTCGAACGATACCTGGAATGGATGCAGCAGGAGAATCACCTCAGAGTTCGCATGCTCCCAGATGCACAACAGATTCTGCAATCCTGTTACTACTCGAAAAGTCTCTACTATGACGAAGAGAGTGCGGCAGCGAAGATGAGAACAATGATTCGCATCGTTGCTATTGATCAGCGACGAGTGGCAACATGGGTTCAGAAATACTGTCGCAGCAAGCAGGTCAACCTCAGTAGCGAACAGGCGAGTGCGGTAGAAGGAGTCGTACAGCACCAGTTCTCCATTTTAACGGGTGGACCGGGTTGTGGAAAAACCACCGCAACACTGGTCATCGTAAGACTGCTGGAGGCAATCGGCAAACGGGTGTTACTGGCCGCTCCCACTGGCCGTGCAGCACAACGCATGGGAGAAGTAATTGGACGAGAAGCGAAAACACTGCACCGACTGTTAGAATGGCAGGGAGGGGTGTTTAAAAAGAATGAGGAGGTTCCTCTTGAGGGGGATTTTCTGATTGTGGATGAGTGCTCCATGCTGGATATCAGCATGACGGCTTCACTACTCAAGGCAATCCCCGAAAATTGTCAGCTACTCTTTATCGGTGATCCTGACCAACTGCCTTCGGTCGGAGCCGGCAATGTGTTGAAAGATAGTATTCACTCGGGAGAGATCCCACTGTTTCGTTTGACCGAAGTGTTTCGCCAGGCCAAAGAGTCACTGATTATCCGTTATGCCCACCAGATCAACAGTGGAGAGATACCATTAATAGCATCCCCCTTTAAAGATCCCGATGCATGGCAACGTGGAGAGGACTGCCTGTTTGTCGACTCTGATGAAGCGACACAGGAGCAGATTCGATTTGTCACACGGGTTAAACAGAATTTGGGATGGCAGCAAGATCAGTTAGAAGCCCTCACCGCAGAGGAGAGTCCCTATGCCTTTCGTAGTGAAGAGACTGTCACTCCCTATCAAGCAGAGTTTGAGGTGCCAAAGAAGTTTCAGCATGTCAATCTGCAAGAGGTGGCAGGGACATATGGAGCGGTGGATGAACTCAAGTCGGTGCTGAAAAAAATACACCCGTGGTCATCACTCCACTACGGGCTCTCTGCCGTCGATGTGGTGGTTAAGCTCTATCTGCAGTGGATTCCAAAGTATCAGGAAGAGGGGGTTGAGATTCAGATACTGTCTCCAATGACCCGGGGGGCACTCGGCACCGCCAACCTGAACTGTGTGATTCAGCAGGCCATTAACCCTTCTTCTACGGGTAAACCGCAGATCAAGGTAGGGGAAAGAATTTTTCGAGTGGGGGATCGGGTTATTCACCGTCGTAACAACTACGACCTGGAGGTATTTAACGGGGATATCGGTTATATCAAGTCCATTAATAATGAAAGCTTGACCATGGTTATTAGCTTCCTGCCCGATGGCAGAGAGGTGGAATACCTGAAAGAGAATATTGTAGAACTGGATCTGGCCTATGCCATCACCATCCATAAATCACA
>RCNF010002353.1_pt1 | contig 10143 bp, 6 predicted proteins | sample 2041311 | NCBI WGS metagenome assembly RCNF01 (sample SAMN09708228, study PRJNA481090) | Marine sediment metagenome, whole genome shotgun sequencing project. | biome: marine sediment; feature: ocean; material: sediment; isolation source: Sewage treatment plant 2 marine sediment (STP2) ... | reverse complement strand
TTGCTGCGGTCGGGTCCCATCCGGAACGGAGAAATGCCGGCCACACCGCTTCGGAATTTCCAATGATCACGAAATTGACAGGGTCACCGGTCTTGCTGCCGTCGGCGTTGGTGACGGTGGCCGGTTGCTCCTCCACCCACTTCAGAAACGCGGGTGGGTCCGTGAAGTCGACGATCTTCTCATCGGGGAAGAGTGTCTCGTAGGCATCACCATCATCGAGCTTGTGGAAGTCGGCATTGAAGCCCGGGACCTCGTTGATGAACTCCACGGACACCGCGTCGTGCTCACTGAACACGTCGACTAGCACCCACCGGACGCCCTTGTCCAGGTTGGCGAAGACGAAACCCGAGACCGTTTCACCAGCTGGGATCCAGAACGGCATCTGGTTCTCATAGTAAAACCACTTCTTTTCCTTGTTGGCCGGTTTGGACCATGTCCACGACGTCTTCTGCGCCACCTCGAGCGGTGAAAAGTAATCGGGGTCCACGCTCCGAGGCATGAACAGCAACTCGTCGTCCTTATCGTTGGTGATCTCGAGCCACACCGGTTGAATCTTCTTTTTGTAGAGCTTGCAGTCGAACGCCGCCTCGGCCTCTTCCGCGGTCAGGACGGCGACCGAGACCGTCACCCCTTCCTCCGTCCGGGTCATGGCCCGCTCCTTGAAACCCACGTCGTCCATGGGAGTGGGGCTGAAGGTCCGGCAGCCCACGGCACATGCCAACACCACACCAAATAGAATGGCCCTTTGTTGATACTTCATAGCCGCAAGCCTCCTCAGATCGATGTTTTCAGAGCATAGCATTGCCGCTCCCAATGGCGGGGCACGCCGCGCCAACGTATGATCGAAACGGTAGAGGATGACAGACCAGACCATGAACTCACACCAGCCACACATCGACGACTTCGTCGCGGGAATCCGGTCGGGAGACCGTGCCGTGCTCGGTCGGGCCCTGACATTGGTCGAATCCAACCGTAGCGACGACCGGCACCGCGCGCAGGAACTCCTCACCAACTTGTTGCCCCTCACGGGTCAAGCCCAACGCATCGGCATCTCCGGCGTGCCCGGGGTCGGCAAGAGCACGTTTATCGAAGCCTTCGGGTTGCTCCTCGTCGAAGCCGGCCACCGGGTGGCAGTGCTGGCGGTGGATCCCTCGTCCTCGGTCTCAAAGGGCTCGATCCTCGGTGACAAGACCAGGATGGAGAAGCTTGCGGTGTCCGACGACGCCTTTGTCCGGCCCTCCCCCACCGGCGGTTCGTTGGGCGGCGTCGCACGCAAGACCCGCGAATCGATTCTGGTGTGCGAGGCAGCCGGTTACGACGCGGTGCTGGTGGAAACCGTGGGCGTGGGCCAGTCCGAGACGGCGGTGGCCGACATGGTCGACTTCTTTCTGGTGCTCATGCTCACCGGCGCCGGCGACGGGCTGCAGGGCATCAAACGCGGCATCCTCGAACTCGCCGACTGTGTCGCCATCAACAAGGCGGACGGCGACAATACTGAAGCCGCAGAGCAGGCCCGAGCCGAGCTCCAACGAGCGCTCGCCATCCTCCGTCCCGCCGGCAGCGACGGCTGGGCGCCAACGGTGGTGACCTCCTCAGGCCTCACCGGCGCCGGTCTCGACGAGATCTGGAGAATCATCGAGGATCACCGGGCTGCCGGCATGGCCGACGGCGGCCTCGAACGCCGTCGCCGGCAACAGCTGCTCGGCTGGATGTGGGAGATGGTGGACGAGGGTCTGCGCACAACGGTCCGCGAGCATCCCGAGGTCGCCACCATTCTCGAAGAACTCGAGACCGACGTCCTCGAGGGACGCACAACCGCAACAGCTGCGGCCGAACGAATTCTCAACGTCTTGTAGTGATCCACATCTTCATGTTCGCCGTAGGGTGGGCCTTGGATCGGCGTCACCTTGCGTGACCGCATTATGGTCGGCGTAGGGTGGGCCTTGGCCCACCTTCAGACACGATGAAGCCGGCAGAATGCATCTCCGTCAGGCGAAGGCTGACCTGATTCGCGAGACCGACAGGATCGATTCTGATGGTGGGCCAAGGCCCACCCTACATTGCTCACAATCATCGGGTCCGGCGTAGGGTGGGCCTTGGCCCACCTTCAGACACGATGAAGCCGGCTGAATGCATCTCCGACAGGCGAAGGCTAACCTGATTCGCGAGACCGACAGGATCGATTCTGATGGTGGGCCAAGGCCCACCCTACGGTCCAGTCACGTCGTTCATGGTAGCTTCTGTGCATGTCACGGTTTCGCAGGGTTCGGCTTGAAGGCGGAGTCTTCTTCTTCACCGTCGTCACATATCAACGGCGACCCATCTTGACCACCGACCTGGGTATTAAATGCCTTCGAAAGGCGTGGCGCGAAACCAACTCCACGATGCCGTTCGAGGTCGAGGCGGTGTGTGTGCTACCCGACCACCTCCATACCATTTGATCGCTCCCCGAAGGCGATGACAACTACCCGGCACGGTGGAAAAAACTCAAGGGGGTTTTCTCCCACGCGTACCGAGCGGGAGGCGGCTCACACGACGAAGCAGCCTCGTCGCGACGACGAAAACGCGAGGTCGCCATATGGCAGCGGAGGTATTGGGAACACCGGATCCGGGACGCGGACGATTTCCGCCGCCACGTCGAATACACGCTCTTCAACCCGGTGAAACACGGGCACGTCACCGATTTGAAAGAGTGGCCGTGGTCGACTTTTCACGACCACGTCAAGCGGGGGTGGGTCGAACCCGACTGGGGAACCGTCGAACCCGAGGATATCGTGAGCCTCGAAGCCGGCGAGTGATGGTGGGCTCAAGCCCACCCTACCCTGCTCACCATCGTTGGGCCCGGCGTAGGGTGGGCCTTGGCCCACCTTCAGACACGATGAAGACGGCAGAACGCATCTCCGATAGGCGAAGGCTGACCTGGTCCGCGAGACCGAAGCGATCGATTCTGATGGTGGGCTCAAGTTTACCCTAGGCCCACCCTCATCTCGACTTTCTACCACGGCTGATACTGCAGGCGCATGAGGAAAATATTGGCCGAACCGCGGTCTTTCGGGACCGTATGGATGTAGTTGAACTCGATCCGGGTGGTGGCGTTGGGGTACCAGCTCAGGGCGGCGGTGAAATCGGTGAGTTCGCCACCCTCGACCAATCCGTCGGTGAGGTCGACCCGCGACAAGCGTCCGACCACTTCCCATGCTCCTCCGTTTTTCTTTTTGAACGGGTTGCCCCCACTATACTTGGCAAAAGGGCGCATCCGGTCAAAGGTCCCGCTGTTGGTGCGGTATGGCCTGCTTTCTCCGGTCAGGAACCACCCGACCTGAACGTACGATCCACTGAATTTTGGATTGTCGAGTTGGGCGGCGGAAACGTCACTCACGATGTACTCCGCCGCCACCCACAGCGGTCCTCGGACGGTCGCGAACTCCGCCCCCCACAGCGTGAGGTGACCGCTATCGATGTTGCCGGTGTCGACGAGATAGTCGACAAACCGCGCCTCGGGCCGCGACCGGTAGCGGGTGTCACTTCCGACCGGCGACCTCGAACTCACCGAAAAACCCACGTGGATGAGGTCGCGACCCTGATTCCGGTACACCGGCAGGTAGGTGTAGCGACCAGTCAAAGACAACGCCGAAGCGCTGGCGTTGGCGTCGCTCTTCTGGCCGAAACTGAACATACCTGCCGCCCACGTGAAGCGGCCGCTCTTGCCCGAGTCGTGAACCATGGCGCCGAAGTTGGTACCCGGCGCAATGGTCTGCACCGGCAACGACCGTTCCATGAGGCCGATGTTGTAGGAGCTCGTTTGTCGTTCGAGGCTGAAGGGCTCGTTCATGAACCCTACTCTGAGCTTGCCGAGGTACTTCCCCCAGACCTCGAGCCCGCCTTCGGCGCCCTCGATCCAGGCATCGGTGAACCCCCAGTCGGGTCCGAACCGGAAGGCCAGATTGAAGTTGAAATCCTTGACCCGTCCGGCGGCAAAGACTCCAACACGACGAACAGCGAGGTCCGACTCGATCGGGAGATAAAACTCCTCATACTCTGTATTGCCACTTCCGACCGTCGCGTCGAATTGCCCCCTGGCACCGATCCGAAACTTCAATTTTCCGTCCCACAGGTTGTAACGGGCGATCCCTCGAAGCCCGGCAACAAAGTTCCCCCACTTGGTTTTCCCCGGCTCGTACTCGATCTCCTCAAGGTCGAAGGGCTGGTAGTCGGTGAAGGCGACCGCTCCGGGGTTGGTCACCCGTTCGCTTTTCGGCGTGTCTTCGACCGCCGCGTCAGGTGCAGCTTCACCACCTTCAGCTGCGGTGTCGGGATCACTCGTTCCCGTCGCCGAGGAGCTTTCCGAAGTCGAATCCGCCGGTTCGGGCACGGGTGACGGCGTGGGCGTCGCGGTGGCGGTCGGCGCCGGCTGCTGTTGGTCAGCCTGGGCGGGGGTCTCCGGCACGGGAGTGACCGATGGGACTGGTGTTCCAACAGCCGTCGGCCACGGCGGCGGGCTCTGTGCCCCTGCCGGGAACGCCACCAAGATTGCGAATGCCAACGCGGCCGAGAACACCGAGAGATTCAACCAACAGTTCCTTTTCGTGTGCACCGCGATATCCTAGCGCAATTCCATCAGCGGTGCTGCGCCACACCGGATTGCCTCACCAGTAACCAGAGAAAAAACGGCGCACCCAGAAAGGCAGTAATGACGCCCACCGGCAGCTCTGCGGGAGCGAGAACGATCCTGGCCGCGGTATCGCACACGACGAGGAAGGCGCCGCCGAACAGGATCGAGGCCGGAAGGAGAATCCGGTGGTTTGGACCGACCAGAAGACGACAGATGTGGGGCGCCATCATGCCCACAAATCCTATGGGCCCGCAGCCCGCAACAACCCCCCCCACCATGATCGATGTTGCGAGGAAGAGAACCGTCCGGGTTCGGGCCACGGCGACCCCGCGGCTGGCCGCGATCTCGGGGCCGGTGGCCAGAAGGTCGAGCTCGCGGGCGCGCCACCAGATCACTGCTGCGCCCAGCAGAACGACCGGTGCCATATGGAGGACGGTGCGCATGTCCACAGCGCCAAGGCCGCCCATCAGCCAGCGGATGATCCGATACGAGTCACCGAGCGAGGCCGTGTACTGGACAAAGAGGATCACGCTCGAGAAGAAGAAGTTCATGGCCACGCCGGCAAGCAGGAGGACGGTGGACGACAGATCTGGCCGGAGCCTGGTCAGAACCCACACCACGCCTACCGCCAACAGCGCACCGGCAAAGGCCGCCAACACGTTGGTCGAAAGCCCAACAACCACGACGGAGAGCCCCAACCTGCTCGCCAGTGCGACGCCGAGCGAGGCACCACTGGCGACACCGAGGGTGTAGGGCGTGGCGAGAGGGTTTCGAAACACGGCCTGGAACACCGCCCCACCGAGAGCGAGACCGGCGCCGCCGACAAAGGCCGCCAGAACCCGCGGCACCCTGATCTGCCAGAAGATGATGGCCGCAGGATCAGTCCCGCGCGGGTCGAAAAGTACCGACAGCGGCAGCGCATGCACACCAATCAAGGGCATGAGCGCGATGACCGCTAACGCGGCGACGCCAAGAACGACCAGTCTCACGCGCGGTGTCACAAGCCATTCCTCGCTGGAAGCACGAGGGGCAGTCCGCGGTGACCGCCCGCCACCAGCCGGAACTCGGCATCAAAGATCTCCGCCAGCACCCTCTCGTCGAGGAGATCGGTCGGCGGACCAACACGTTCGACCCGCCCGTCCTTGAGGGCCAGCACGGAGTCAGCCGACGCCACGGTGCTGTTGAGGTCATGGGTGACCGCCACCACCGTCAATCCCTCCTCCCGGTGCAGTCGATCGAGGAGATCGAGAATCTGCACCTGGTGGCGGTAGTCGAGAAAACTCGTGGGCTCGTCGAGCAGGAGAATCGAGCCCCCCTGCGCGAGGGCGGCGGCGATGGACGCGCGCTGGCGCTCGCCGCCGGAGAGCGAGGCCATTGTCCGGTCCGCAAGCTCCGCCACTTCCGTCAGACGCATGGCCTCGCTCACAGCCGCGTAGTCGATCTCGGTCAGCGCCGCCCAGGCCGAGAGGTACGGAAACCGGCCCATTTCCACAAATGCCCGAACCGTGTAATCGAGCGATCCCCCATCCGGCTGGGGCACGTAGCTGACGGTTCGGGCCAGATCGCGCCGGCTCACGTCCTGCAGATCAAGGCCGCCGATCTCGATACGACCGGCCGATGGCTCGATGATGCCGTCGATGCACCGCAGCAGGGTCGACTTTCCCGCCCCGTTTGGCCCGATGACGGCCACGAAACCGCCGCCTTCCACCTCGAAATCGACATCACGCAGGATTTCGGCCTCGCCGAACCGGACGCAGAGGCCCTCGACGAGAATCGCCGGACCGCTCACGGCTTTTCCCAGTTGAGTTCCGGGTGCAAGGCTCTCGCCACTTCGCGGACCATTTCGGGCAGGCGCGGTCCCGGCACCACCATCAGATCGCCCTGGAGGACCCGTACCCGGTTCTCGCGGACGGCCCGCAGTTCGGTGAGCCGGCGCCAACCGGCGAGGATCTGATCGAGCTCCAAACCCCGTTCTTCGACGCCGGCGACCACATCGAGGACGACATCGGGGTCGAGGGCAACCAGTCCCTCTCGGGAGACCTCAGGGTAGCGAACGATCGCGCCCTCCACCGCGTTGACCCCACCCGCGATCTCCAACACCCCACTGTAAAAGGTGTCCGGTCCCGCCGCCCACACCGCGCGCACCACACCTCCGCTGATGTCATGACCCACCGCCACCACCGTGCGCAGTCGGGGGCTGGCTTCAACTAAGAAACTGACGTCCGCCAAGCGCCGCTCGATGTCGGCACGCAGCTGGGCTCCTCGATCATCGACTCCGCACGCCGCAGCGAGGACCGAAACCGAGTCCAGCAACGAGCTCACATCGTGCTGGTCCACCTGCAGAACCGAAAAACCGAGCGACTCCAGGCGGCGCGCATTGGCTTCCCCGGATGGGATCAGCACCACCAGGTCGGGCTCGAGAGACACGATCGCCTCGAAATTCGGGTCGAGATGGCCGCCGATCTTCGGTAGCAGAAGCGCCTCGGAAGGGTGGACGCAGTACCGGGTAACGCCAACCACGCGATCGCCGACACCCAGGGCAAAGAGCGTCTCGGTGAGACTCGGCGCCAAGCTCACGATGCGCTGCGGCGATCTTGGGGTGGCACGGGGGCTGACTGTTGCATCTCCGCCGCCCCCGCAGGCGAAGCATCCGCCAGCCGTCACGAGAACAGCTGCCAGCAACGCCGCTTGTCGGCTTCGCGCCACGGCCCCTCCCTACACAAAAATCCCGGGCCTCTCAAGGCCCGGGATGCCGTTTTTCATCCACGGTCTGCTCGTGTGATTGCCGCCCCATCCGCGAGGGCTCCCAGCATCACCAGCTCCGGGCAGGGTCTTCTGACTTCCGGATCGTCCTACCAGCCAACCCTTCCCACGATGAAACACCGCAGTGGTGTTGTCGGCTTTCGTCCCCGGTCACAGCGGCGGGACCGCGACGGATTTGCACCGTCTTCCCCACACCCGAAGCTCACCGAGTGTAACTCTCCGCTGCCGGGTTCACAACGTTCATCGTTCCAACGTTTGATCGTTCGGATCATCCGGAAATCGATGAGACGGAGCACACACCGAGAATTCTGAAGAGAGCCGCGAACGGACGCGGATCACGCAGCGGACCGAATCTGTCGCCCCTCCGGGGCTCAATTCAAACACCGATTGGTCTCGCGTGAGCCTCATGCTGGTTTCGCAGAAAACGGGAGGGAATAAACCCCTCCCCTACATAGGATTATGATACGACGCCCTTGCTCGTTAATTTTTGCACGGGGTTCCGCCGAAACGTTCAGACGCCTTTTCGAACCCACCGCGCCGGCAGCCACACCTTGCGGCTCTCCCACGGCCCGGAGAGGACCCGAACCTGCACCACCCGGCCCCTCGAGGCCGACCCGAGCACCCGGACGCTGGTGCCCCGTTCCATCCCGACGGCGCGTCCCTGTTCGATCAGAAACGCGAGTTCCTCGTTCTCGGCAATTTCGCCAACCTTGACCAGGACAGTTGCCGAGTCGGGATCCAACGCAACATAAACACGACCGCCGGAGTCGTTTTCGAGAACCCCGATGTCGCCCGTCGATCGTTGATGTCCGAGAATCGTGCCGCTCTGATCCTGGCCCAGCCACCACACTAGAAGAACCAGTGGGATCAACGCGACCAGCCACTTGAGGTGACGCGTCCAACTCTGCCGAGGCCCGGTCTGGACGATTTCGACAGGGGCCGGCTCCGACTCTTCCACGCCGACGGGCAGCATCGCCAGAAACTCCGCCCGACACGTGGTGCATCGGAGCGTACGGCCGAGATACCGCTCGTGCACCTGCATGTGCGAACCGCATTTCTCACAGGTGTGGATGTATCCAGGCATGAGGCAATCTTCCCGTCGTTAAGAGCTTATCAAATGGGTGATGACCGCACACATCCTTTGCTTGCCGACTTTGTGATCTCTCTTCCCGAGAGGATGCCAGGCACCTCCACCGCACGCGGCCCTTTGACTCTCGCCTTTCCGACGTGAGCACTCGGGCTTTCATGTGGGGGTGCGATGGAAATTCCTAATTCCTAATTCCTAATTCCTAATTCGCGGTGTACCTCACCTTTCCTCCAACGATCGTGTACAGCACCTTCGTGTCGCCCAGTTCATCGTCCGGGACGGTGAGAATGTCCTTCGACAACACAGTGATGTCGGCCAACTTGCCGACCTCGAGGGAACCCTTGATGTCCTCCTCGAACGCGGCGTAGGCGGCATCGAGGGTTCTGGCCCGCAGAGCCTCCTCGCGGGTCATACTCTGCTCGGGGTAGAAGACCTCGCCGTTGTTCATCAATCTGGTGACGGCGGCCTGGTAGTCCGGGATCGGATCAACGGATTCCACCGGTGCGTCGGTACCACCGGCAATCACTGCCCCAGAATCGAGCAGGCTGCGCCACATGTAGGCTCCGGACTCCGACCGTTCGTCGCCGATCCTCAGCGGCACCCACGGTCCGTCGGAAGTGCAGTGGACCGGCTGCATGGCAGCGATCACGCCCAATTCCTGGAATCTCGGGATGTCCTCGGGGCTCAGGTGCTGGGCGTGCTCCACCCGCCAACGCAGTTCGTGCCCGTCCGGCCGGGCATCGATGGTCTCCTGGTAGATGTCCAGGGTGACGCGGTTGGCCCGATCGCCGATGGCATGAGAGCACAGCTGGAGACCGTATTCGGCCGCCAGCCGTGCCGATTCGCGGAGTTCGTCGGGCGTGACGATGTTGAGACCCGTGCTTTCAGGTAGATCGGTATAGGGCTCGAGCATCCACGCACCGTGCGATCCGAGAGCGCCGTCCACCCAACGCTTTATCCCACCCACCGTGAGGTAATCGCCGCCTTCGCGGAAGACGCAGTACCCGGGCAAACCCTCGGCGAGGTTCTCATTGTTCTCCGCCAGCATCACCCAGAGACGAACCGGCAGCTCACCTTCTGCTGCCATCTGCCGGAAGAGCTCCACCTGTCGAAAGCTCGAACCGGCGTCTTGAAAGGACGTTATCCCCCGCGAAAGGCTCTCTTCAGCCGCGAGCTCGGCCGTCCGGCGAACGGTCGCCTCGTCCCACTCGCTGTCGAGTTGCGAAGCGACGAGGTCCTCCGCGGTCTCGCGCAGCACCCCGATCGGCTGGCCCCCGGGCCCTCTGACGATTTCACCTCCGGGCGGGTCGGGCGTCGCATCATCGATCCCCGCCATCTCCAGCGCCAGAGCGTTGACCATCGTCGCGTGGCCGCTGGCATGGGTCAGCATGACTGGATTTTCGGGCGAGACCGCACTCAGAGCGTCGTGATACGGCAGACCGGAAACGTTGGGTTCGGGTGTCGCCACCCACTTCTCCTGGTGCCACCCGCGACCCAGAATCCACTGGCCAGGTTCGGCCTTGGCGACGGCGCTCTCCACCAGCGCAACCATTTCGTCGAAGTCCGCAATCGACCTCAGGTCGAGTTGCATCCTGGCTCTGCCGACACCGAGAAAGTGGCCGTGGCCTTCGATCAGACCCGGCGCCGCAAACGCTCCACCGAGATCGATGACCTCGGTCTC
>RCNF010002351.1_pt1 | contig 10146 bp, 9 predicted proteins | sample 2041311 | NCBI WGS metagenome assembly RCNF01 (sample SAMN09708228, study PRJNA481090) | Marine sediment metagenome, whole genome shotgun sequencing project. | biome: marine sediment; feature: ocean; material: sediment; isolation source: Sewage treatment plant 2 marine sediment (STP2) ... | reverse complement strand
CTTCGTGGAAAAGTAGACGAATAGCCGCCTGCGAAACTGTGAGAAAACTGGGCTGATCGTTACGCGACCTTAAGGAATAGGAGGTAAATTAGCGTTCATTCAAGTCACGGATGTTCTGCTATGCTTCAATTCCAAGTTCTTCTCGCGCCGGTCGTTGCCCTCCTTGGCTTATCATTTTTGTTAAGTTCGGCAATGCGGCACTATCATGAAACGAAATACGAACAGTTCGCTTTCGGCGTTCTTTTCGGGCTGACGGTCGTTCTTGGCATGACCAATCCTTTGTCGCTTGGTGAGGGACTCATTTTTGACACCCGTACACTTTTAACCGGCGCTGCGGTTGCGTTCGTTGGGCCAGTTGCCGGTCTGATTACCCTTGGATTTGGTATTGTTTGCCGCATCTATATTGGGGGTGTCGGTACAACATCTGGCCTTGTCGGCTTGGTACTTGCGTTCGGGTTGGCACTGGAATGGTCACACTTTGCGTCGCATCGCGTCAAGCAACCAGTTTTGAAAGACACCTGTCTTGGCATTGCCGTAACACCATCAATCTTTGCGCTGTTTATACTTCCTTTTGACCTGGCTGTTGATTTGTTTGCCTCAATTTTGCCAACACTCCTGATCTGCAATGTGGTCGGCGCAATTGCCATTGGCTGGATCTTTCGCCACGAAGCGCGCTACATTTCTGAAGCACGTGAAATGCGATCTTTCGCACGGACGGACCAACTAACGAACCTGCTAAACAGGCGTGGAATGGACCGTGAAGTAGACGCCACAAAATTCGATGCGTCCCGCGGGCATGCAGTATTCTATTTCGATGTCGACAACTTCAAAGGCATCAACGACACCTATGGCCATGATACTGGCGATGCGACCCTCGCGATTGTAGCGGCGCGCGTCAAAGATATTATCAGAAGTGAAACAGTTTTTGCGCGCCATGGTGGCGACGAATTTTCGCTTTATGTTCCGGGGCTAGATGCAAGTGATATGCAAGCTGTTGCTGACAGGTTTTGTACCGCGATCTCAGCCGAAAAATTCAGCCATGCAAATAAGATCTTTACTGTTTCGATCAGCCTTGGTGGATATTGGAGCAAGCAAAATCTACCACTTCAAGAGATGATCAATCGCGCCGATGCACAGCTTTTGCTTGCAAAACGTTCAGGTAAAAACAGAGCTCAGGTAGCATTCGACCGAAATAATGACACTTCCGTGGTCGCCTAATCACAGGTTAAAGCACAGCAGCACCAGCAATCTGGAACAGGGGAAATCGCACTTCATTTGCCGAAAATCGGCGATTGTCCAGCTTGGCCTGAATCCTCAAAATGCTAAACGACGACTTCAATCTCTTCTTGCTGACCGACTTCAAAGATCCGCTTGTACCTTGCAATTTCTGCCTCTGGACCCATCGCCTTGCCCGGATTATCACTCAGCTTTACCGTTGGGCGCCCGTTGGCAGAGATAGCCTTGCATACCAAGGAAAATGGCGCGAGCGCGTCATCATCGACCAGCCCCTTGAAATCGTTGGTCAACATTGTGCCCCAACCAAATGAAACACGTACGCGCCCTGCGAACTGCTGATGCAGCGCACTAATTTTATCGACATCAAGCCCATCCGAGAAAATCACCAATTTATTGCGGGGATCTTCGCCCCGCGATTTCCACCAGTTGATTGCCGTCTCGGCTCCGGTCGCCGGATCACCGCTATCTACGCGAATGCCCGTCCAACCAGCCAACCAGTCGGGAGCGCCATCCAAGAAGCCATGCGTTCCATACGTATCCGGCAAAATAATCCGTAAGTTTCCGTCATGCTCTTCTTGCCAATCAGCCAGAACATCATAGGGCGATTGCCGTAATGCCGTCTCCGTATCCGCCAAGGCCGCATACACCATTGGGAGCTCATGCGCGTTCGTACCAATGGCTTCGATTTCGCGCATCATTGCAATCCGGCAGTTTGATGTTCCGGTAAAGTTTTTACCCAGCCCTTCCATCATCGCCTGCACGCACCAATCCTGCCAAAGATATGAATGCCGCCGCCGCGTACCAAAATCCGCAACCCGCAAATCTTGAATCGGCTTTAACTTATCCACCTTTTCCCACAATTTTGTCATCGCGCGTGCATAAAGGACCTGCAATTCAAAACGGCCCATGTCTTTTAAAACAGCTCTGCTGCGCAACTCCATGATCACTGCAAGTGCCGGAATTTCCCACAACATGACCTCGGGCCATGTTCCCTCAAACGTCAGTTCGTACTGACCATCACGTTTTTCAAGATGATAAGGTGGCAATTGAAGGTTTTCGAACCACTCCATGAAGGCGGGTGTGAACATCTGGCGCTTACCGTAGAATGTATTGCCGCGCAGCCATGTGCTTTCTCCACGCGTCAGCCGCAATGACCGAATATGATCAAGCTGCTCACGCAATTCGCCCTCATCCACAAGTTCGGCAAGACGAATTGTCTTTGTTCGGTTGATCAGCGAAAATTGCACCACTGTGTCTGGGTGGTTTCGAAATACCGATTGGCACATCAGGAGTTTGTAAAAGTCAGTATCGATCAGAGACCGTACAATCGGATCAATCTTCCATTTGTGGTTCCAGACCCGTGTGGCAATGTCGACCATGACTGTGCTCTCCCGTTTGCGCACCGTGGGTTAGATCAAGCGGGCGCGGGCGTGGCAAGCTTTGATGTCGCGTCGTCGTGATCTGTGTGATTTAACGCGATCAAGCGTCACAAAGGCCCCGCAAATGACAACATCCCCCTATTCTGCAAAGCTGGTCGTCGCAGTCGTGTTTGCGATGACTTTGATTGTTGGCGGTGATGCGGCTGCGACAATGCTGACAGGAGCGGGATTTCCGCAGACATTCGTGGCTTGGACCCGCTTTGCACTGGCCGCAGCTTTGTTGGCCCCGCTTTGTGGCCTCGTTCGCGCCGACGTGGCGCAATTCCGCGACTGGCGACTGTACCTGCGCGCAGGGCTGATTGTCGGAGGGATCACTTGTATTTTGACGGCACTCAAAACGGAACCAATGGCCAATGTCTTTGCGGGCTTCTTTGTTGGACCAGTGGTGTCGTATTTCCTGTCTGCGCTATTGCTTGGTGAACGCATCACGCCCGTGCGCACATTCCTGCTTTTGATCAGTTTTGCAGGCGTTTTGTTGGTTGTGCGCCCTGGGTTTGGCATGTCTTCGGGCATGGGATTTGCCATATTGGCGGGGTGTTTTCACGGATCATATTTGGTGGCAACACGGTGGCTCGCATCAGAGTTCCGGCCACGGTTCTTGTTATTTTCGCAACTTTTGATCGGTACCGTTCTATTGTCACCTTTCGCATTTTCAATAAGACCTGAAATTACGTGGCCTTTGTTTGGTCTCATCACTGTCTCTGCATTGGGGTCTGCTGGGGGAAATCTGTTGCTAGTCTTGGTGAACCGCACCACCCCTGCTGGTGTGGTTGCCCCCCTGATTTATAGCCAATTGTTGGCAGCGATGCTGATCGGCTGGGCCGTATTTGGACAGTGGCCCGATGCGCCAAGCCTTGTAGGACTGGTCATCATTATGACGGCAGGGGTTTCGTCTGTTTGGTTCGCCCGCAAAGGCCGCTAGGCCAACACAACTCCCGCTTTGGTCATCGCCGATTTTGCAGCTTCCAAAGAACCGTCAAAGTCGATTGCACGGCACAGATCCATTTGGACCGTCACGTCAAAGCCAAGCCTTGCCGCATCCAGTGCAGAGTAATTCACGCAAAAATCAGTCGCCAACCCAACAAGCGTCAGCGTTTCGATTCCGCGCGTGCGCAGGTATCCCTCCAGACCGGTCGGTGTTGTTTTGTCATTTTCAAAGAATGCCGAATAGCTATCGATTGCCGGATTGTACCCTTTGCGGATGATCAGGTCCGCGTGTTCCGTTTGTAGATCAGCATGCAACCTAGCCCCCGAACTGCCCTGAATACAGTGATCCGGCCAAAGCACTTGTGGGCCGTAAGGCATGTCCATCATGCTCATCGGGGCCGCGTCGTGTGTGGACGCAAATGAGGAATGGCCCGCCGGATGCCAATCTTGGGTCAAGATCACGGCCTGAAAATCTACCATCAACCCATTGATACCGGCCACAATCGCATCGCCGCCAGTCACTGCAAGAGCGCCGCCGGGGCAGAAATCGTTTTGGACGTCGATCACAAGCAAAGCGTGGGACATGGTGCAGCTTTCATTTCAACAGGTTCGGTCGCAATGTGCCAAAACCGGACTTGAGTTGCAACGTGGGTTCGTTTTCATTGCGCGTGTAGCTTTACCTGCCTGAATGACAGGCGTATCTGGTCACTATGTTTACCGTTGCAGCACTTTACCACTTCACCCGTTTTGATGACACCGTCGCCGTGCAAGCCCCCCTTTTGGAGCTGTGCAAGGCGCGCGGCATTACTGGCACGCTCCTACTGGCAAGCGAGGGGATCAATGGCACCATTGCGGGCGACCGGCCGGGGATTGATGCAGTCCTTGCTCATATTCGCGCCCTGCCTGGATGTTCGGAGCTCGAGTGGAAAGAAAGCACAGCCGCGACACCGCCGTTTCATCGGATGAAAGTCCGGCTCAAGCGCGAGATCGTCACGATGGGCCAGCCGGACGTGGACCCCGTCGCACGCGTTGGCAACTACGTCGATGCCGCCGATTGGAACGATTTAATCAATGCCCCTGACGTGGCAGTGATCGATACGCGCAACGATTATGAAGTGGCAATTGGCACGTTTGAAGGCGCTGTTGACCCCGATACCAAGAGCTTTGGTGAATTTCCTGCTTGGTGGGAAGAAAACAAGCATCGCTTTCATAACAAACGGATCGCCATGTTTTGCACTGGCGGCATCAGGTGCGAGAAATCAACAAATTACCTGATGGGGCAAGGTGTCGAAGACGTCTATCACCTGAAGGGCGGCATCTTGAAATACCTCGAGGAAGTCCCGCAAGAAGACAGCAAATGGGATGGCGAGTGCTTTGTTTTTGATGCACGTGTCAGCGTTGGCCATGGGCTAGAAGAGGGTCCGCATATTCTGTGCCATGCTTGCCGGCGCCCATTGCTGCCCGAAGATCGCGACAACCCTGCCTTTGAACAAGGCGTGGCATGTCATCAGTGCGCAGATGAAACCACAGACGCCGACAAGGGCCGCTTTCGTGAACGTCAAAAGCAAATGATCCTCGCGAAGAAACGCGGCACGCACCACATCGGTGGCATCTAGGTCTGGAACAGTGACTGCCCATAATCCATTCCTGCCACAGCTTTTGGCTTTGGCAATCGGGGTCGCAGGTGGGTTGGCTGCCTATTTAGCAGGCCTACCACTTCCTTGGATGTTGGGTCCGATGATCGCCAACACTGCTGCTGCTATGTTGCGCGCGCCAATCGCAGGACCTGATCCATTGCGCATTTATGTGATCCCCGTGATTGGTGTGATGTTGGGCTCTGCTGTGACAGCCGAGATTTTTGGCCTGCTTGGCACATGGCTTTTGACGCTCGCACTTTTGCCGATTTTTCTAGCGTGCGCTGCAGGCATTTCTTACGCCGTCTATCGATGCATTGGTGGCTATGATCCTGTCACCGCGTTCTATTCGGCCATGCCCGGTGGCTTGAACGAGATGCTAATTCTAGGCGCAGAAGCTGGCGGTGACGAACGCCGCATCGCCTTGGCCCATGCTGCGCGTGTCCTGATTATCATTGTCTTTGTGGCGATCTTCTTTGGGCTTTTTGTTGGTGTCTCGAGCGGCGGACGCGGGGCTGTGCAGTGGATTGGATTGTATCAAATCACGGCGCTGGATTACGCGATCTTGGGGGCATGTGCCGTGCTGGGGGTTGTGTTGGGTAAGCGGCTTGGCCTACCAGCAGCGCCCGTTTTCGGGCCTATGATCTTAAGCGGAATTGCCCATGCTGTCGGTTGGGTCACAGTCGCACCGCCAACCCTGTTTGTGATTGCGGCCCAAATCACCATTGGCACGATCATCGGCACCCGGTTTATTGGCGCGACGCTGGCAGAAATTCGCAAGGATATTGGGCTATCAGGGATCGCGTCGCTACTGATGCTGATTGCCGCTGTCGGATTTGCCGAAGGCATCGCATGGGTCAGCGGTATCCCACTGGCACAAGCATTTCTGGCGTTTTCACCCGGTGGCTTGACAGAGATGTCATTGCTAACACTCGCCATGGGCCAAGATGTAACTTACGTCTCGGTGATGCACATCATCCGTATTACGCTGGTGATCGCTGTCGCGCCCTTTGTTTTCAAATGGACGCGACGCGGTTCTTAAAAGTCGAGGTTTTCGACATTCAACGCGTTTTTCTGGATGAACTCGCGCCGTGGTTCGACAACGTCACCCATCAATTTGGTAAACAGGTCGTCGGCTTCGGCCAAGTCTTCGACCCTTACCTGCAACAGCGTGCGTGCGTCTGGATCCAACGTGGTTTCCCATAACTGATCAGGGTTCATTTCGCCCAAACCCTTATATCGCTGCAATGACAGACCCTTTTCGCCCTCTTCAAGGATGGCTTTCAACAGATCAAGCGGTCCGTTAATCACCTGACTGCGGTCCTTGCGGACCAATGTCGCGGGCAGATTGTACACATCCTGCAAGCTTTGCGTGAACGTGCCCGTACGCCGCGCTTCACCACCGCGCAACATGGGGCCGTCAAGCGTGCGGACTTCTTCAACGCCACGCAGAATACGGGCCAAACGCATACCTTGGTCTTGCGTGATACGTCCTTGCCAACCGCGCTCCCATTCCAATGCAATCAGGTTAAGACGCTCGGCCACGCGGTCTGCGGTGCCTTGCAAATCGTTGCTCACGACACCCGGTACAAACGCGCCTGCAATCGCGGCCTGCTCAAGAATATGGCGCGGATAATGGGTTGGGAAAGCATCCAAAACACGACGAAGTTGACGTGCTTCGTCAACGACACGGCGCAGATCGGCGCCTGCGATTTCCTCGCCATTACCTTGGCGCAGCATCGCACCCTCAATGCCTTGTTCAACAAGGTATTCGTCCATCGCTGGCTGATCCTTGAGGTAAACCTCGGATTTGCCACGTGCAACTTTGTAAAGCGGTGGCTGCGCAATGTATAAAAATCCGCCTTCGATCAATTTAGGCATCTGGCGGAAGAAGAAGGTCAGCAGCAGCGTGCGAATATGCGCCCCATCGACATCCGCGTCAGTCATGATGATGACTTTGTGATAGCGCAATTTGTCGATGTTAAATTCGTCACGGCCAATGCCCGTGCCCAAGGCCATCACAAGGTTGCCGATCTCTTGGCTGGAAAGCATCCGGTCAAAACGCGCACGTTCGACATTCAGGATCTTACCTTTAAGCGGCAAAATCGCCTGCGTACCGCGATCACGCCCCGTTTGCGCAGAACCCCCAGCCGAGTCTCCCTCCACGATAAAGACTTCGGTTTTGGTTGGGTCTTTTTCAGAGCAATCTTTCAGCTTGGACGCGTTAAAGTTCACGTCCATCGCCGATTTGCGTCGGATCTCACGGGCTTTGCGCGCGGCCTCGCGGGCGGCGGCGGCTTCAACGATCTTGGAAATGATCATCTTGGCTTCAGTCGGGTTCTCTTCGAACCATTCGTTCAGCTTTTCACCCATCAGGTTTTCAACGGCTGGGCGCACTTCGGAACTGACCAGTTTATCTTTGGTCTGGCTGGAAAACTTTGGATCAGGCACTTTGACAGACAGCACGCACGTCAGACCTTCGCGGGCATCATCACCGGTCAGGGATACTTTTTCCCGTTTGGAAATGCCTTTTTCAGTCGCGTACTTCGCAATCGCACGGGTCAGCGCGCCACGGAAACCGGCAAGGTGGGTGCCGCCATCACGCTGTGGGATGTTGTTGGTAAAGGGCAGCACCATTTCATTGTAGCTGTCGTTCCACCACATCGCGACTTCGACGCCGATGTCGTCACGTTCGCCCGCAACATAAATCGGCGCGTCCAACAAAGGGGTTTTGGAACGATCAAGGTATTTGACGAATTCTTTGACGCCGCCCTCGTAAAATAGGTCCGACTTCAGCGGCTCTGCTGGGCGCAGATCTTCAAGAATGATCCGCACGCCAGAGTTCAAAAACGCCAATTCCCGCAAACGCTTTTCAAGAATGCTAAATTCATAGTCACGATTGCTGAAGGTGCTAAGCGCAGCAAGGAACGTGACCTCGGTGCCTTTGCGCCCATCCGCATCACCCACAACGCGCAGGTGTTCGGTGGTAAAACCACCCTCAAACCGTGCGTAGTGTTCTTTGCCGTCGCGCCAGATGCGCAATTCCAGAAAGTCGGACAGTGCGTTCACAACCGACACACCAACTCCGTGCAGACCGCCAGAAACCTTGTAAGAATTACTATCGAATTTACCGCCGGCATGTAGTTGGGTCATGATGACTTCGGCAGCAGAAACGCCTTCTTCGTCATGGATACCGACCGGAATACCGCGACCGTTGTCGCCCACCGTGATCGACCCATCGCCGTTGATTTTCACATAAACATGGTCCGCGTGACCTGCGAGCGCCTCATCAATGCCGTTGTCCACGACCTCGTAAACCATATGATGCAAACCAGAGCCGTCATCGGTATCACCGATATACATCCCCGGACGCTTGCGAACCGCCTCTAAGCCCCTGAGAACTTTGATAGAATCGGCGCCATATTCTTCTGGTTTTTGGTCGATGTCGGCCATGGGAAATACCTTATGTACAGTTGCCCAAAATATACCCCAAACAGGGGTGATTGTCACGCAAATGGCACAATATTTTGTGGTTTTCCCCTGTTGCCCACAAAGCGACTAGGTCAGCGCGATTACCACCCCAACGCCAATCAAAAGCCAGCCCGCGATCACGTTCATCCGTCGCATGGCAGACGGCGATTTCAGGACGCCACGCACCCGATCAACTGATGCCGCCAAAAGCAGGTTACCGCCCAATGGCACCACGAAACTTAACGTGCAGATCGCGATCAAATCGAGTGCCGTTATGGTCGTTAAGTCAAAGAATCCCGGGAGGACGCCCATGTAGAACAACACTGCTTTAGGATTGCCTATAATGACCGCAAGGCCCGCCAAGAACCCCGCCCACATACCCGGTCGGGTCAATCTACTGTTGGAGCTAAGTGCATGGTCCGCGTTGCGGATCAACCCAACGCCCATCGCAACAAAGACAAGGACGGCGACCCATTTCAGCACATCCATGAAGCCCGCAAATTCAGAGACAAGCCAAGAAACGCCCAGCACCGCCACCAGCGGCCAAACGATATCGCCGATGGCGACCCCCATCGCAAGCGGCCAAGCGGCCTGAAACCCGCCCGAAAGCGAGCGTGCCAGCAAGGCCACCCAGACCGGACCTGGGGTCATGAACAAAATCAGCAGCGCACCCGCGTAGAGCAGCAATTCATAGGCTGTGATCGTCATGTGGTTGGCAATGTCAGGCTACCGTCAGGACTGATATCCCAAAACGGGTTTTGGGCAACTTCCCAAACATGCCCGTCCAGATCGGCATAATAGCCGGAATACCCACCCCAGAAGACCTTTTCAGGCGCCTTAAGGGGCGTTGCTCCTGCATTTAAGGCCAAGGCATAGGCCGCATCGACTTCTGCGTCCGTCGTGAAGTTCTGAGCGAGCGTCATCGCACCTGTTCCTAGCTTTGCATCTGGTCGCCCTTGGTCCTTGGCTAGCGGTTCAAGCCCAAAAAACCCCAACACCATCCCGTTCATTTGGTAAAAGACGACCTCGCCTTCGTCCGCGGCAGGGGTCCAGCCAAGTGCGGCATAAAATGCCTTGGCGCGTGTCAGATCAGCGACACCGAGGGTAATCAATGTAACGCGTTGCGGGGTCATAGGCTGTCCTTTTGGGTGACGATGGACTGTCCATCAGCTTCTGTCACTTCGGCATATTGGGCACGGTCGCCCAGCTCTGCAAATAATTCAGGCCCCGTGCCGGTCATGAACGCCTGCGCGCCAAGGCCGCAGATCTCGTCGTACAGCGCCGCACGTCGGGGGGCATCAAGGTGGGCTGCGACCTCGTCCAGCAACAAGATTGGCGGTGCCCCGAAATCGCGGGCCAAGGCACGGCCATTCGCAAGGATCAAGCTGATCAAAAGCGCCTTTTGCTCGCCTGTAGAGCAGTCCTTGGCGGGCACGTCT
>RCNF010002350.1_pt1 | contig 10146 bp, 6 predicted proteins | sample 2041311 | NCBI WGS metagenome assembly RCNF01 (sample SAMN09708228, study PRJNA481090) | Marine sediment metagenome, whole genome shotgun sequencing project. | biome: marine sediment; feature: ocean; material: sediment; isolation source: Sewage treatment plant 2 marine sediment (STP2) ... | reverse complement strand
TTTGTCATTACACAAAGACGTTCAACTACGTTCTCAAGTTCACGTACATTTCCGGGCCAGCTGTAATCGGATAGTATCTCTCTTGCTTCGGAGGTAATCGTTTTGAGCTTTTCGCCCGTTTCAGTCGAGTAGTCTTCAAGGAATTTATGCAGGAGATAAGGAATGTCAGATCTTCTCTCCCGCAGGGCGGGAACATGGAGAGGAATAACGTTCAGCCTGTAATAGAGGTCCGCTCTGAAATCATCGGTCTTTACCATTTCACCAAGATCTGCATTGGTGGCAGCTATTATCCTGGCATCGAAGGGTATCTGCCTGGTCCCGCCGACGGGAAGCACCTGTCGTTCCTGAAGTGCTCTGAGCAGTTTTACCTGAAGTTCCCTGTCGAGCTCACCTATTTCGTCCAGGAAGAACGTCCCTCCCTTTGCTGCAACAAGAAGCCCCTCCTTGTCCTTGTAAGCTCCTGTGAACGATCCTTTCATGTGACCGAACAATTCGCTTTCGAGAAGACTGCGGGAAAAGCTTCCGCAGCTGACCGCCATGAAAGGTCGGTCAGATCTGGGTCCTGTGCTGTGAATAGCTCTTGCGATGAGTTCCTTGCCAGTACCGCTTTCACCGGTGATGATTATCGTGCTGTTCTTGTCCGCAACCATCCTCACTTTTTCAAGCAGTTCAACAATTGGTCGGGATTTTCCTATTATCTCCTCGACGGAGTATTTCGACCGGATCCTTTTTCTGAGTTCCCGGTTCTCCCTTTTAAGATCCCGCTCATTGAGAGCTTTCTCTATCGCTATCAGAAGCTGATCAACCTCAAAAGGTTTAACAAGATAATCCGTCGCTCCCCTCCTCATTGCCTTAACTGCCGAGTCAACGCTTGAGAAGGCTGTCATTATTATACCGATAAGACCGGGGGATATCTCCTGGAGCTGCGTCAGAACGTCAAAACCACTTATTCCAGGCATCTTTACATCCACAACAAGTATATCCGGCATGGATATTGAACCGGCTTCTACAGCCTGTTCTCCCGTTGAGTAACATGACACATCGTATCCATGTTCTTCCAGCAATATGGATAGCCATTCAAGCATAGGTTTCTCATCATCAACAATCATTACAGAAAGAGATTTACGCATGGCTAATTCCTTCCAATTTCAGCTGTTACGGCATCAGGCGGTGCTATAGGAATGCTTACTCGGACTTTAGTACCTTCTCCCGGCTCCGATTCGATATCAATCCGGCCTCTGTGATCACGTGCCACTTTCCGAGCTACGAACAGCCCGAGGCCTGTTCCCTCCTTCTTTGTTGTGAAGAACGGGGCAAATATCTGGGTCAGAACTTTATCAGGGATTCCGGGTCCGTTATCATGTATGCTGAGTTCAGCCATGCCGTCCATGGCAGATCTTACAAGGGAAACGGTGATTTTCCCGTCAGATAAGTTTTCAATAGCTTCAACACTGTTGCGCATGATATTCGTAAGCAGCTGCACAAGCCTTGCCTGATTGCCGAATACAATAAAATCGCCCTCAATATGAGATTCTATCTCGATCAATCCACCGAAGCCCTGACTGGCCACATCAATTGCTTCATTTACAACAGCTGCAAGAGATACGGAATTCGTATAGGAAACGTTACTCACGCGGGATAGCTCAAGGTACCCCTCTATTATCTCCGATATCCTCTTTGCCTGGCTGCTGATCAGTTCGGTCATTCTGTCCGTTTTCTTCCAGTCCAGCGTTCCCATCTGAAGAATATGAGCAGCACCGCTCATGGATGCCAGAGGATTTCTTATTTCGTGAGCCATTGTGCTTGAAAGCCGGCCGATCGCCGCAAGCTTTTCCTGCTCCTGAAGCTGCCTCTTCAGCTCAAATGTTTCGGTTATATCCGTCATGGCCACCAGTGCTCCCGCCGAATTACCTTCATGGTCAAGGAATGTGCCCATTCTGCATTCCAGAATGGCCTCATCAATACTTAACTCTATTACCGGAGGCATTCCTTCTGCAAGCTGAAATTCCTTCAGCATTGTATAGATGTCCGTGTTACAGACGGGTTCACGCCATTTATTACCGAGTGACAGGATTTTAAGACCGGACTGGTTGATGCTTACGGGATTTCCCGAATTGTCTATGACCAGTATCCCGTCCGAAAGGCTTTCAAGTATTTCGCGGGACATGGTTCTGGCTTCTCTGAGCTGCCTCAGGATTCCTTCAGACCTTCCCTTTTCACGCAATAGATGCTGCGAAAGGTATCCTGATATGAGTCCTGTAATTGTGAGAAATCCAGCGTATATCATCACGAAAAGAAGAGCGTACTGAAAAGAAATATTCGAGGGGACAGTACTGACCAGTCTTTCGAATGCGCTCCCTGTGGGCGTAGCATCTGCCAGGCTGGAAATCGATACGAAAGCCATGGAGGCTATCATGAGTGCGTCCAGCACAGCAATTGTTACACCGCCGCGAATGCCAAGGAATACACCGGCCGTGAAAGTGTGAATAAAAAAGAATGCAGTAAAGGGGCCGTCGAAACCGCCTGCCATTCGAATCAGGATCGATGCCAGGATAGAATCCAGAATGAACTGGACCCACAGCTGCCATTCATTCTCTTTCAGGATTCTTCTTAAAAGGAAATTAAGAAATACCGTAAGAACAACCACAGAGCCTACGACGGAATAGACTCTTCCGACACTTGACCATCCAAGGAACAGGATGCCGAAAATCACGAAGAGACCGAATACGATGAGGCGCCCCACCTGGAACCAGGTGCGGCGCTTCATCGTAAGGATATCCTTATACATACTCCACTAAATCTGAAAAACAGCCGAAATTTAATACCGCTGTTATTCCGATTATCCGGATCCTACAGCACCAATCATGTCGAAGATCGGAAGGTACATGGCAATAACGATAAATCCTACTATCCCACCAAGAAGAACGATCATGATCGGCTCTAGTGTTGCAGTTAGACCCGCGACAGCAGTGTCCACTTCGTCCTCGTAGAAATCGGCAATTTTCATGAGCATGGTGTCAATTCCGCCTGTTTCCTCTCCCACAGCGATCATCTGGGTTACCATACCGGGAAAAACACCTGAAGCCTGCAGCGGGCTGGAGATATTCTCACCTCCGGAGATGCTGGTTCGTGCTTCCATTATCGCATCAGCTATGATCCTGTTTCCTGATGTCTTGGAAGTTATACTGAGACCATCAAGTATGGATACACCGCTTGATATAAGGGTACCCAGAGTTCTTGAGAAACGGGCTATTGACATCTTTCTAAGTAACATGCCGAAGATTGGTATTTTGAGTTTAATGTTATCAATGACCTTCTCACCGCTTTTAGTCTTGTAGTACATATTGTATCCGACTATCAGAGCGGCAAATCCTAAAAGGATAAGGAGGACGTTCCCCTGTACAAATTCGGAAAGGTTCACAACGAATTGCGTAGGTCCCGGCAGTGCACCGCCCATATCATCAAACATCTGCTGGAAAATTGGTATAACGAAAAGCAGAAGAGCCATCACAACCACAACTACTACTATCAGAACGACCATAGGGTACATCATGGCCGATTTTATCTTGCTTTTGAGGGCCGTTGATTTTTCAAGGTGTGTGGAAAGTCTGTTCAGGATTGTATCCAGAATACCGCCCTGCTCACCAGCCGCAACCATGTTCACATAAAGATCTGTGAATACCTTCTTATGCTTACCCATGGCGTCAGCCAGGGTTCCTCCCTTTTCCACGTCCCCCGTGATTTCTTCGATCATCAGCTGGAAAACCTTATTTTCCTGCTGTCTAGCAAGTATCTGAAGACATTTGACAAGGGGAAGGCCAGCGTCGATCATAACAGCGAACTGACGTGTGAAAGTCGAAAGTTCCTTATCCTTAACACCGGACCCTATTACACCAAAGGTAGCTATATCGAACCCTTTACCTTTGATCTTGGATACACTCACCCCCCTCTGAGTGAGGATTGCTTCCGCTTCTGCCTTTTTATCGGCAGAAATTTTACCCGACATTTTTCTGCCGGCCCTGTTTGTTCCTTCCCATCTGAACTCAGGCATTTCCGCCTCCTATTGCTATAAGATGTCTCTTCCAGTTGCTACCATCTGTTCCAGTTCCGCCACATCGTGGGATCGTTCAAGAGCAACCTCTCTGGTTATTACCTTGTCTTTGTAAAGGTTAAAGAGGGATTGGTTCATCGTCTGCATGCCATACTTGTGACCGGCCTGCATAAGACCGTATATCTGGTGAAGTTTATCCTGACGAATAGTTGCCTTGACTGCCGGGTTGCATACAAGTATCTCCGCAGACAGCGCCCTGCCCGTCCCTCTGGCTTTCGGTACAAGCTGCTGCGTCATTATGCCTATGATAACGAACGACAGCTGGCTTCTGACCTGATCCTGTTGTGCCCCGGGAAATGAGTCGATGATTCTGTTGATGGATTCATATGTGGAGTTTGTATGCAGTGTAGCCAGTGTCAGGTGACCTGTCTCGGCAATGTTCAGGGCAACCTGCATGGTTTCCCTGTCCCTCATCTCACCTATCAGAACTACATCAGGATCCTGTCTCAGTACATATTTCAGAGAGTTGCTGTAGGACTTGGTATCCTGCCCTATCTCCCTCTGATTAACGATACCTTTATCGTGATGGTGCACGTATTCAATAGGATCCTCAATGGTTATGATATGACAATGCCTTGTGGCGTTTATCTTCCGGAGTATTGATGCAAGTGTAGTTGATTTTCCGCATCCTGTCGGACCGGTAACAAGAATCAGGCCCTGCCGTCTTTCTGAGAAGCTCTCCACGACGCTCGGGAGCCCCAGTTCATCGAAAGAAAGGATCTCATGCGGGATAGACCTGATGGCACAGGCTACGCAGCCTCTCTGAAAGAAAACGTTGGCTCTGAATCTTGAAAGACCTTTGATTCCGAACGCGAAATCAAGCTCCTTTTCAAGCTCAAACCTCTTCTTCTGCTCATCCTTGATAAGGCTGTAAACGAGGTTCTGGGTATCCTGGGCTGTCAGAGGATCGTACTCCATCCTTTCCAGCTCACCATCTATCCTGATAACGGGAGGGGTTCCAACTGTAAGATGAAGGTCGGTAGCCCTTCTTTCCATCATATCCTTCAAAAGAGTCTTAATAATCATATCAGGCCGAATGTCCTTCCTCTTTCTGCGGAGCATTTCTGCTCTTCAATTCCTCTACGGCTCTCAGTATTTCCCTGTCATCTTCAGCAGTACCCCTGGTAACTTCCTCAAGCGTCGTAACACCCGCTTGCAGTTTAGCAACAGCATCCATTCTCAGTGTTCTCATCCCGTTTCGAACAGCCATAACCCGCAGCTGCCCTGCGGTAACTTTTTCGATGATAGACTGTTTTATATTCTTATCAATTGGAAGCACTTCGTAAAGTCCTGTTCTTCCCTTGTAACCGGAACCACTACATTTACTGCATCCCTTTCCCTTATATGTTGTATGGCCAACCATTTCAGCGGGATCGACACCTGCCGCTCTGAATTCATCATCTGAGTATTTATGCGGTATTTTGCAGTATTTGCAGATTGTTCTAACAAGTCTCTGGGCCATAATTGTTCGAACTGCCGATGCAACCAGGAATGGCTTGATACCTATATCGATCAACCTGTTGACCGTACTGGGAGCATCATTGGTATGTATCGTGGAAAAAACCAGATGCCCTGTAAGAGCAGCCTTTATGGCTATGCTGGCAGTTTCATAATCTCTTATTTCCCCCACCATGATTATATTCGGATCCTGCCTGAGAATTGCTCTGAGAGCTGAGGCGAAATCGTAACCTTTACTGAAATCAATCTGGGACTGAGTTAAACCTTCTATACTGTACTCCACCGGTTCTTCAGCTGTATGAATGTTAACATTATCTGTATTCAGTGAGCTCAGAGCAGAATAAAGAGTGGTTGTCTTGCCGCTTCCCGTAGGACCTGTTACCAGAACGATCCCGTATGGAGAACTGACTCCCTGCAGAAAAACTTTAAGCGCATCTTCGGGAAAACCCAGTTCCCGGAGATCGAGCTCCAGGCTGCCCCTGTCAAGGATACGCATAACGATCTTCTCACCGTTGATGGTGGGTACCGCGCTTACACGGAAATCAATTGACCTCCCATCAATAATGGCCTTGATTCGACCATCCTGGGTTTTTCTTTTCTCTGCTATATTCATAGTGGCCATTATCTTAAGTCTGCTTAAGATTTGAGGCTGCACTTTCTTTGGAAGCTTTCTGACCACGAAACATTTGCCGTCCCGCCTGTATCTTATTCGGAGGTACTTCTCGTAGGGCTCTATATGAATATCACTGACTTCAGTAAGAACAGCTTTCGCAATGATCGAGTTAACAAAAGCTACTATCGGACCTTCGGAGAGGTTCGCATATTCGTCCTCCAGATCCCCTTCGTCGAGCTCTACTTCCTCCTCCCCCTCGTATCCAAGGGTTTGCACTACCTCCAGATCATCAAAATCTTCCTCATAATCGTCCAGCTGATCTTTTACCGAAACGAGGGCATCCTGCTTGCCGTACAGGTCATTCTGGGCTCTTCTTACGGCAGATGGAGCCGAAGCATAGACAATGACTCCTTTTCCAACAGCGAATTTCACATCATCGATCGCGTAAAGATCCCCCGGAGAACCCATACCGATATGCAGGTAATCCTTTTCGTCTTTAAAGGGAGCCAGGAGATATCTTCTGGCAATCTCATCCGGTATAGTTTCTGCAAGGGAGGGGTCAAGTTCCATCTCGTTGAGAAATACGGGTTTAACAGAGTATATCTCGGATAGATATTCGGTGATAAGATCTTCAGGCACAATGCCCATCGATACCAGCTGGTCAGCAAGTTCAATCTCACCAGGTCCGTACTCGGTCACGATCTGATTGATTTCATCGCTTGTTACCAACCCGGATTCCATAAGCATCATACCAAGTCTGCTGAGCAAAAATAACCTCCGTTATTCGTTCGAGATCGTTTCGCGCAGGACTTCATCGAAAGTTGTAAGTCCGGCTTCAAGCTTCCGAAGAGCTGCTTCTCTCAGGTTAACCATACCTTTTTCAAGTGCAGCTTTTTCGATCTCTAAACTGTTGGCATCCCCCTCTATCAGCTGGCGAATATCTTCATCGACACGCATGACTTCGAAAATCCCCATTCTACCCTTATAACCTGTTTTGTTGCAGTATGAACAGCCGGTCCCCTCAGAAAGCTCTATGTTACTAAAACGTTCAGGGTCAATTCCAGCATCAACGAAGGCATCTTCCGGAACATGGATCGGAGTTTTGCATTTGGGACAGATCTTCCTGATAAGTCTCTGAGAAGCGATACATACAATCGACGTACTCAGCATGAAGGGTTCGGTTCCCATGTCTATAAGCCTGTTAATAGTGCTGGGAGCATCGTTCGTGTGCGTAGTTGAAAGCACCAGGTGACCTGTCAGAGCTGCTCTTATCGCAATTTCACTGGTTTCCTTGTCACGGATTTCTCCAACCATGATAATGTCCGGATCCTGGCGAAGGTAAGCTCTGAGAGCATTGGCAAAGGTCAATCCGACATCGGAATTCATCTGGACCTGGTTGACACCCTTAAGATTGAATTCTACAGGATTTTCAGCAGTCATTATGTTTACACCGATGTCGTTAAGCTCTGTAAGGGCTGAGTACAGAGTTGTTGTTTTACCGCATCCGGTGGGTCCGGTAACCAGCACAATTCCAAAAGGTCTGTGGATGCCTTTTCTGAATTCCTTGAGAGGTTCTTCTTCGAATCCTAGCTTCTCAAGATCGAGGATAACGGCACTGCGGTCCAGCAGTCTGACTTCAACCTTTTCGCCGAAAAGAGTAGGCAGGGTCGCAAGCCTCAGGTCAACAAACTTGTCACCGACAAGTATCTTCTGCCTGCCATCCTGTGGAAGATTATGTTCAGCGATATCCATTCCACCTATAATCTTCAATCGGCTGACCATGGATGATCTGTACTTCCGGCTTGGGCGCATTACTTCATGAAGAACACCATCGATTCTGAATCTGACCCTGACGTATCTCTCGAAAGGTTCAAAATGAATATCACTTGCTCCCCTCCTTACCGCATCGGCAATGAGACTGTTCACGAGCTTGACCACCGGAGAATCCGAAATACTGTAATCAAGATCCTCGTCTTCGATTTCATCTTCTTCATCATCCTGGATAATCATGGATTCAAAGACTTCGTCTCCCATAAGCATTTCGGAGTCTTCGATAATGCCCTCGTCATCTATATCGGCAAGTGCTTCGTGTATGGAACTGGCCTGTTTCCCCTTCATACTTTCCTCGATGGGTACGATGGCTTCGGAATCAGGGTAATATTTCGACAGGGCTTTCTTCACCATGCTGGAAGCACATATGTGGGGTTCTATATCCATTCCCAATGAGAATCTAAGGTCATCAATCGCAAAGAGGTTGTTTGGATCGGTCATGGCAACAATAAGTTTTCTGCCTTCCCTTTTGATGGGAATAACTTCATACCTTCTTGCTATATCACCTGATATAAGATGAATGATATCTTCTTCTATTTCTGATTTATTGAGATCTGCACTTTCGATGCTCTGCTGTCTTGCCAGGAATTTATTCAGGTCTTCTTCCGAAATGGCCTGGATATTCACCAGATGGTATCCGATCCTGCTGCCTTCTTCACTCTGTTTGCTGAGTGCCTTCTCAAGCTGCTTGTTCGTAATGATCCCCGAATTCAGAAGAAGCTGACCTATCTTTATGTTCATCAAGCCTCCAAAATCAACTTATACACTAAGCCATCGTGCAACACTCGTGCAATTATACCCACTCAGGTTCTGCTGTACATTCCTAAAAAGGAAGTAATGTTTCTACAGAGCAATAATGAGCATTTATATGATTGATGTAAATGACCGGTGGTTATCAAAAGATATTGCAGCGATTCGGATGTTAGAAATTAATGGTCACCCAGATATTCATTCCGACGTCACGCTGATTGTACTGTGAATTGACTCTATCGGTTTTCCAGCCGAAAATACCTGTAAGTCCGGCAACTACAGTGCCAAAATCGTAATTCAGCGCAGGTTCTATCCGCCATTCCTCCCTGTCGGTCTGCAGCTGTGCGCCGACTACACTTCCAAACAACTCACTCCTGGTACTGGACCTTGTTACACTTAGACTCGTTGTGAGATCACTCCGGAAACTTATCCGAAGTCTGTCAAGCAGCGGCAACGGTATGGCAAACCCACCGGGAGCACTGAATGAGTATTGAATTCTTAGTTGAATATTGCTGTTGCTGCTTTCGGTCTTTACCTGGGTTCCGGTAAAGCTCTGCATCACTGTTCTTGTTACATTATCGGTGAGAGTTATCTGAACATCGTTCAGGAGAGTAACGCTGATGTTGAAAAGGGGCGTCCAGTTTGTCTTTATAGTCTCTGTAGTCGGTGTATAGACATCACTTTCAAATCTTCCGCTCTCGCTTGTCTCGATGCTGTATCCGGAGCTGGCTGAACCAGTCCTTATAATGCTGCTCAATCCTGCCAGCCTGTTCAATCCGGACCATGAAAAGGAAATGGAGGGCCAGGTCTTCGATCTCTGATTATTCCAGAATCCGGAATAGAGGTTTTTGTTCTCCGATGATCTGTACTCCATCCTGATTGACATGGAAGATACCGGCCTGAATCCTCCGGACACCTGCAGGCTCCATCCCTTTGTTCTATCCCAAGGAACTTCATCATCAAGTACCGGATCGAGACCGGTCTGGTAACGCCAGTCGGGAATGAACTCCATATCCCTGTACTCACTGCCTTCAGTTTCAGAATAGGTGATATTCGGATCATTGATCATGTTTGCCCAGCGCTCGAGCTTAATCAGGAACCACCTTGGACTCCCCGTTTCAGCCTCCTCATCCAGCCTTTCATCCCGCAATCCCGCAAGGCTTCTTATAGTATGAACAAGCCCTATTCTGACATTAACCCTTCTTGTGGCTGAAATCGAAAACCTTGGCAATCCCAGTGAATCAGCGCCTGAGATAGTATGAGGAGCAAGCCTGGACTGACCATAGTTTGAATCAAAGGAAAATCTTGGGTTCAGATAGTCAAACAGATTGATATCCTGAGAAATACTGATATTCTGATTCCTTGATATCTCCCGCCCGACGTT
>RCNF010004375.1_pt1 | contig 10154 bp, 6 predicted proteins | sample 2041311 | NCBI WGS metagenome assembly RCNF01 (sample SAMN09708228, study PRJNA481090) | Marine sediment metagenome, whole genome shotgun sequencing project. | biome: marine sediment; feature: ocean; material: sediment; isolation source: Sewage treatment plant 2 marine sediment (STP2) ... | reverse complement strand
CCGAAGACGAGAACTGCCCCGGCGAGACCGGCCATGGCCCCGCTCAACGTCAGCGCCAGCACAATCGTCCGCTTGACGGGGATGCCGGCGTAGCGCGATGCGTCGGTGTTTTGCCCGACCGCACGTACCCGGTATCCAAGCGGCGTGCGCCACAACAAGATGTAGGCGGCGATGGCAGCGACGATGGCGATGATCGGTCCGATGTGGAGGCGCCCCGACCCGAACAGCAGGGGAAGGTCGGCGCTCTCGGGGAGCCGTTGTGTTTGCGGAATCCGGGTCCCGCGCTCGATCTCAGCGGGATCGATCAGCGGTCCGCGCAGCAGGTAGTTCATTAACTGGACCGCAACGACGTTGAGCATGATCGTGCTCAGGATTTCGTTGACCCCGTAGTACGCCTTCAACGCACCAGGGACTGCACCCCAGGCGGCCCCACCGAGGAGTCCGGCAATCAGTACTGCCGGCAGCATGATGATGGCATGAACGTCTGGCATGTTGAGGGCAACGATTGTCGCGAGCAAAGCTCCCGCCACCATTTGACCCTCACCACCGATGTTGATGACGTTGGCGCGGAAGGCAATGGTGATACCGACACCGACAAAGAGAAGAGGAGTGGCCTTGAGGGCGGTTTCGGTGAGCGCCTTCGACGAACCAAAGGCGCCGTCGAACATTGCCTTGACACCTTCGACCGGGCTGGCGTCGAGTGCCAAGAGCATGAGTGCGCCGAGAATCAATGCCGCAAGAACCGAGGCTATCGGGACGCTGTAGGCGAGGAATCGGCGCCGTTGAATTCCTCCCTGAGACGTCACCCGCTCCACTCCTTTCGAAGTTTCAGGCCACTGCATCGTGGCGTTTGCGTAAGGCTGGTATTTGCTTTACTAAATGTCAATTCGGTCAGTTTAGGTTACGCGACTAGTCGGCTAGTCCTTGATTGCATTGAGGTAGTTGTAGATCGTGATCCGGCTGACATCCATTGCGTCCGCCACATACTCGATGGACTTGCGCAGAAGGAAGGCGCCCTGCTCGTCGAGCATGCGTACCGCGACCTGCTTCGCAACACGGTCGAGGTCCGCAAGGGGAGCCCCCATTTCCAACTCGATCCGGGAGACGAGCAACTCAAGAGCATGCGACAGCGGGGGGAGCCGAATCGCTCCGACTAGTTTGCCGTCCCAGTTGATCGGGATGTCTCCGCTCTCGACCTCTGATGCGTCGACTGGGTCGCCTCCGATTGCATCGAGGAGTGGTTGGAGAGCGGCAAAGACCGTGTTGGCTGCGTTATCCATCGCAGGCGTTCATCTGGATAGAAACGCGAGATGCCCCTGCTTCGTTTGCAGCATCGAGCAGACTTTTGACTGCTTCGATTACCAGCTCGGCGTTGCCTTCGATGGTGGTGCCAAATGGCCCGACGATCGGTTCGAACCCAAGCGCCTTCACAGCCTCGACGGCGGCGATGACGTGGGGTCCTGGGTTGCCGACCTCGAAAGGCTCGACCAAAAATTCGGCGCTACAAGTTGACGACACGGTGCTCCTCTCCGCGGCGGCCACTCTAATGGCGACGACGGAGAGGGGGCTATTGCGGTGATCCTTCTAGAACCCGGACTCTGACCCGCCATCGTTGCCACCGTAGGCTGTCAATAGCAAGGAAAGACTGACCGCGAGGTACCCGAGTCTGCGCATGGGTTGTCCCCTCTTCGATGGCTTAATCCGGGCAGCTGCCGACTTGGATTGGAACTTGAGCCGTCGTGCTACTGGTTTGACAAAAAGTAAAGCCTCTAAGATGATCACGAATGGTTGTATTGAGGAGGAGGTGCGATGTCTGAAACTACGTCTTTCTCTGTTAACGGGCGTGACGTCCAGGTCCGGAGTGATCACCCCCATCTGCTTTCCGCGCTACGCGAGGAAGTTGGGGTTACGTCACCAAAGGATGGTTGTTCACCGTCTGGTCAGTGTGGTGCCTGCACGGTTCTGCTTGATGGCAAAGCAATCCAGAGTTGTCTCGTCAACATGGAGAAGGCCGAGGGTAAGGCTGTCACGACGCTTGAAGGATTCGAACCTGCCGAGCGCGACCGTCTCTCCAAGGCTTTCGCCGTAACCGGAGCACTGCAATGCGGGTTCTGCACGCCTGGCATCTTGGTTCGTACCAAGGCGTTGTTCGACCAGAAGGGTCCGGCAGGCGTCACCTCGCAGGTGGCCGCCGGTCGCCTCGGTGCCCACCTCTGCCGTTGCACCGGATACGCCAAGATTCTCGAAGCCGTTGAGATGCTGGCGTCGGGTGATATCCCCGAGCCTTCGACACCCCAGAGAATTGGGGACAACGGCGCCAAATACGAGGGTGTCGAGCTCGCGCTCGGCGATCGTGGGTATGTCGATGACATGTACCCCGATGGAATGCTCCACGGTGCGCTCCGGCTGACAGACCATGCCCGTGCCGACATCGTCAGGATCGACACCACCGCGGCAGAAGCTGCCGAAGGTGTCGTCGGTGTCTTCACTGGAGCCGACGTCCCCGGCGAACTCAAGGTCGGGATCATCTACACGGATTGGCCGGTCTTCATTCCGGAAGGCGGGCGCACCTCCTACTACGGGGATGTGCTGGCGATCGTGGTCGCTGAGCGGGCCGCCACCGAACTCGTCGAGGTCGAATACAACGTGTTGAAGCCCTTTGCCGATGCGAAATCGGCATTGGCTTCCGACGAGGACGCAGTGTGGGGCCTTGACGGAAACATTCTGTCGACGTCCAAGTACAAGAGGGGAGATGTGGACGAAGGCTTGGCGAGTTCGGCGCATACCCTGCATGAAGTGTTCAAGACCCAACGGGTCGAGCATGCCTTCCTCGAGCCGGAATCGACCCTTGCGGCGCCCGATGGCGACGGCAAGCTCATGGTCTACTCAGGTGGCCAGGGTGTCTGGGACGACCGCAATCAGATCGCATCGCTGCTCGGTATCGAGCAAAGCGCCGTGACCGTCGAGTTGGTATCCAACGGTGGCGCCTTTGGCGGCAAGGAAGACATGTCGAACCAAGGGCAGACCGCATTGGCTGCCTACCTGCTCAACCGACCGGTCAAGTGCACGTTGTCTCGCGAAGAGTCTTTCCGCATCCACGCCAAGCGGCACCCGATCGAGATAGAGGTGTGGGCCGGGTGCGACGCCGATGGCAAGCTGACGGCGTTGCGGTCACGGATGATCGGCGACTCAGGCCCTTACGCCTCGGTCGGCATGAAGGTGCTGGAGCGGGCGGCTGGCCACATGTGCGGTCCCTATGTGTGGGAAACCGTCGATGTTGAGGCGATTGCGGTCCGCACCAATAACCCTGTATGCGGTGCCTTTCGCGGATTTGGTGCAAACCAGGCCCAGTTTGCGATGGAAGGGGTCATGGACCGTTTTGCTGGTGCAGTTGGCATCAGCGGTTGGGAGATGCGTTCCCGTAACGTCATCACCCCCGGTGTCGTCTGGGGCCCCGGTCAGATCATGGACGACGGTTGCCGCGGAGCCCGCGAATGCCTCGATTCCGTGAAGCCTGCGTACGACCAGGCTCGCGCTGATGGCAAGGCCGTTGGCATCGGTCTCGGTCTCAAGAACTCGGGCCTCGGCAACGGCTTCCTGGAGATCTCCAAGGCGGTTGTCCGCTTTGAAGAGGACGGAACCGTCGAGGTGCGGCACTGCTGGACGGAGATGGGACAGGGTGTGCACACGGTCGCTCTCCAGGTCGCGGCCGAAGAGCTCAATATCGATGCGAATCGAATCCGCGTCGTGGTTGACACGACGAGAGAACTCGGCGCTGGCCAGACCACCGGTTCGCGGGGAACCCTGATGGCAGCCGGCGGTGTCGCCGATGCCTGCCGGGTTGCCAATGAGAACAACCAGGTGCCCGGTGTCGACTACGAAGGCGAGTATCGGGTCGATTGGACCAACGCTCTCGAGGAAGAGGTCGAGAACCCGATCCTGCACTCCGCCTTTGGCTACGCCTGCCAAGTGGTCATTGCCGACAAAGACAGCGGCAAGATCGACAAGGTCGTAGCGGCGCACGATGTGGGCAGGGCCGTCAACCCGATGCTGGTCGTCGGCCAGGTCGAAGGTGCAGTGCACATGGGCCTTGGCTATGCGCTCACCGAGGAATTCCCGACCGACGATGAGGCACGCCCCACCAATTGGACGCTGCGCAGTCTGGGGATTCTACGGGCCAAGGACATGCCTGAGGTGGAGACCATATTGGTTGAGGTTCCTCAGCCCCGTTCTCCTTACGGTGTCAAAGGTGTCGGAGAGATAGGATTGGTACCGACAGCTGGTGCCGTCGCCGGGGCCTTCTATGAGGTCGACGGTAAGCGTCGCACTCAGGTCCCGTTCAACATTCATCAACCCTTGGAGGTAGCAAAGTGACCACCACAACACCCGGGCTCGTTTGCGCCCACCACCATCTGTACTCGGAGCTGGCGCGGGGAATGCCGCCACCACCCAAGGTTGCATCCAACTTCCAGGAGATCCTGGAGCAAGTCTGGTGGCGGCTCGATAAGGCCCTCGACCTGGACATGCTCTATGCGTCTGCCCAGCTGGGTGCGCTCGAAGCTCTGGAATCCGGCACAACCGCCATCGTTGATCACAACGAGACCCCGAACGCGATTGAGGGGTCGCTTTCGGTGCTCGCCGATGCTTGTGCCGAAGTTGGAGTCAGGCTGCTGACTGCCTACGGGATCAGCGACCGCAACGGTCCCGATCAGGTCAAGCGGGGACTCGCCGAGAACGAGCGCTTCATCAAGTCCGGCGGCAAGGCTTTGGTCGGTGTTCATGCCGCGTTCACCTGCACGGACGAGTCGCTCGAAGCGGCGGCCGGTCTGGCCAAGGACTTGGGGGTTGGGGTCCATATCCATGTGTGCGAGGGGATCGGTGACATCGATGCACCGCAACGCCTCGAGGGTCTTACGGAGGACAACTGGCTGATCTGCCACTGTGTCCACCTTCCAACCGATCACAATCTGAAGGGAACCATCCAGCACAATCCCCGCTCGAACCTGAACAATGGCGTTGGCTATGCCAACCCGGCTCGGTTCAGCAATCCAGTGGCGCTGGGCACCGACGGTATTGGCGCCAACATGATTGAGTCATTCCGGCTGGCCTATGCGATGCAGCGTTCTGTGGACGTGACTGTTGGTCCCGATACAGCATGGTCATGGCTTGAAGAGGGATGGAACATCGTTCCGGAGGCTCGCAACGACGAGGTCACCTGGTCATACGACCCGATGGATCCTTGGCATATTGCTTTCACACCGGGCATTCACCCGCTCGAGGTCAAGGTTGACGGTGAAGTTGTCTTTGCCGAAGGCAAGCCGACCCGGGTCGATGGCGACGAGATCCGCGCCAAGGCACGCGAACAGGCCAAGCGACTGCACGCCAAGCTCTAGACCTAGGTGTCATAAGACGCAGACAATTGAAATGGAAACCCACCGTCCCCAAGGGCCCGCATAGTTGGTGCCGGAGCCGGTGGATTGAGGCTGAGAGGAGCCGCGCATGTCGGACCGATTCCATCAAATCACGATGGAGCAGCTAACGGATTGGGTCTTTACCGAACTCGAGGAGAAAGACTCGATATTTGGGATTCCCCGTTCCTCATTCTTCGTCCCGGCGGAGAGCGACCGGTTCCGCTTCGAGAAATACGGGCAGCTGCTGGAGACGCCATTTGGTGTCGCCGCCGGCCCGCATACTCAGATGGCGCAGAACATCATCGTCTCCTGGTTGGTTGGTGGTCGCTTCCTGGAACTCAAGACCGTCCAGACGCTGGACGAACTTGACGTAGCCAAGCCGTGTATCGACATCGAAGACGAGGGATACAACGTTGAGTGGTCCCAAGAACTTAAGGTGTTCGAATCCTTCGATGAATACCTGCGTGCCTGGGTACTGATCCATGCTCTGCATCACAAGCTCGGATTCCCCGGGGACGCCCCGGGAATGATCTTCAACATGTCGGTCGGCTACAACCTCGAGGGCATCAAGAAGCCAAACGTCCAGTGGTACCTCAACGCTATGGCCGATGCCTCTCCGTACAAGCAGGCTTACGTCGATATCGTGGCCGAGCGATATCCGGAGATCAGGGACCTTGATGTCCCCGACACCGTGTCCGACACGATCACGCTCTCAACAATGCACGGTTGTCCTCCTGACGAGATCGAGGCAATCGCTCTCTATCTGCTGACCGAGCGCAAGATCCACACCTCGGTGAAGTGCAATCCGACCCTGTTGGGCGCCGAGCGAGTGCGTGGCATCATCAACGATGATCTTGGGTTCGGCGACATTCCGGTTCCCGACGAGGCCTTTGGCCACGACCTCAAGTACGTTGACGCAGTCCCGATGTTCCACAACCTGCGGAGGGCAGCGCGGGTCAACGACCTGGTGTTTGGACTCAAACTGAGCAACACGCTCGAGGTCGAGAACCACAGAACAGTTTTCGAGGGCGAAGACATGATGTACATGTCAGGTCGCTCGCTTCACGCAGTAACCACCAACCTTGCTCTGCGGCTCTCTGAAGAGTTCAAGGGCGACCTGTTGTTGTCGTTTGCCGGTGGGGCCGATGCATTCAATGTCTCTGACCTGATGCGGTCGGGCATGACCACGATCACCGTGTGCTCGGACCTGCTGAAAACCGGTGGCTATCTGCGGATGCCGCAGTACATCGAAGAACTCAACAAGGCAATGGACAAGGCTGGTGCCGGAAGCATCCAGGACTTCATCACAGCGACTGCAGTTGCCCAGGAGAACATGGCCGACTTCATTCCGTTGCTGGCCTTTTCGGCGCTAACCGACAGTGGAATAGATGTCAGCGGGTCACAGGCGGCGTCGCTCAGCGAGTATCTCCGGTACGACAGTTCTGGTGAAGCTCCTCTAGTGGCGATCAGCACGTGGGCTGAGGAGAACGGCTTTGACGATGAACGCCGCTCTGACCTGGTCAAGCTGGCGGTCGCCGCGTTGAAGCGAATCAACCTGCGCCAGTATGCCCAGTACGTACGCACCGATTGGCGCTATCTGAAGGGTTCGTTCCGCACCGATCGCTCCAAGACGGAGCGGGAGCTGCACTTCTTCGATTGCATCGAGGCACCTTGTGTTGACGAGTGCCCGGTCAGCCAGGACGTTCCCGCCTATATGCGAGCGGTGCGCGATGGCGACTTCGACAAGGCAATCCAGATCACCAGGGCGGACAACCCGCTCGGGTCGATGTTGGGTCGGGTCTGCGACCACCTTTGCGAGACGACCTGTATCCGCACCCACTTGGATGAGCCCTTGGCTATCCGTGAGATGAAGCGGTTCATCATGGATCGTGAGACCAGCACCGGTGAGACCAAGTCGATGGAAACCGCCGGCAAGGTCGCCATTATCGGTGCTGGCCCCGCTGGAATCGCCGCTGGTCAGGAGTTGGGTCGCGCTGGGTTCGCCGTGACGATCTACGAAGCTCACCCCTATGCGGGTGGCATGGTGGGTGGGGCGATCCCCGAGTACCGCATCCCGCAGGCCCAGATCGATCAAGATCTCCGGGTCCTCACCGATCTTGGGGTCGAGGTGAAGTACAACATGAAGGCCGGCAAGGACTTCACGTTGGCCGAACTCTCCGACCAGGGGGTCCAGTACACCTTTGTCGCGGTCGGGGCACAGCTTCCCAAGTACCTTGGCCTTGATGGCGAGGACAGTGAAGGCGTCATTGATGCCCTTGCGTTCTTGCGTAGTGTCCGTGAAGGAACCCCGATGCCGGTCGGACCTCGTGTCGGCGTCATCGGCGCCGGCGATACCGCAATGGACTGTGTGCGGTCTGCGTGGCGGGTCGGCGCTACTGAGACTTCGCTGATCTATCGACGCACCATCGATCAGATGCCTGCGGATCGTGAAGAGATCCATGAGAGCCTCGCCGAGGGTGTCAAGATCATCGAGTTGGCCAATCCAAGCGCAATACATGCAGAGAACGGCAAGCTCAAGGGTCTGATCTGCACCAAGACCGAGTATCGCGGTGACCGTGATTCGTCTGGGCGCAAGATCCCGTTTGATGTTCCCGACTCCGAATTCGAGATCGAGGTCGACACCCTGATCCTGGCGATCAGCCAGTACTCGCTGCTTGACTTCTTCGGTGATCAAGGGCCCGAACTGACGGGACGTGGCTATATCTCGGTGAATCCCGACACCTACGAGACGTCGATTGCCAGCGTGTACGCCGGTGGCGACGTTGCTGCCGGTGGACCGTCTTCGATTGTGAAGGCTGCCGCCGACGGCAAGAAGGTCGCAGCCGCCATCGTCAAGGCTGCAACCGGCACATCCATCCCTATGCCCGAGACCTGGAAGCCGCTTGAGCTCAATGTGAGCGACATGGTGGCGCGGCGGGCGCGGCGTGAGTATCGGGTACCGGTGCAGCACACGGCTCTGGATGTTCGTGACAACTTCAACGAGACGCTGGTCACCTACACCCAGGAAGAGGCGCAGGCCGAAGCTGCTCGCTGTCTCGACTGTGACACGATCTGCAGCCTGTGCGTCGGGGTCTGCCCCAACATGGCATTGATGACATATGAGATGTCGCCGTTCCGGGCGCAGCTCCCTGCGCTGTCGGTACAGGGCGGCTCCGTCGTCGTTGGGGATGCTCGTGACTTCAGGGTCGACCAGTCGTTGCAGATTGCAGTCCTTACGGACTTCTGTAACGAGTGTGGCAACTGTGTTACTGCGTGTCCTACGTCGGGTGAGCCGTACAAGGACAAGCCACGGCTCTATCTGGATCGCCCCGACTTTGAGGCCGAGAAGGACAACGCATTCTGGGTCACCCAGAACGGCGACACCACGGTTGTTGAGGCGCGCTGGGATGGGGAAACCCATCGTCTGGCTATCAACGGGCAGGTTGAGTACTCAGCGCCGGCATTGCAGGCGACTCTGGAGACGGAGACCTTGAAGCTGGTGTCGGCCGATGCCGGCGCCGGAGCGATTGATGGGCAAAGCTTGTCGCTCGAGCCGGCTGCGCAGATGTATGCCTTCTGGCGTGGGCTCAACGGCTCAATGCCGCACATTCCACTGGCAGGCGTAGAAGGCACCAAGCTTGCCCATCCCGGCTACGAGGAGTAGCCGGGAGCGGGTCGCCGCGTCGGAGTGAGTCTCACGCAGTGTTGGGCTGCGGGATCAGTTTCCCGTGCGTCCACTGCAGCTGGCGTTCCTGGAGTTCGGTCTGGGCGAGCTGGGTGCCGGCCGAGGTAAGGCGGTAGTAGCGGCGGGGGCGGCCTTCTCGACCGCTGGCGGCGGCGTCTTGGAGGCTTTCCCACTCGCTGGTGAAGGCCCCCCGCTCTTCGAGACGGCGCAGCGCACGATACAGAGTGGGCTGTGACATGATCGAGGCGGCATCTTCGGCGGCGGCAAGGTGGCGGGCGAGATCGTAGCCATGGAAGTGATCGCTACCGGCGAGGCGAAGATCCGCAGCGGTCAGCAGCAGGCGGAGCTCATTGCGCACCAGTCCAGTGCCATCTTTGCGTCTCATTATTTCCCCTGACCTAAGTGAGTTCGAGGTGCCGCAGTCGTGGCAGCACATGTAGGAACGACAACGATGCCAGGCCAACGCCGATCGAGGTGGCCGTTATTGCCGGATCGGTAGCTACCGCGGCGATACCCCATGCGATCTGGCCCCCGGCGAAGCTGGCTGTTCCCATCATTATCAAGATACCGGCAACCATTGCCAAGACCCTGGGTTTGGTAAGGAACGACGCCGCAAAGATCATGGAGAACCCGATGCCAACCACAGTAAACCCGACAAGCATGAAGACGTCGGCGATGACCGTGTCAACGAAGGGAGAGTCATACTGCCACTCGGTGTGCTCAGGCATATGTGTTGCCATTCCCAAAAACCCAGCCGCCAGCATGAAGGTGGGGAGCCGGTAGCGGCGGATCACAATGCGGCGGGGGTTGCTCATCAGTATTGCGCCAAGGATGAAGGTGCCTAGGGCCGCCAATATGATGAACCGTCGCACAGCCACGGGATAAATGGAGTCGAGCAATCCGGCCCCCAGCGCTGCCAAGCCCACCAGAGCGATGGCGAGGGATGCAGGCAGAGCTGTGATGTTATCTTCGTCGAACCGCGCCCATACTGCTGCCGGGATGCCGCGTAGTGCTCGCACCGTGACGCCCTGTGAGCCACGATCTCGATGCATCTCTTC
>RCNF010002348.1_pt1 | contig 10155 bp, 9 predicted proteins | sample 2041311 | NCBI WGS metagenome assembly RCNF01 (sample SAMN09708228, study PRJNA481090) | Marine sediment metagenome, whole genome shotgun sequencing project. | biome: marine sediment; feature: ocean; material: sediment; isolation source: Sewage treatment plant 2 marine sediment (STP2) ... | reverse complement strand
ATTGGTTTATTAACCATTTGTATATTAATATCTTATAATGTAAATGCTCAGATGGAAGAAGTGATGATACCAGCAGATTCAATTTCAGCCAGCAGTAAATTTAAGCATGCTATTAACTCATGTCCCTTTGCTCCAATTTTCGGTATCTATTCCATTAATTATGAATATCTGTTCAAACCAAATCATGGACTGGTAGGAAGATTTGACTATGAGAGTATTCCAAAGACCTATACTGATGCGGATATTGAGTCAAGTGGTGTGGCTTTTATTCTAAACTATCGGTACCATTGGTCTGGAGAGATGAAATCCTGGTATCTTGGAGCGTATTCAAGATATAGATATTACGAAGGTACAGGAACATTGGAATCGACAAAATTTGATTTTGATGTGCCTGAATTGACATTTGGAATGAATATTGGCAAAAGATGGGTGTGGAATAATGGTTTCAATATAAACTTTGCGATAGGTTATGGATTTTCTTCAATTAATTGGAATTCCAACCCCACAAGTGATTCTATTGAATTAGTGTTGAAATCATATGAAGACTCATATGATTTTTTTGACCCATTTTTGGGAGAGTTATCAATTGGATTTGCATTTTGATATAAGTCAACTTACCAAGATAAAGACGTAAACAATCTGATGAAAGCATCAATAAATAGAACAAGCGGATTTTGGTTTTTGATTGGCTTTGGTGTATTACTAAATATAGTATATGTTCTTGGCCAAACGATGGCTATCATTAATTACGATTTTGCGGTATCAATCGCCTTGCAGGAATCTGTAAATGAAATTACTGAAATAGGAGTTGCTTCGAATAAGGGGTTTGGATTTGGTGATACTGTATTCTATATCCCACTTTTTGTAATTGGCATAATTGGGTTGTTGAAAAGATCTACATTTGGACTTTTTGCAATGTTTGGTGCTATGGCTATTACCGTTTATTGGCCAATTGTTGGATTATCTACTGTGTTTTTTGCAAAAGGTGCTCCTGGATGGCATTTCACAGACTATTCTTCCTATTCAATATTACTTTCACTAATTGCACTATATGGAATCTGGGGTTTTTGGTTTCTATATAAATACAGAGGTGTTTTGGTGAAAAAGTGAAGAAAATAAATGAACTAAGCACACAACAAATTGTAAAATGCATTATCCTTCGTATGCATTATCCTTCGTATGCATTATCCTTCGTAAAGGAGAATCTATAAACTATTAATTCAAAGCAATTCACAACGAAAACAGAATATTCACTAATAGATTATTAAAGATGAAAAAATCACTAATTATAATTATTGTCTCACTATTTTTCTGTGCTTGTGAGCAGAACTCCGAAATTGGAAAATTTACAAAAGCAAAATTTCCATTCGAATTGCCAGAAGGAATAGTAGAGGGTGAAAATGTAAACTTTGGTTATGTAACAGTTCCTGAATTGCATAATAAAAGGAATGGTAAAACTATGAAAATTGCTGTCGCAATATTTGAATGTATAAACAAGGAAGAAGAACAAGAGCCTTTGATTTTGATGAGTGGAGGTCCGGGAGAATCTAATATTGGAAGTTTCACAAATCTGATGAGTGGTGATTTTGGGAAAATGTTGCTGAATAAACGAGATGTAGTTCTTATTGATGTAAGGGGAACCTATTATTCAATACCAAATCTTCATTGTCCTGAAATTTTTGAGTGCGAAAACGAATTGCATAAACTAAACATGACAACAGAAGAAACACTTGAGTTCATGCTAAAAGCAGTTAAAAAAGCACATGAAAGATTTGTTCAGGCAGGAATAAACTTATCTGCATTTAACAATAGTGAAATAGCTAGCGATATAGATATGGTAATGAAAGCTTTAAAATATAAGAAATATAATGTTTTCGGTTTCTCGGCAGGCACATTAACAGTTCAGTATTTACTAAAAAATTACTCTGAAAGTTTGAATTCGGCAGTAATAACAGCTATTGTTGATATAAAGGAAAATTTAGCTGCTGGAAGTTCAAATACAATTGCAACCATAGAAACAATTTTTGATGTTTGTAAGACTGATGAAAAATATAAAGAAGCATATCCTGATTTGGAAAACCGTTTTCTTAGCATGCTTGATTCACTGAATAAAAATCCTGTAAAAATCAAACTTGAAGATAAAGGCGATACGATTGATTATTATATAACTGGAGATAAACTTTCAAGATGGTTAACTTTTGGAATGTATTGGAACGGACAATTACCAGCAACTGTGAATAAGCTTATAAATGGCGACTTTTCTGAAGTACAAGCTACTATATTTGTTGCAACTCCCCAACCTACTTTTAGCCATGGAATTGGATTTTCTATTATGGCAGGTGAATTTATAAATAGTTTTTCAATGGATTTCCCATATAACAAAGAATACGAGATATTTTATAATGGACTTAAAACCGCCTGGCATAGTCCACAGTTTAATCTGAAAATGAGTGAAATTTGGGATATAGAACCAATAGAATATGATAATAAACCTATTGTCAGTGATGTGCCAACATTAATGCTTTGTGGTGAATACGACCATGTTTGCCCGCCCAAATATGCACTGCAACTTGCAAAAGGGCTAAAAAATTCACACTTTTATTTATTTGAAGGTATGGCACATACCGAAGTTGCATTGTCACCTTGTATGCCATTAATGTTGAATCAATTTATTGCTGACCCTTCAAAAGCACCAAGTGATGATTGCTTAAAATCACTTAATAAAGACTTTGATTTGCCATAATTGATATAAAAACAATATGCTTCTAACAATGTGTCATATGTCATTGGGTAGCAGGTGTTAAATCGAAGCATAATAACATTTGATAAACATGTCGGCAGATTGAAGGTTGAGCACTATGAAATGCCCATGCCCAACGCCACATTCACGAGTCGTTAATATTTAATAGTCCCATAAAACGAACCTTTTTTAGGACATTACCTTCCTTCTTCATTCTGTCGTATCAATCGGCCGTTTTATGGGACGATGTTTACTGATTCCAAAAATGTTAAGTTTGTGTTGTACGTATTATAACTTTATGATTGTATTCCTTCGCCAGTGGTAAAAGAAAGTGATATTGTGCAAATTAATTTTTAGATGGTGGATAAAGACAGGATCTGCCACGTTCGGAACGCTACACATTTCTACCCCACAATAAGTCATAGCCCAAAACGTTAGAAGTATAAACTAAAATCATGGGTCCTAAATTATTAGTAATTATCCTCTTCGTAAGCTCCTTAGTGTCGTGTCAGACCAACGTATCGGTAAAAAAAGATTTAATGACCGGCCTAATTACCAAGGGAAATGGAATTTCTTGCGAGAATGTTTATTTGTCAAGCGGTGTTGAACAATTAAAAAGGAACTCCTTCACTTATGGAGAAAAGTTCTATTTAAATTTTGATAATACTACGGGATTCGAGAAACAGGAAAATAAAGTTTTTCCGGGAATGGAACTTTTAATAACTAACAGAAAGGGTGACACAATAATGCATAAACCAGATATGTACAAGGAAAATTCAAATGGAATTGATATTTCCCCATTATTGCTTCAGGCGAACATAACTGCTGCAGATCCAATTCATTCGGGAGGAAAATACACTTTTTTCATAAATATTTGGGATAAAAAAAGTACAGGAACTTATAGTGCCGAAATGGATTTTGACGTTCAAGCCAATGACAAAATCGCTATAAATAACAACAATATTTCTTTTGACGAAATATACCTTTTCTCTTCAGAAACCGGAAATACCATAGTTGACAATAATGCGAAATTTGATGAAAAGATTTATTTCGTTTTTGAGGGGCTTACAGGATTTTATGAAGAAGCGGGTAAATCTTCAATAGGTTTGAGTATGCTGGCTAAAGATTCCGAAGGAAATATTATTTTAGAGGAAAAGGACTTACTTGTTGATTCGAACTTAGAGCGTTCTGAACTAAAAAAACTCGCCCCTAATTTTATTTTCTCTAGCTCGAGCATAAAAAGCCCTATTTCCTGTGAAATTCATATTTGGGATAAAAAAAGTGATAGCAAAATTCATGCGCTGGCAAAGTTGAATATCAAATAGCTACAGCTATCAACGTCGATAAACAATAGCTCCCTAACTTCTAAATCAATTCATTTCTATTTAATGATTGATTCCTAAAGCTAAATTGCTATCGGAACTTGTCACAATATAATCCTTGCCGAGAAAGTTAAAGGACATAAATTGAATCTTTTGAATGAAAACAGAAATTTTAGATACAATCCAGGTCGAAGAGCCTTTCTTTATCCACTGGTCATTGGCACTGGAAAATGATCAGTTGATTTTATTAAAAGGAAAACACAAATTAGGTGAAAAACCAGTCCTTCATATAGAGATTATTGGCACAGATTCATCGGTTATCGATGTTTCATTCCTTAGGGGGCTAAATACCGGTATTGGCAATACTACGATGTTTGCATATAAGAAAGGATTTGGTGTTATTGATCATGACCATGCTAAATTTTATCTTTGGGAAACCTCAAGTTCAACACCAAAAGAAATTAAAGTTCAACAACTGTCTTCAGATAATCAGTTGGATCTTTATGAAACTTATTTAAAATATGTTTCCTATGATGAGATTTTAGATACTTTTGTTATAGGGATAGGAGAAAAACATTCTCCAACTTTTTACGCAAAGTGGCATGCTGACTTGAGTTTAAAAGCAATAAATGGCTCTGATAACATTGTAGCTTTTTGGGATAAGCCCATTCTATTGGAACGTGAAGATTATCCTCCTACTTATTTTCATTATAAAACGCCTGTTTTAGAATGGCTAAATATCAATGATCTTATAACGCATAATGGTAAGAAATATATTATATGCCGAGGTGGCCAACGTACTGTTGGAAAATCAGGGGTTGCGTTTGAGTTTAACATTTTGAGCGTGTATGATGCCAAGAATAAAATGCTTAAAAAATTTGAAATGGAAATTGGTTCTGGCCGTTTTAGCTCCGATAAACAATATTTCATTATAAAACCTAAAACAAAAAAACGTCTTTTGGTTTACAATCTAGAAACGCTTGAGCTCACCTACAATATTCCCCTAAAAACAGAATCAAATATGGGTAGTATCCCTATTAATTATTCAGTCCTTGGTGATTTGAATAATGAACTACTATTTATCAAACAAGCAAGAATACTCAATGTTTGCAAATTAATTAGATAAACGGACGTCCAAGCCGTTGACAATAATTTCAGCGGAAGATCTTTACTGGAACTTCAAGCACATTAATTCATTTATACCCAAAACGGAAAATGCTTCCGTCAGTTCCCGAAACTAATCATATACAAACTCGTAAGTCCCGTAAAACGAACGTTTTATGGAACTTTAGCCTTTTTTGTGGTTCTGTCCTCTCAATCGTCCGTTTTATGAGACTATCTTCTTAATACAAAAGCTTTTCGTAATACTGATAAAGTAGTAATATGCGTACTAGTGCGCATATACAATTGTTGTGCTTCATACCAATAAAAAAGTTTGATACAAATTGTAAATGCCCTTAAAATAGTATTTGAAACAAATAAATAACAAAGAACTGAGTTAAAAAACAAGTCCCTTGAAGATAATCTCGACACATATTTCTCATCATAGGGCAAACCTGATGTTGCTATTGCAAATGATTGTTTCAGGTGCTTGTTACTAAGTGCTGCCCTCCGTTATCACAAATCCCGATAGCTATCGGGAGCAACTAGTGGTCTATTCAAGGTACAAAGCGAGAGGTTAGAAGTACAAGGTATCTTCTTGAAACATACTTCCTATCCTGCTTCGCGTACTTCGTAGTGCTAAGCTTGTATTTCATATTTTGTACTTTATATTATTTCACCTTTTTTCTTTCCTATATGCAACTATCTTAAATTCGTATTGTCTTTGAAGTATTAATAGTAATTGAGTAGGTTAAAACCATCCTGTAATCCTTGGAAACCGATATCCGTTTTACGCACCGCGATCTTGTAGAAAAGTGCAAGTTCGGACACCCAAGCTCGCAATACCAGCTGTATTCGCTCTATGTCGATGCGATGTACAATATAGGTATGCGTATGCTGGGCAATAAAGAAGATGCCGAGGATATTGTACAGGACAGTTTTGTAGATGCTTTTAAAAACTTAGCGCGCTTTGAGTACAAAAGCACTTTTGGGGCCTGGCTCAAACGGATCGTAATCAACAAAAGCATCAACCATTTGAAGGCGAAACATTTACCAGTTGTACCGATGGAGGCACATGAATACCATCTGGCTGAAGAAACAGAAGAAAAAGTGGAGGCCATCGATATCAAAAAAGTTAAAAAGGGCATTGAACAACTGCCTGCGGGCTATAAACAGATCATCAACCTGTATCTGATAGAGGGCTACGATCATATTGAAATCGGGGAAATATTGGATATCTCGACATCGACCTCCAAATCGCAATATCACCGAGCCAAGAAGAAATTAGTGGAAATTATACAAACATTGTAATGGACAATTTTGAAAAACACATTCGGGAAAATACGCCGCAGTTTGATAAACATAAAGCGGACAAGGCAAAGCTTTGGAAAAACATTGTCAAGGAGCTAAAGGCCGAAGAACCCAAGGTAATCCCCCTTTGGAAGTCGCCTTGGATAAAAGTAGCCGCCAGTATTCTTCTTATTCTTGGCGTTACGGCTGTTATTGGCCTATCGGGTATAGGCCAAGACAACAATATGGAAACGAACTATGTATCAAAGGAATTGTTGGACATTGATATGCACTATAAAAATCTGGTCTCTTATCAAGTAGAACTAGTACAGAATCATCCGAAACTTTCGGATGAGGATAAGACCGAGTTTTTATCCTTTATGGAAGAGCTTGAAGAAGAATATGCTGTTTTAAAATTAGAAATGCAGAAAAACCTTGATAATGAACAAGTGTTGGAAGCCATTATTGGTAACTATAAAAAAAGAATTGAACTCATTGAGAATTTATTGACTCAAATAAATGACTCAAAAATAATAAATGAAGAATATGGATACACTTTGTAAAAAAGGACTATTGCTTGCCTTAGCGATTTTCGTAGGCCATTCTATTACGGCCCAGGTAAACGTATCTAAGAAGGTAACGGAAACCTATAGTATGACAAATGCAGGTGAACTTCATCTGGAAAACAAGTATGGGAATATTAATCTCTCTGGATGGGACAAGGATGAGGTATCTGTCGTCATAGATATCGTCGTCAACCATAAAAAGAAGGATAATGCGCGAGATTTGTTGAATAGGATCAGGCCCGTATTAAAGGACGGGGATAATTATGTGTCCATCAACTATGAGATTGCGGAAAAGAGCAGCGGTTTTTTCGCCAACCTTTTTGACAAGGCCAATCCGTTTGATTTTGACCGTAGCAATGTGCAGATCGATTATACCATTTATTTGCCCGCGCAGGCAGAAATCGATGTCACCAATAAATTTGGCGATCTCCTGATCGAAGATTGGACAGGTAAACTAAAGGCCAATGTAGAGCATGGCGATATCTGGATTAATGAGGATCTAGCCAAGGCTAATATAGAAATCGCGTATGGAAAGTTGAGAACAAAATCAATCAACTATGGAAGTATTGGTTTGAAAAATGGGGAACTCGATATGGAGACCGCGAAGAACCTGCGGTTGAACAGTTCCGGGTCCGATATCAAAATCGATAAAGTGACCTCGCTCGAGATCTATAGTAATAAAGATGAAATCGAAATTGAGGAAATAGGTACCATTTATGGGAACCTAAAGTACACAAACTTCGTATTGAACCGTTTGGACAAGGATATTGACCTAACAATGAAAATCGCCGATTTTAGGGTATCCCAAATTTTGAACCCGCAAGCGGATATTGCCATAACACAGGAGTCCTCGGAAATTGTTCTCAATGTGACCAACTTTCCGCTGCGCTTTAACGCCACTTTGGAAGAGGGACTCTTACGGCTTCCGAAAAGTTTTAAAAACGTAGCTTCAAAAGTGTTGGACAAGGGCAAACGCATACGCGAGATCAGTGCGACCTACGGGAAAAATCCACAGGGCAAAGTCGCTATTTCGGGAAAGAAAGGGGTGGTGCTTTTGAAGGAATTGTAAATAAACCGTCACTTTATGCAAAAAAAATCTGTAGTAGATGCAACTTTTTTCAAAGTAGCTTGTCTATAAAATATCAATCAAAACAAAACACAAATGAAAAGAACAATTACAGCCTATCTATTGGCAGCTTTTGGAGCGATGTTTATGGTACATGCCCAAGACAAGAACCAGGCTAACGAACAAGAAGAATACATGGAATTCAACGACCGCAAGAATGTGGTACACGGGGTCTATTTGGGCCTGACCATGGGTTATGGCGAAGTAGATGGCAATGATACCTATATGGGAGGGCTTAAGGTTGCCTATGTTGCCAATCAGCAATTTGAGGTTGGTTTTGCCGGTAACTTCATCTATTCCGACCAGGACATTTATAATACTGCGCTTTCACAGCGTGAAGATCTTATCGGTGCTTATGGTGGATTACATTTAGAGCCCATATTTTTTAGCAAGTCTAGGGTCAACCTTTCATTCCCTTTACTAATAGGTGCTGGTGGTATAGGTTATATAGACGACAATTTCGACAATGAGTATTATGACGAAGATTTTCACGAAGATGATTTTGATCCCTTTTTTGTGGCCGAACCTGGGGTCAACCTTCTTTTTAATGTTTCAAGGTATTTACAGTTGGAAGCCGGAGTTAAATATCGATTTACAAGTAAGGTAGACCTCAGGCCAAATGGCATTGACAATGTGAATGGGTTTTCCGCAGGTATCGGAATTAAGGTGGGTGTATTCAATATGGGTAGAAATAGATATAAAAAGAACCTATAATAGAAGTAAACACCACATGTCTCATTTGCCATACTGCTATTAAAACGCAACATGTGTTCGCAGATAACAACCAAGTGTATCTTAGAAAAGAGAATAACAATGAATCTCAAACAGATTTAAATAGTGAAGAGTGGTTTCCCATCAATTTTCAATGGATATCTGTATTTGAGCTTAATAATAGTTTTAATCATCAATTAAATAAATCATCAATATGAAAACAAAATCAGTAGTAATCGGACTAGTATTTTTATGCGGCTTATTAACTTCCTGCGACCATGAGTCAATAAGGGCTAAAGGTGCCGTCACAGTTAATGAAGTGCAACTATCTGGCTATACGGGCCTCAAGGTTTCCCATGCTTTTGAAGCATATGTAAAATTTTCGGATAGTGAAGAAAAAATTGAAATTGAGGCCAACGACAATCTTCATGATAAAATCGTTGTTAAAAAAGAGGGAAACAATCTTATTGTCGGGCTCAAGAAAAACACTAATGTGAGAGGAAATGCGACTCTAATAGTATATATCACCACTAAAAATATCAACTATTATGATATTTCAGGTGCTTCTTCGCTTGTATTGGAAAATGAACTGAACGCGCAAACAGCCGAAATACATATCTCTGGAGCATCTACTTTCTCCGGTGAGATATACGTAAATGAGTTGGAGTTAAAATCAGGTGGCGCCTCTGAAATTTCTTTATTCGGAAATGCGGATATTTTGGATGCCTCTTTATCAGGAAGCAGTAAAATTGGTGATTATGATTTAATAACGAAAAAGTTGTTCATATACCTTTCTGGAGCAAGTGATGCGTACCTGACTGTAACAGAATCAATCGATATTGAAGCCACAGGTGCAAGTTCTCTTAAGTACAAAGGTGATGCCGTGATAGACCACAAGGATCTTTCCGGCGCATCGGAAATCATCAATAAAGATTGATAGCAAGTGGTTGGCAGCATTAGTAGAAAACTTGTGGACAGCGGTCTACTAATGCTGTTTTTTGTTTGTTTTTTCTCCCTGCCCTTTAAAACTTCAACAATATCATTGAGTTTAAGGCCTTTGGCTTGAAGTAATATCAAATAATGGAATAATAAGTCAGCACTTTCATTCAAGAATAGGTCATCTTTAGCTTCAATGACGACTTCTACAGCTTCCTCCCCTACTTTTTGGACAATTTTGTTTATACCGTTTCTGAAAAGTGAAGCAACATAACTTTTGGAATTGTTCTGATTTTCTTTTCGTTCAACAATACCTATGAAGTAATGCGGGTTTTGGTATTTGATTCTAGGTTTTGTCTATAT
>RCNF010002347.1_pt1 | contig 10156 bp, 12 predicted proteins | sample 2041311 | NCBI WGS metagenome assembly RCNF01 (sample SAMN09708228, study PRJNA481090) | Marine sediment metagenome, whole genome shotgun sequencing project. | biome: marine sediment; feature: ocean; material: sediment; isolation source: Sewage treatment plant 2 marine sediment (STP2) ... | reverse complement strand
ATATCGATTATATTGCCAGCGGCGCTGACCTTCAGTCCCTGCTCCAGGCGATCTTGCACTTTTAAGATCAAATCCCTCAGGTCATCCTGGTAGGTGAGAGCATGTTGATGGCTGGCTTCTTTTTCATCTTTATAAAGGTCTATCACTCCCAGGGAATCTCTGATCACCCGGTTTGTCTCGCCAGCGATTTCAGAAGGACTGAGTTTGTCGTCCATCTGGGCTAGTTTGCTAATCACTTTTTGAATAGTTTGGATTTGAAGAGACTCGTCGTCTTCATTCAATAAGACAGCGTTGACAGACTGCCTGACAAGGCAGCCATAACATTTTGGATAGGTTTTCATGATAAATTTACCCCCTGTTCACTTCCGGAACAGCTTCCTGCACGTATTTCCGGATCTCCTGATCACCCTTCAGGTTTATCGCAGTCTCAGCGACTTGGCGAGCATGTTCCATCGATATGGAACGGATGAGCCTTTTGGCAAAAGGAACGGCGGGAGGGTTCATACTGAACTCATCCAGCCCTAAACCTAACAGGATCGGGATTGCCAATAATTCACCTGCCATTTCCCCGCATAATCCTACCCATTTGCCCTTGGCATGAGCAGCGTCTATAACCATTTTAATCAACCTGAAAACTGCGGGTTGGAACCCGGAAGCCATGGGAGCTACCTGAGCATTGGTGCGATCTGCTGCAAGGGTATATTGACTGAGGTCATTTGTGCCGATCGAGAAGAAATCAACCATTTCTGCCAGCTGATCTGCCAGGATCGCTGCAGATGGGATCTCGATCATGATCCCGATTTCCATTTCTTCTGCAACATCATGGCCTTCATCTCTCAGTTCCTGTTTACACTCCTCCAGAACTTCCCGGACTTGCACTACATCCTCAACAGTAGCCACCATAGGGAACATTAATTTCAGATTATTCCCATAACCTGCTCTCAGCGCAGCTCTCAGTTGAGGTTTAAATATGTCCGGTCGAGATAAACACAGTCGTATAGCCCTTACTCCGAGGAAAGGATTGGCTTCTGGCGGCAAATCAATATATGGAATATCTTTATCTCCGCCCACATCGAGTGACCTTAATATGACAGGACGATCGCCAAAGGCGTCTCCGATTGTTTTATAACTTTCGTATTGTTCTTCTTCAGTAGGGAGACTGGATCGTTCAAGATAAAGAAACTCAGAGCGCAGCAAACCAACTCCTTCAGCGCCTGAGAGTAATGCGGGTTGAACATCATCTACGCTACCAATATTGGCAACTACTTCCACCTGATGTCCATCGGTAGTAATCGCTGGTTGATGACTGATTGATTCCGCGTCCGTTTGATCCTTAAGGAATTTTTCCTGGCGGTCCCTGAATTGTTTAAGGGATTTTTTATCCGCATCGATGATGATCTCACCAGCATCGCCATCAATAACGAGTTTGTCCCCGGTTTTGATCTTCCTCAACGGTTCGCCCGCACCCACCACTGCCGGGATCCCTAATCCTCTAGCCAGTATGGCTGTATGGGAAGTTGAACCTCCAACTTCAGTACAGAACCCCAGAACATAATCCTTGTTTAGTAAGACAGTATCCGAGGGTGTCAGGTCCTGGGCTGTGATGATCGAAGGAATCATCAATCCATCTGCTGGAGAATCCTTCAGCCCAAGCAAATTCCTCAGGAGACGGGAAGATACATCTCGAATATCCAGTGCTCGGGCGCTGAGATATTCGTTATCAATTGCTTCTAATTGTAAGGCGAAAGATTCTGCTGTTTCATACAGGGCGGTTTCAACGTTGATCAGTTCTGAATTTACTCGTGACTTAACCGTGTTGATCAGCTCCGGATCTTGAAGCATTAATTTCTGGGCCCCGAATATTCCTGCCTCTTCTTCCCCACATTCCTCCTGGGCTTTTAAATATGCTACATCCAGTTGCTTAGAGGTCTCTTCCTGGGCTTGAACGAATCGTTTCCATTCTTCTTCTGGATCTTGAATATTACAAGGTTCTATTACAATCTCGGCCCTGGTAAAAACAAACGCAGGGCCAATCGCAATACCATAAGAAGCTGGAATTCCAGAAATCGACTTCATATCAGTGTTCACCAAAGTTATCAAGCACTAGCTCTTCAAGAGCTTTCAGCGCTTCATCTGCATCTTCACCCTCTGCTTTTACTACGATCTCCGCGTCTTTATGGGCGCCAAGTGTTAACACAGCCAGGATGCTTTTAGCATTTGCTGTTGTTTCTCCATGAGTGACTTCAATATCACTGGAGAACTTAGCAGCGGTTTGAACAAAGGCCGACGCTGGGCGGGCGTGAAGGCCAACCTTATGGGTTATAGTTAATTTGATTTCCGGCATATTATCTCCTAGTTAATAGTTCATTAGGATTGGATTCTCAAAAGTTGTTTTCAGGTCCGCGATGAAACGGGCCGCAACGGCGCCGTCAATAATACGATGGTCGGCCGATAATGTAAAGCGCATAATGGGCCTTACCGCAATGGTCCCTTCATCCAAGGCAATAACTTCCTGGGTTGTGGCACCAATGGCCAGGATCCCTGCTTCGGGTGGATTGATGATCGCATTGAACTGTTCCACACCAAAAGGACCCAGGTTGGTGATCGTAAAGGTACCACCCCTGACATCTGCGCCTACGAGTGTTTCTTCTCTGGCACGTTTCACAAGGTCGGTGGTTTCAAGGGCTATTTTACTGATCCCTTTCTGGTTGGCATTCTTCACTACCGGCACGATCAGCCCTTTTTCGAGGGCGACTGCTACGCCAATATTGATGTCTTGGTGCAAGATGATGGAATCCTCGACCAGGGAGCTGTTGATCATGGGATGGTCTGCGATCACCATAGCAACTAGCTTGACCAACATCGCGGTGACAGAAACCTTTTCATCACCTCGCTCTAAAGCTAGATCATTATAATCCTTCCGGGCATTGATAAAGTTAGTCATATCAACCCGGGCCGTAAACTGGATGTGCGGTATGGATTGATAGCTGGCAGTCAGTCTTTCAGCAATAGTGCGCCGCATACCTATGAGAGGTATGCTTTCCCCGCTTTGAACAGGGCTGGCAGCCGGGAGGCTGATACCGGGTCGGAAACTTTCCACGTCACTGGCCTGGATCCTTCCCCCAGGACCACTTCCTTGGACAAGGCTCAAATTCACGCCACTAATACGGGCAATTCTCCGGGCAGCTGGTGTGGCAATTACCTGACCTCCACCAACCGCGGCCGGTGGGGTGATGGCGGATTGCACATCATCCTTAGTAACTTTTCCTCCTGTACCAGACGGAGCCACTTTGGACAGATCCACGCCATGAACCTCTGCCATTTTTTTGGCTACAGGTGTTGCCGGAACATCTCCTGCCGGTGCTGCGGTCACCTGCTTGACCTCAGCTTCAGGTGCAGGGGTCACCGCTTTCACAACTGGTACTTCTTCGCCCTCCTCGAGAATATATGCGATCACTGTACCTATCGGGATCACATCACCAGGATGGGCTGAGATCCCGTTCAGGATACCAGTTCCAGGCGCTTCCACATCAATGGCAATCTTATCTGTTTCCATAACCAGAATTGTTTCGCCTTCTTTTACTTGTTGCCCATCAGTTTTAGTCCATTCTACGACTGTTCCAGTTTCCTGGTCCATGTCAACTTTGGGCATGATCATTTCAATGGCCATATTACACCTTTAAGGTTGCCAGTTCCCTGGCTTTCTCAACAATATCCGCAATTTGCGGAACTGCTGCTTGTTCCAGATCACGGTTATATGGAATCGGGACTTCCTTGCCCGCCAGGCGGATAATAGGTGCTTCAAGGTATCCAAACGCTTCGCTTTCCGCGATCACGCCAGCCAGTTCGCCACCAAAACCTCCGGTTTTGACTGCTTCATGAACAATCAATACTTTGCCGGTCTTTTTTACTGAACCGACTATGGTCTCGGTGTCCAACGGGCGCAGGGTCCGGGGATCAACTATTTCGATATCAATCCCTTCTTTAGCCAGCTCTTCAGCCGCGGCAAGGGATTTCTGGACCATGATACCAGTGGCAATGATCGTCAGGTCTTTGCCTGCCCGCTTGATATCGGCTTTTCCAAGAGGAATCTCGTACAGCTCTTCGGGCACTTCGCCCTTGGTCTTATAGAGCAATTTGTGCTCAATAAATACGACCGGGTTATCATCCCTGATCGATGAAACCAGCAGGCCTTTGACATCATACGGGGATGTGGGCATGACAACTTTTAATCCTGGCACATGCACAAACCAGTTTTCAAAACTCTGGGAGTGATGTTCTGCTGCACCCGTTCCGGAACCCGCTGCGGTTCGTAAAACCATCGGTACAGTAGATTGTCCACCGAACATAAATCTCAGTTTGGCTGCCTGGTTAACTAGCTGTTCAGAAGCCAGGGTTGTAAAATCCATAAACATGATCTCTGCGATCGGCCGCATGCCAATTAAAGCAGCTCCGACAGCAGCACCAGTTAATCCCAATTCAGTGATGGGTGTATCGAGAATGCGATCATGTCCGAATTTTTCGAGCATACCATAGGTAACCTGGAAAGCTCCCCCGTATTCTCCAATGTCCTCTCCAATAAGAAATACCCGGGAATCTCGTTCCATTTCCTGGGTCATTGCTTCACGTACAGCTTCTAAGTAAGTAATCTCTCTCATGGTGCGTAAACCCCTTCTTCCAAAGTTTCAACTCTCGGATCTGGACTTGCTTCTGCAAAGACCCGGGCGGCTTCGATATCGGCATATCCATGCTCTTTGATCTTCTCGATTTCTTTTTCTGAGAGGATTTTTTCACTGACACAGTATTTCCCAAACTTGAGAATGGGGTCTTTCTTTTTCCATTCCTCGATTTCTTCTTTTGTTCGGTAGCGATTCCGGTCACTCTTCGAGTGACCCCGCCAGCGATAGGTATCATTCACTATCAGGGACGGTCCCCCGCCTTCGCGGGCTAATTTGACTGCCTCTTCGACAGCGGATTGAACCTCAAGAAGATCATTTCCATCTGTTGAACAACTTCCGGCCATGCCGTAGATCTCGCCGTGAGCTGCAATCTTCTTCGAAGTTGTCCAGTCATTTGCCGAGAAGGACATAGCATATTGATTGTTCTCACATATGAAAACAACGGGGACCTGATAAAGCACAGCCAGGATCATTGATTCGTGGAAAGCGCCTGTGGAAGCTGCCCCGTCTCCAAAAAAGGCCAACAGGACTTGATTCTCACCCTTCATCTTCAAACCGATCCCAATTCCAACTGCCATCGGGATGCCTCCCCCAACCACGCCGTTAGCACCGAGGTTCCCTCCAGCTATATCGGCAATATGCATCGAACCGCCTCTTCCGCGGCAGTATCCATTTTCTTTACCATAAAATTCGGCCATCATTAAATTCAAATCAGCGCCCTTGGAAATACACAGGCCGTGACCACGGTGGTGACCAATAATAAAATCGGTTGGTTCCAGCGTACTGATGGAGCCGACTGCGGATGCTTCCTGGCCAATAGATAAGTGCATCGTTCCGTGAATCTTGCCTGCCATATAGGATTTTTCTGCTTGTTCCTCAAAAGCACGTATTTGATACATTTGCAGCAGATAATTCTCTGCATTTTCCTTCGTTAATTTCATGCTTGTTTACCTCCCCAATAAATCTGCCATTTCCGAGACCAGTTTTTCCAATTCCTCGTCATTAATTGTATAACTATGTTCCGGTGTGGGGAAAACCCCACTTTCAACTTCTTCCCGAAATTGAGTTAAAGACCGTACAATCATATCAGATAAATCTAAATAGACCTTTAAAAATTTCGGCGAAAACTCTTTATATAATCCCAGCATATCCTGAGTAACCAGAGCTTGTCCATCACAGGATGGACCAGCTCCGATGCTGATGGTTGGAATATCCAGGCTTTTTGAGATCACCTCACCCAACCGCATCGGGATACATTCCAGAACTATTGCACATGCCCCTGCTTCTGTAAAGGCAATAACATCCTTTAAAATATCCGAAGCAGCTCCGGCCGTTCTACCCTGAATGCGAATCGCGCCAGAACGGACGATGTTCTTTTTCGTTATTCCGACATGGGCAACCAGGGGGATACCTGAATCAACAATTGCAGCCGCTTTGGCAGCATCATCCCGGGTTCCTTCCAGATGAACGCCATCTGATTTGCCTTCTTTCATCAGCCGGACTGCATTCTGTACTGCCTGATCCTCGGTTTCATAGGAACCGAACGGCAGTGTGCTCACAACCATGGAATCCCCGGCGCCATTTCTGACAGCCTGGGTATGATAGACCATCTCGTCCATGCTGACAGATACTGCTTCCGATCTTCCCAATCCAACGGTTCCAACAGCATCACTGACCAGAACAATATCCACGCCGGCCTGATTGATAAACTTTGCCATTGGGAAATCATAAGCGGTAAGCAAGGTGATTTTCTCACCTCGCCGCTTTTTTCCCATTAGCGAAGAAGGGGTCACTTTTGTCATCTCGCCAGCCTCCTTAAGTAAATTTCAGCTTATTTATTTGTGGAGTCAGGCAGTATATTTTCCAGGTCCATGTGTGGGCCAGGAATAATGCGGGTTGAAATCACTTGGCCGATCTTTGAGGCGGCTTTTCTGCCAGCGCCCAGAGCTGTACGCACAGCCCCGACATCTCCCCGGACCATAACAGTAATATAACCTCCACCTACCGCGCGTTTGTAAAGCAAATCAACATTCGAAGCTTTTGACATAGCGTCTGCAGCCTCAATGCTGCTTACTAGGCCGCGGGTTTCGATCATGCCCAACGCTTGATTTCCAATCACTTCAGTATTTTTGTTTTCAGCCATCGATCAATCTCCTTGATAGCAAATCAACTATCCGTATTTCTGGTATGTAATCTTGTCATCCACCGATAGAGAGTCCAGAATGCCAACGATCACGGCATCCACCGGTTTATTTATATCCCCTGATGCCACTCTGGCTGTGCTTCCTTCTACCAGTAAAACCAATTCTCCTGGTCCAGCACCTACGACATCTTGGGCGATATAAGGTTTACCAGTCTCTTTACCGCTTGGGTCCGTTTCCCGAACCAGAAGCAACTTGCTGTCTTCCAATCGGGGTTCCTTCTCAGTAGCTACAGCCACACCAACCACTTTCACTATTTTCATATCAGTCTCCTCGTCTGATGATCTTTCCCATCAGATCAACCAATCGATTTACGGGGGCAGGATCAGCTTGACCCGTGTTCGTTTCGGGCACGTTGGCTGTCCGGGATATAGCGCTCGGGGCGCCAGTCTGGCATCCCCTGGGTTTGTTGTAAGTCTGGCTGACAGATACAGCCTGAGGGCGTGGAGACGGTGATTGTGAAGCTGTTACTCTCACCGGTTCCTGAGCATCCTGCGCCCCATCTATCAGGGCGACATCCAGCTGTTCTGCTGTCTCCCGGGCAAAATCAGTGAGGGAAGTATTGGGGCCAAGTTCAATCTCATAGATTCCCTTGGCAACCAATGCCTCGATATCTTTTGCGGTGTAATAGATGTTCATCTTATTTTCTTGCTCTACCTTCCAGGGATTCAACTGCGGAGATCGCAGCGTCCCGGGATTGTCTTACTGCGGATTCGGATCCTGAGATCATCAACCTTCCGTATGCACCGCTGGAAGTGTAGTGGTTCAGGGTGATTCCAGCAGCTTTTTCAGCCTCATTGGCGGCCAAAACGATATAGGCAGCTGGTACAACTTCGATCACACAGAAAGTCTGGTAGGCCAGCACCAACCCGCCCCCATTACGGGCATTGATCAGTTGGGCTTCATGGGGATGGATCCCGGTTGTCATATTTGCGGAACGGACCTCTGGTTTCAATCGATCAGTCTCTTTCAGGCCGATTGATTCAAGAGCCTTTTGACCGGTATATTGAACAGCTTCCTGGTGACTGGAATGAATTTCCAAGAAACCATATTCACGGCCCATATTTAAATATCCGGGCTGAACATCAGTAGTCTTCAAGGCAACATCCATTACCTGGTAGACCTCAGCCGCTGGGGAAATCTCGATATATAACTGAGCATCTCCCTCGATGGGTATCATACCCAGTGTGCGTTTTCCAGTGAAAGCGGCAAACTGGGGTTGCATACTATCAACCATCACATAAGTTCGCAATTGCATGTTATTTTCCTTTACTTATTTTTTCTTACCTCAAAACGGAATTAATCTGCTGAAAGCCGGACTACTTTTGCTTCGTCGGGCAGCAATTTTTCTACGTTTTTATGAGGTTTGGCAATTACGTGGACAGCTACCAGATCGCCGGAGGCTTTGGCGGCCGCTGCGCCTGCGTCTACCGCAGCGCGGACTGCGCCGATTTCTCCCCGGATGTAGACGGTAACATATCCACCACCGCTTTCTTCCTGGCCGTAGAGTTTAACATTCGCGGTTTTGATCATTGCATCAGCTGCTTCAATTGAAGCAACCAGTCCTTTGGTCTCAACCATTCCTAATGCGTTCATCGGGAATTCATTTGCCATATCATTACTCCTTTTTAGAGGGTTATTCTTTTTATTCTGATAATATGTTTTGTGCTGCTGTCATGGCGGCACCAATATCCGCTGCCAGACCTGTTTTATGTAATGCCGCGCTGGTGGCTGTCAACAAACCGAGCACGTTATTATTATTAGCCTGGGGAAGCTGCGCCGCATCGATATAAAAACTGTCTGCGGTGTTTACGCCCACAGTGGATTTTTCGCCAGGACCAAGACTGGATTGGATCAGGTCGACAAAGACCTGATTGTTGATTCCTGCAGGAGTTTGTATTTCTGTTTTGGTGTCCTGGCAGAAGCGTGCCGGAGAATTGCATCCCGGGCAGTCCCTGCCATCTATTGTCAGATCCAACCCCATTTCGCTCACACCCCATCGAATGGCCTTGGCTGCCACGTCAGTGTAGGTGAGCACAGGACCAAAACCACCAGAATAATTCGCATTGATCGCGGCTCTGAATTTGCGGGCAGTGGCTGCTGGATCTGGTGTTTCACGAATAGCACGGCCGATAATAAAGACTGAGATATCGACACCCCGGAAGAAGGGAATCATATCCAATCCCAATCCACCCGCAACCGAGACCTTAAATCCCATCCGAATTAACTCCTGGATAGTTGCCAGATCAGTTTCATCCCAGGAACGGGAGAGGTTGCCTTCGTCCCAGCCCCGATGGTAGACCATTCGTTCAATGCCGATGCTGCGCCATTCGCTCGCTTGCGCCATGATGTCCTTAATGCCGGTCAGCTCAATGAACATTTCTTTTCCAGGCCGGGAATTGGCTTCTTCCAGGGCTAATTTGATGGTGTCAAGGGGTGCCGCGCCCAAAACTGTCATCCAGTCCGCTCCGGAATCAAAAGCCATTTTGGCTTCTCCTCCACCTACGTCTGGGGATTTAATGTCTGCCAGGATCAAATTATCGGGGCACATTTCCCGAATTGTACTGACAGCTAACATGCCCCCACCCTTTGTCAGCGGTGTGCCAACTTCCAGAATATCCACTTCTTTGTGGATTATCTGGGCCATCGCCAGAGCCGGCGCAAGATCAAAATAATCTAATGCTAATTGAAGACGTGGTTGGTCTGCCATATAGGAATTAATCTCCTTTGTTTGTGTGTTTATCCTGATATCTTTTCCAGCCGGCTTTCATCTTGGTTCGAATGAATTTCCTTGCTTCTTCAACGATCTCAACAGCGTCAGGGAAATCCTCTGTCCAGAGTTCCAATACAACAGGGGCCTGAAAACCCATTTCGGCCAATTTTTCAAAAGCATCTACAAAAGGAACTGCCCCTTCCCCTGGTGGGACATAGCGGAGCTGGCCGGGCAGGGTATCCTTGACGTGCAGGGCCGCAATATGGCCTTTGACATAATCCAGCTGGGAAACAACATCCACTCCGGCATAGATCAGATTGCCAAGGTCGGTATAGGTCTGGAACCAGGGGGAATCAAAATATTCAACATACTCCATCACCCGGGGCATGGTGTTAATTTGAATATCCCAATTTTCCAGGGCTAACATCACCCCAGCTCCACTGGCCCATTCAAAACCTTTGCCCAGGTTCTCCAGGAATCTGTCCTTGGTGAATTGGTCCACTTCTTCGTAATAATCTTCTGCGCCGCCCAGCAGGATTGTTCTAGCGTTGAGATCCACAGCC
>RCNF010002346.1_pt1 | contig 10156 bp, 9 predicted proteins | sample 2041311 | NCBI WGS metagenome assembly RCNF01 (sample SAMN09708228, study PRJNA481090) | Marine sediment metagenome, whole genome shotgun sequencing project. | biome: marine sediment; feature: ocean; material: sediment; isolation source: Sewage treatment plant 2 marine sediment (STP2) ... | reverse complement strand
GCTATGGCCCCCGTAATTGCCTGTCAAGCCGATTCCTGAACACCACTTTTTAACCAGATTATTAAGCGTCGGAACCGACAGAGGTCCCCGGGGGCTTTTAAATAGAAGATCAGTAGGGGAGGGGGTTTTACCGCCTCTCTCTTTTTGGGCCCGGATTAGGTTCCGGACGGAATCAATGCACGCATGGTTAAGCGTTACCTTCCGGACCTTTGTGGTCCGGGTGCCTTTGACTTCAAGCGTGCCCATAGGTGCCAGTCCGATAATTTCATCGATCCTGATGTTCAGCAGCTCCCATCGGGAGTGCGGAGGCAGCTGGAGGAGGCCGGGGCCCAGGTGCTGACATGCCAGCATGCTCTGGGAGGCGTCAACCGTGCCGTCCGGAGGAAGCTGAACACCTTTCAGCTGGACGAGATCATCGCCTTTACCCTGCGCATCTTCGGTCAGGGGACCAAGGTGGCGGTGGAGATCGCTCTCATGGCCGCCGATGCCGGCAGGATCAGCACGTCGCGCCCCTGCATCAGCATTGGTGGGACCAGCGATGGCGCCGACACGGCCCTGCTCTTGAAGCCGGCACATGCGCAGGATTTTTTCGACCTCCGGATCTTGGAAATCCTGGCCAAACCCTATCAGCCAGCTTGAGGTGCCCTCGATGCTCATCCGGCTAAACAAATATATCGCACAGTCCGGTGCGTATTCACGCCGCGAGGCTGACGGGCTCATCAGCCAGGGAAGGGTCAAGGTCAACGGCCGGTTCGTCCAGACCCTGGGGGAGAAGATCGACTCGGACAGGGATACGGTCGAGGTGGGGGGGAGTATCATCCAGCCCTCCGAGGAAATGGTCTATGTGATGCTGCATAAACCGCCCGGGTATCTGGTGACCAAGAAGGATCCCCTTAAGCGCCCTACGGTCATGGAGCTTCTGCCTCCTCTGGCATCGGGAATTTTCCCTGTCGGGCGGCTCGATCTGGACAGCGCGGGGCTGCTCATCCTGACCAATGACGGGGAGCTGGCCCACCGGCTCCTGCATCCCAGTTATGAAGTCAAGAAACTCTACAGGGTCAGAGTGAAGTCCCGGCCCTCCGAGGCCAGCCTGGACACGCTGCGCAAGGGCGTCTATCTCGATGGGAAAAAGACTGCGCCGGCGCGGATAACTCCCGTCTCGCTGGGTGCCAGGCAAAGCTGGCTGGATGTGGAGATCCATGAAGGGCGCAAACGCGAGGTCCGCCGGCTCTTCGAGTCCCAGGGCTATTCCGTCCTGGAATTGAAGCGGCTGCGGTTTGCGGGGCTTTCTCTGGGAAAGCTGGCTTCCGGAGCCTGGCGGCACCTTTCGGCGGCTGAGGTCCGGGGACTGAAGAAAAAGGTCGGGCTCTAGTCCTTTTTGGTCTTTTCGTTTTTCCGGTCGAAGTTTTTCCAGCTGGATGCCAGGCGGTGGAGCTCCTGATCCACCAGATCGTGCACCGTGCCTTCCTCGAAGGTCCCGTCCTTTCTCCTGCGCCCTGCCTTGACTCCCGTGAGGACCTGAATCCCCTCATCGATTGTCTTTATGGGATAGATGTGGAAGCGGCCGTCTTCTACGGCTTTGACCACGTCCTTACGCAGCATCAGGTTTCTCACGTTCTGATGGGGCATGATAACTCCCTGCGTGCCGGTCAGTTTCCTGGCCCTGCACACATCGAAGAAGCCCTCGATCTTCTCGTTGATTCCGCCTATGGGCTGGATCTCTCCCCTCTGATTCAGCGAGCCGGTGACGGCAGTGTCCTGGCGGAGGGGGAGCTTGGAGAGGCTGGAGAGGATGGCGTAGACCTCGGTCGATGATGCGCTGTCGCCATCCACGCCGGAATATGCCTGCTCGAAGGCGATCGAGGCAGAGAGCGAAAACGGCTTGTTCTGGGCGTATTTGCCCCGGAGGTAACCACCCAGGATCAAGACTCCCTTGTTATGGGTGCGTCCGCTCAGGTCCGCTTCCCTCTCGATGTTGATGACCCCTGCCCTGCCCACAGATGTGGAGGCCGTGATGCGGGTGGGTTTACCGAAGGCATACTGTCCCATCATGTAGACGGAAAGCCCGTTGACCTGTCCCGCTGCGCTCCCCTTGGAGTCGATCATGAGTGTGCCTTCTTCGATCATCTCCTGGATCTTGTGTTCGATCAGGTTGATGCGCTCGAAGCGTTCTGTGATGGCCTCTTCGACGTGAGCGCGGTCGACCGCTGCGCCGCCATCCTTGGTGGCCCAGTAGCTGCCTTCCCTGACCACGTCCGCCAGATGATGGAATCGTGTCGAGAGTTTTTTGTGCTGGCCGGCCAGGCGTATGCTGTACTCCAACAGAGCGGCCATGCCGTCCTTGGTTACAGGGAGGAGCCCGTCCTCATCCGCGATCTTCCTGACAAAATCGGCGTATTCAAGGAGTGTCTTCCGGGTCAGCGGAGTCACCGAATCGAACTCGGCTTTGATCTTGAAGATCTTCTTGAAATCATCGTCTTTGAAGTACAGGAGATTGTAGAGATGGGAGTCGCCGATCATGATCACCTTCACGTTGATGTCGACGGATTCCGGTTTGAGCCGTGAGGCGGAAAATAGGAAGAGGGAGGAGTAGTTCTGGATCTCGAGTTTCTGGTTGCGCAGCGTTCGCTTCAGGGTTGGCCAGACTCCGGGTTCGAGCAGTGCATCCAGAGCGCTGACGACGAGGTACCCTCCATTGGCCTTGAGGAACGATCCGGCCTTGATCTTGGTGAAGTCCGTCTGCATGAATCCGAACCGGTTCACGGTCGACTCGATCGAGCCGAAAAGGTTCACATAATTGGGATTGGTCTCCATGACAATGGGGGCCTTCTTCAGATCAGAGTTGTCGATGATCAGGTTCACCTGGAAGGGAAGGAACGGGTCCGCAGGGTCATTGGGATTCTGCTCCTTTTTCTGGGGCTTGAACAGATCCACGTTGGCATTGAGGTTTTCCTCCACCAGGTCGAGATATCCCTTGATCTTGTCGAGAGGGAATTTCTTGCGGATGTCGTCGATGGCCTGCTTGATGATCGGTGTTAGGGAGTTCTTGTCCCACTCTTTCAGGAGGTCCCGCGTCTTCTCTTCGGTCTCCTTCATGTGCTTGAAGACCTGTTCGAGCTTGCCTGTCAGGTCTTCGTACTTCTGGTGCAGATTTTCCAGAGATTCTTTTGGAAACTTGCTCTCTCTGGTCTCGGCCTCCAGCTTCTCGAAGGGTGTGGGTTTGCCGTCGATCATGGGGATAAGGTCGGGTTTGACGAAGGTTCCGATCTGGACCTGGATGACGGAGAAGCCTTCCTTGGCGACCGCCTCTTCGAACTTTTTCAGGACCTTCTTCTGTTTGCTCTGCTGGCCCTCGATGATGCGGTCCCGTTTCTCCGTGTAATACGGGCTCTTCAGGAGCTCGGGTATGTTGATCTGCAGGATCTCGATGAGCTGCTTCATCCCAGCCTGAAAGAGTTTTCCCTTTCCGGCCGGCATGGTGATAAGTGTGGGCTCATCCGCGGCTTTGAAGTTGTTCACATACAGTATGTCATCCGGTTTGACCTTGGTGTTTTCGATCTTGTCCAGGAATTTTTTGATGGTGGTGGTTCGTCCCGTGCCCAGCATCCCGGTTATGAAGATATTGAATCCGAGGCTTTTGATGTCCAGGCCGGTCTGGATCGATTTCAAAGCCTGTTCCTGGCCGATGATGCCTTCGCAGCTCTTGCATTCCTCGGTCGTGTCAAAGGGGAGCACATCTGGATCGATCCGCTGATAGAGCTTGTCGAACGTGAGTTCCTTGGCGAGGGGAGCATCCTTCATCGCAACCTCCTTCGGGCATGTTGATTTATTTGATGTGACTTTGATTATAGCAGAAAAGCCTGGGAACACAAACGGACTCCACTGGCATTTTGTGCGTGCAATATGGAGAGGCATTTGTTAAGATAAGTGGACCCGAATTGGCCCTGAGGAGGGATGAAGAGTGAGCGATATACGCATCGAAAAAGTCGACACCAAGAAAGCCCTGAAGAAGTTTATCAGGTTTCCCTGGAAGATTTACAAGGGCGATCCCAATTGGGTTCCCCCTCTGATCTTGGACGTCAAAGATAGACTGGATCGGGATAAAAATCCCTTCTTCGAACACGCGGAGATGGATCTTTTCCTGGCGTATAAGGACGGGGTATTATCGGGCCGGATCGCGGCGATCGTCGATGACAATCACAATCAGACCCACGAGGAAAAGGTGGTGTTTTTTGGAATGTACGAGAGCGTCAATGATCCCGAGGTGGCACGTGTGATGCTCGATCGTGTGTCTGATTGGGGACGGGAACGCGGGATGGACATCCTGCGGGGCCCCATGAACCTTTCGATGAACGACGAATGCGCGTTCCTTATGGAAGGATTCGATTCCCCTCCCGTCATCATGATGGCATACAATCCCCCCTATTATCTGGATCTCATGGAGCAGGCCGGACTCGGTAAGGCCAAGGACCTGTATGCCTCTTACATGAACAAGGACCACGAGATCGCGCAGAAAATAGAGACCATCGTAAAACGGGCGAAGAGATCCACCAACATTACCATGCGGTGCGTCAATGCCAAGACTCTGAAAGAGGATGTTGAGAAGATCCGGTATATCTACAACCATGGCTGGGAAAAGAACTGGGGCTTTGTGCCCTGGACTGAGCACGAGCTGGATCACTTAGCCGACAACCTCAAGCAGCTGGCGGATTGGGACATCGTCATCCTGGCGGAAGACAGGGGAAAGCCTGTGGGTTTCGCCTTCGGGCTTCCCAACTACAATGAGGTGTTCATCAAGATGAATGGTCGGCTCCTGCCTTTTGGCCTGCTGAAGCTTCTCTACTACAAGCGGAAGATCACCGGGGTTCGGGCCGTCGTCTTCGGGATCCTGAAGGAATACCGCATGAGCGGGCTGAGCTACATGCTGTACTGGCAGCTGGAGAAAAACAGCATTGAGAAAGGCTACACCTGGGCGGAGACATCCTGGCAGCTGGAGGACAACGATGCCATCAACCGCTTCGCCGCCTCCGTCGGCGGAGAGGTCTACAAGAAGTACCGCATTTTTGAGAGGAACATAAAAAGCTGAACGCTGGATACGAGGAGGAACAATGGCATTCAATAACCTGATCACCAAGGTCGAGGGTGGCCTGGGATGGGTCATCATAAACCGGCCAGACAAGCTCAACGCCTTGAACAAGGAGACCGTGGACGAGATGACGCAGGCCTTCCGGGCTTTCCTGGAGAATGAGGAAGTCAAGGCCGTGATCCTGACCGGTTCCGGCGCGAAGGCATTTATCGCCGGTGCTGACATCGGAGAGCTGGCCGGGCTGGATCTGGAGTCCGGAAAGGACTATGTCCGAAACGGCCAGGTTCTGACGCAGCTGATGGAAGGCTATCCCAAGCCGGTGATCGCCGCCGTCAACGGTTTCGCCCTCGGAGGGGGGACCGAGATGGCATTGTCCTGTCATGTTCGCATCGCCTCGGAAAATGCTAAGCTGGGCCAACCGGAAGTGAAGCTGGGCCTCATCCCGGGATTTGGAGGGACCCAGAGACTATCCCGCCTGGTAGGAAAGGGCCGAGCCCTGGAACTGATCCTGACCGGGAAGATCATCGGAGCCCAGGAAGCATTGGAGATCGGTCTCGTGAACCGCGTGGTACCACAGGAAGAGCTCCTCCCGGTCTGCGAAGCGCTGGCCCGGGAAATGACAGCCAACGGGCCGCTGGCCCTGCAGTTCGGGATCGAGGCCGTCAACTCAGGTTTCGACCTCCCCATGGAGGACGCCCTCCAGCTGGAAGCGGGCCTCTTCGGAAAATGCTGCGCGACAGGCGACAGCAAGGAAGGCACCAAGGCCTTTCTGGAGAAGCGGAGACCGGAATTTCAAGGCAAGTAATACAGGAGAAATCCATGAAAACATTTGAAGGCAAACTGCAGGCCAAGGGTTTAAAGATCGGCATCATCCTCAGCCGGTTCAACCAGTTCATATCCGAACGGCTGCTGGATGGCGCTCTGGATGCGCTGCACAAACTGGGAGGAGATGACGAAGACCTGTCCATATACAAGGTCCCCGGCTCATTCGAAGTGCCGGGAGTCGCAAAAAAACTGGCACACTCCAAGGATTTCGACGGGATCCTGTGTCTCGGCGCGCTGATCCGCGGGGATACGCCCCACTTCGAATACCTGAGCGCCGAGGTCACCAAGGGGCTGGCGCAGATCGCCATGGAAGAGGGCGTGCCCGTCTCCTTTGGGATCCTGACCGTGGACACCATCGAACAGGGCATCGAACGGGCCGGGACCAAGGCTGGTAACAAGGGCTACGACGCCGCGTTTGCCCTGGTCGAGACCATCAACCTTGAAAAGGACGCCGGTCTGTAATGAGACCTCGCTTTTCATATGGGCACTAGAAGAAACGCCCGCGAGCGAGCCCTCCAGATCCTTTTTCAGTTGGAGTTCGACGAGACTCCGCCTGACCTGATATTCCAGAAGTATTGGCAGGATAGGAACGTCTCCGAGGACGAACGCCTCCACTGCGAGAACCTCGTCAAGGGCATCGCCGAGCACAGGACCCGGCTCAATGAGATCATCCAGTCGGTTTCCGAGAACTGGCGGGTCTCGCGCATGGTCCTGGTAGATCGGAACATCCTGCGCATCGCCGCCTACGAACTGTTTTGGGGGGAGCGGTTGGCTCCGGGCATCGTCATCAACGAGGCCTTGGAAATCGCCAAGAAATACAGTGGAGAACAATCCGCCAAATTTATCAACGGGATACTGGATGCGTTGAGCCGCAGGTCCGATGAGATCCTGAATAAGTTGAAGGAAGAGGTCCATGAGTGAAAAGAAACCAGAGGACAGAAGCGGAGACCTGAGTGAGCAGGAGGTTGTGCGTAGGGAGAAGCTGCAGAGCCTGGCAGAGGCGGGCGTCGATCTCTTTCCCCACAAGATCGCTGTTACCCATTCCATCCAGGAGGTCGTTTCCTCGTATTCCGAGAGCGGAGCGGAGGATCTGGAGCAAGCAGGCATCCGCGTGGTCATACCGGGCCGTATCATCTCCATCCGCAAGATGGGCCGTGCCGTGTTCTTCCATATCAAGGACAGCGAGGCAAAGCTGCAGGCCTATCTCAGGGCCGACAAGGTCGGTGCGGATAAATTCGAGCTTTTTTCCTCCCTCGATATCGGAGACATGGTGGCTGTGGCGGGAGATCTCTTCAAGACTCGAACAGGGGAGCTGACTGTCCTGGCGGAAGACTGGATCTTCCTGGCCAAGTGCCTCCACCCCCTCCCGGAGAAATGGCACGGCCTGCAGGATGTTGAACTCCGGTTCCGCAAGAGGTACCTCGACCTGATCGTCAATCCGGAGACAGCCCGGATCTTCCGCCTGAGAAGCCGGATCATTGCCGGGATCAGGACATACTTTGACAGCCGCGGCTATGTCGAAGTGGAAACCCCCATGATGCATTCGATCCCGGGCGGCGCGCTGGCCAAACCCTTCCAGACGTTTCACAATGCCCTGGGCATGGAGCTCTATCTGAGAATCGCCCCGGAGCTCTACCTCAAACGCTTGACCGTCGGGGGCATGAACAAGGTCTATGAGATCAACCGCAATTTCAGGAACGAAGGCATCTCAGCAGAACACAATCCGGAATTCACCATGCTGGAGTTCTATGAGGCCTATGCCGATTATAACGATATGATGAACATGACCGAAGAGCTGATCCACGACCTAGCGGTCGAGCTGCTGGGGGCCGCCCAGCTGACCTTCGGGGAGCACACCATTTCTCTGGAGCGCCCGTGGAAGAGGATCAAATTCATGGAGGCCCTGTCCGAATACAGCGGGCTGGCGCCTTCCCGATTCGACGACCGGGACAGCATCGTCGAACTGGCCGAAACCCTGGCAGGGGAGGGGGCGGCGCCGACCTATTGGAAGGCCCTGGACGTCATCTTCGACAAGCACGTAAAGCCCCACCTGATCCAGCCCACCTTTGTCATGAATCCTCCCAAGGAGATCTCTCCCCTGGCCAAGGCGTCTCCGGATAATCCGAACGAGGCCCAGCGGTTCGAGCTCATGGTCGCCGGAATGGAGATCTCCAACGCGTTCAGCGAGCTTTCCGATCCGGCGGAACAACGCCTGCGCTTCGAGCAGCAGGCCGAGGCCAGGAAGAAGGGCGATGAGGAATCCCATGTTATCGATGAGGATTACATCCATGCCCTGGAGTACGGGCTGCCGCCGACCGGAGGGCAAGGTATCGGGATCGACCGGTTGGTCATGCTGTTTGCGGACCGAAAGTCCATCCGGGAGGTCATCCTGTTCCCCTTGCTGAGGCCGAAGACCTGAAATGACTTGACGGGAGAAGCGGGAAAACTTACGCTGGTGCCTATACGATGTCGTACGAATGGTTCATCGCCCGCCGCTACCTGACCGCCAGGCGCAAGCAGGCCTTCATCTCCGTCATCACAAGCATCTCCACCCTGGGAATCACCATCGGGGTTATGGCACTGATCATTGCCATCGCCCTCATCACCGGTTTCCAGGATGATGTGCAGGAGAAGATCCTGGGCTCGACAGCCCATGTCATGATCCGTGACTGGTCCGGAGACGGGCTGGAGGACTACGAGGTGCTGGTGGACAAGGTGGCACAGATGGAGGGCGTGATCTCCGCGACACCCATCATCTATGATTCCGTGATGATCATCGGGCCCTACCAGAGCCAGGGCGGCGGGCTGCTGCGCGCCATGGATTTCGAGAGGGAGCTCCCCCAATCGCCCTGGCTGCGAGAGCTGGAGCGCGGCGAGCTTCCGGAGCGCGGTGCCAGGAGGGATGGCATCCTCCTGGGCAGGGACCTGGCTTTCAGTGTCGGCGCGGGGATCGGAGACATCGTAACCGTGATCTCTCCCTCCAACCGGTTGTCTCCCCTGGGCATGTCGCCCAAATTCACACGGTTGAAGGTGACGGGGATCTATGCCACGGGATTGTATGAATGGGATTCCACCACCGCGTTGATCTGGCTGGATGCCGGGAAGAGGATCTTCGGCCTCGGAGACAAAATCAACCTCATCCAGATCCGGATCGACCAGATCTTCGATGCGCCCAAGATACGGGACAGCATCCGCGAGTTCCTGCCGGAAGAGACGCATGCCATGACCTGGATGGAGATGAATGAATCGCTCTTCTCAGCCTTGAAGCTGGAGAAGCGCCTCATGTTCTTCACGATAACGCTGATCGTGATCGTGGCAGCCTTGAACATCATCGCGACACTGATCCTCATGGTCATGGAAAAGACCCGAGACATCGGGGTGCTCAAGGCGATGGGCGCCTCGTCACGCAGTATCATGCGCATATTTTTCCTGCAGGGTTCGATGATCGGGGTCTTAGGGACGATCCTCGGGACCGCACTGGGACTCTTCTGGTGCTTTCTCGCCAACACCTTCGAGCTGATCAAGCTGCCCGTGGACATCTACATGATCGCCTTTGTTCCGTTCCGCATTAAAATCCTGGATCTCCTGGCTATTGTCGGCGTGGCCCTGCTGATCAGCTTTCTGTCCACGCTCTTTCCTTCCCACCGGGCGTCCAGAGTCGATCCCGTGAATGCCTTGAAATATGAATAGCCAAGAGACGATCCTCCAAATCGAAGACCTGGGCAAGGACTATCCCCTTCCCAAGGGGACCTTGAGGGTCATCGAAGGCCTGAGTTTCCAGCTGCAGAAGGGTGAGCTGGTGGCTGTCATGGGTGTGTCCGGGGTGGGCAAAACCACGCTCCTGAACCTGCTGGGGCTGCTGGATTCTCCCTCACGAGGGAAGATCCTCCTGGACGGCGAAGACATCTCCCACAAGACCGAGGCTGAAAAGGCTGAGATCCGCAACCGGAAGATCGCTTTCATCTTTCAGTTCTATCATCTTCTCCCGGAATTCAACTCGGTGGAGAATGTCAGCTTCCCGCTCCTGATCCGAGGCGTAAGGCGCCGCGAAGCACAGGAAACAGCGCTCCGCATGTTGGAGGAGGTCTCACTCAGCGGCAAGGAACTTCTCAGACCCGGGCAGCTGTCCGGTGGAGAACAGCAGCGGGTTGCCATCGCTCGTGCCCTGGTGAGCGAGCCCGCCCTGCTCCTGGCCGATGAACCGACCGGAAACCTGGACTGGAGTACAGGGAAGAGGATCCTGGA
>RCNF010002345.1_pt1 | contig 10158 bp, 13 predicted proteins | sample 2041311 | NCBI WGS metagenome assembly RCNF01 (sample SAMN09708228, study PRJNA481090) | Marine sediment metagenome, whole genome shotgun sequencing project. | biome: marine sediment; feature: ocean; material: sediment; isolation source: Sewage treatment plant 2 marine sediment (STP2) ... | reverse complement strand
ACTTTTTAATGTGCCGGCCACGCAGTCAGCCCACGATTCTTTTTTACAGCAAATTTCTTCAAGGTTGCTTTCATCTTTGATCATGTCTGCGGAATAAAGGTGCCGGAGGGATTATTTTTTGACCAGCCACTGATTTGGCAATAAACTGTAACCTACATTATAAAGTAGCAAAGGAGTTGCTATGCCTAGACGTAAAAGGATGTATCTTGCTGGTCTTCCGTACCACCTCGTACAACGTGGTAATAATCGCGAAGTTTGTTTTGTTGAACCAGAAAACTACCAGTATTATCTTGAGCTATGGAAAGAGTGCTCAAAACGTTATCGAATCGCAGTACATGCGTATTGTTTGATGACTAATCATATTCATTTTCTGGTTACGCCTGAAAATTCTGACTCAATCTCTCGTGCAATGAGTGTCATCGGCAGCCGCTATGCATATTACTTCAATAAGACATATAAACGCACTGGTACAATTTGGGAAGGTAGACATAAATCCAGCCTGATTCAAAGTGACCGGTATTTTCTTACATGTTGTAGGTATATAGAACTGAATCCGGTGGTTGCTAGTATGGTAGCTAAACCTGAAGAATATAAATGGTCAAGTTATCTGGCGAATGCCTGGGGTCGGGAGAGTGATTTAGTACCACACGATGAATATCTGAAATTAGGCGCTGGTACCGAAGCAAGAAGTTATGCTTATCGGGAATTGTTTAAAGACCGGTTGTCCGATTATGATGTGCATTTGATACAAAATGCGAGTGAGTATTGCCAGCCAGTTGGTGATGATCATACAGGGTTCAGATAGAAGAAAAATATGGGGTCACGTTAGGACAAGCATATAGAGGGAGGCCAAAGAAAGGTGTGGTTAAAAAATAATCCCTCCGGCACCTTTTTTTTATGTTCGTAAGGCCTGTGAAGACATGGGCAAGTGCTGGGTACAGGGCATCAGTCAATGTGAAGAGTTATTCTCAAGTAGTTAAGCATTTCTCTGCAAAAAGAAAACAAGGTGAGCTTGAAATAAACCAGTTCAGGTTTTTCTTTTGTGTGAATTTAATTTATTAATACTTCCGCAGTTAAAAAAACCGTTCTGCTGAGTAATCAGTGCCTTTTAACGAAAACTATCTAAAACAAAAGAACAGGTTGTTGTGAAGATATAGTTATAACTTTTTTAATTAATGGATGTCCTTATTTGTTACATGATTTGAATGTAGGTTAGCTAATATGATAAGTCAAGATCTGACCCCCTTGTCCCCGTGATGTCGTTTCAATATCTCGCAGACTACGACGGTTACATAGATGCCCTGTAAGCAAAGCGACAAACTGTGACCAGCGTGATAATGCATCACTGCGACGCTTACCGTCGTGGTGATTACTGAGACGTTCTATTTCATGTCGAGGAATCAATTTTAGCAGTTGTGATAATACAGTGTTATTATGTGACATGGCTTAAATCTCCTGTTTGTATAGTGTTTTCTAGATAACTACATTGTATCAATACAGCGGGATTTAAGCCTTTTTATTTAATTTAGCTGGGACAGTAGTGACTCTGACCCCAATTATTTGTATTTTTAAAGCGGCATCCCATTTCCAGAACGGTTTTATTTTATGAGTTCCACTAACAACAACGTGAATGATGATTGGTTCGAGACCGATAAGGTAAAAGTTAAGGCGTTGGTCGCGGATACGGGCAATCAGTTGGAAGCGGTTAGGGCTTGGTTAACGACATTGCCAAAAAAGAGGGAGACCACATTTCTACAGTTGGATGGTAGGCTGAAAGAGCGGAATATTATCGTTCGGCTTGAGCGCGCCTATAATCGTAAAGCAGAATTTCAGGGCTGGATAATTAAAGTTAAAGTCCGCGCTAATGACCCTGCTTTTTTTAATCAACCGGAATGGCGAGAAACGCTGGATCATAGGGCCGATCCGGAGCGGCTTCCAGCCGAAGACAGCGGAATTGTTTTAAAGAAAGATTTGTTGCGTGACCGTGTTGTATATTCTATTTCTGCGAGGCGAAAAATTTTATTAAATGATGAAAATAAATCGCTGATAAAATCGTTAGAGGGCTATGTCAAGAAGGTATCGGGAGTAGACCCGGCCGAAAGGAAGAGAAGTGATCTATCCCGATTCTTGACCAAATCACAATTAGATCTTCTGAAAACCGCGGGGATACCCAAAGCTTGGTTGATGGATCTATGGGTTTATCATTTCATCACTTCTAGAAACTGGAAAATTCCTGTCGAGGTTGGGAAGAAAGGGCTCGAGCTAGAGGTAGGGGTAGAGGAATGGGCTTTTCCCTCAACGCAAGGGGAGTTAGATCTTCCTTTTGGCGAGAATGCCCAGCCTCGCACTCTTATCGAAGTGGCAATCAATGTGGATGCAGGATCTGCCAAAGTAGGTATCAAAGCGCTTAAGGAGCTAGTCGGGAAAATAGGTATTGCCGTTGATGAGGAGGGCGATTACAAGACGGCGATTTTTATGGAGTCCGTTCCCGAGAATGAGGTATAAGTGCCATTCGGAAAAAAGAAAAGCCGGGGTCAGTGCGGCCGGGCAAGGTCGCGTATTCCTGCGGGAGAGGAGCCCGCACCGGCAAGGTAGGCCAGCCACCGGGAAAGAGAACCCTGGGCCGGCGGGAGTAATCCCAACGGTCAAGCACAGGGGGATTGAGACATTAATTAATGTATGGGTATCTATCTATATTGCTCTCATGGCCTGAACGGCAGCTTGGGTCGGAATCAGGCGCTCAAGATTGATTAGTTTCGCTGCTAAACAAAACCTACACGATTTTCGTTACGAGGGTGGAGCCCCCATAAACAGTGGCTCTCAGATTACACTGGTAAATGAGAAAAGGGAATATAGTTCCAGCCAACAAGCTATGACCATCTGACTCTAATGATACAGATTAACCAGTCACGCCTGAATCCCGCGTAATACGTGGCTTTTCGCTGTCATAAGGAAAGTTATTATGAAGAATCGGCAATGCCGAGAAAGGAGATAAATGGTGGGCCTGGACTCGAACCTTCGACCTGCCGATTATGAGACTCGATTAGCGAGTCTTGAACCCACTGAAACCTTGCTGTGTAGGTGTTTGATGGGTGTGCCTATACCAGTTTCCTTACCACTACGGCGTTGAACCTTAATTAATTACTGATGGTATTAAGTAATTTATTTTAGTGGTTGAAAATCGGTTCTAAACTCTTACAAGTTACTATGAATCAGATATTCATGTAACTTGGTTGACAGGGTAGTGTTTTACAACAAGAGACCTTTACTATTCTCACAGAATTTTCGGCAGGCAATCATAAGACGACATAGAACGAAATAAGCTGACAATAATATTCTTATCGTTAACGGACCTTCATTTAATAGCGTCAATCAGATGAAGTCGCTATGCAAAGGAGGCCTTTATGATTCGTCAGATTTCAATCTCACTGTCAACTTTTTACTGTGTTAATAATAATTTACTTTCGCCTTAGCTCACTCGGCGTCATTTCATATTGACGCTGAAATGCTTTAGCCAATGTACGCGCAGTTGAAAACCCTACTTCTTCTGCTATTTGCTCTACTGTACTATTTGATTGTTTAAGTAAATGATACGCCTTTGTCATACGCCAGTTCAAAAGATACGTCATCGGTGATACGCCAACTGTATGCTTGAACTGCCTAATCAATGTTGCGCGTGACATATTAACTTGCTCAACGAGCAGATCTAAGCTCCATTGATATTGTGGTTTTCTATGGATTAGTTCTAGTGCACGGTGAATTCTTTTATCATGTAGCGCTGCAAAGAATCCTGTTATTTCCTTATTTTCATCCATATGCTTATTTAAAAGCTGCATGAATAACACTTCAGTCAATCGATCGATAATTGAGGTTTGATTGGTCTGTTCTTTTTCCATTTCAGCGTCTATTAGCAGCACCGTCATCCATATGGGGTCATTATGTTTAATACCGGTAAAGTGTAGCGCTGAAGGCAACGAATCAATTATCGGGTGCAACATATCCTTTTCATAATCAATCAGGCCGCAGATAAGTTTATTAGTAATTTCACCCTTTTGAAAAAGTGGCATACCCAATTCGCAAGCATCACCTGCCTGTTTACTGGGTATTAATTTTCGACCGGGCTGATCGGCAATCCAGTGCATTTCACCATGAGGAAGCATAACGATGTCCATGTTCTGTAAGTCAATGATTTTAGTATTCGTATCATCAATACCGATAAAACAATCACCGCTTAATGCAATATGAAACCGTGGGTTTTTAAGTTTTGATAATGACATCCCCCAGGGTGCAGCAAGCCTTGAACGAAAAAAAATACTGCCGCGAAAAGGTAAGGTATCAAGCACATCAGCCAGTACATCGACAGACGATTCATCAAAATTGATTCTGTTGGATACTTTTTTGATCATTACAGATACCTTGTTATACGATCAACAAGCTTATACTTATTCCTGAGAAGTAAGCGATCTACTTATTAATCATCCATTGTTATTAACGATTCACCAGGGGAAGAATAACCATGACAAACAAAAAATACAATCTAATAAGATTTTTTAGTACGACTACAACAGTTCTGGCATTACAACTTACACTACCCGCAACGGTATTAGCAGGTGATGCGTTTACGATAAAAGATGGCGAGTTACAGCGACCAACGGGGTACCGTGAATGGGTTTATGTTGGCACGCCGGTAACGCCTAATGATATGAATAATGGTAAAGCGGCTTTCCCAGAACACCACAATGTTTATATCGACCCAAATAGCTGGAAACACTGGAAAGAAACGGGAAAGTTTCGCGATGGTACTATTTTGATCAAGGAACTGGTAAGTAATGGTTCAAAAGCGGCAGTAAGTGGTGCGGGCTATTTTCAAGGCGAATTTATTGGGCTTGAAGCGACGATTAAAAGCAAGAAACACTCACCTAATGAACCTGGTAACTGGGCTTACTACAGTTTTTCTGGAAAAAACCATAAAACATTAACAGCGACAGCGAAAGCATTTCCAGCAAAATCCTGTAACGCTTGCCACAAGGCATCTGCGGCTGATGACTTTGTATTCACGCAATACTACCCTGTACTAAGTGCTGGCAAAGGCGCTGGTAAAAATGCAACAGGCGGTCACTTAACTGATTTAAATAACAGTTATATTGAACCTAAAGGTAAGAAATAATGAAACACAATAAACGTTTTAGACTTGGTGAGTGTCTGTTGCTGGCACTGATGTGCAGTGCCAGCACTTATACATCACTAGCCGGTGAAAAATATTCATCCTACGTTGATACAAATGGCAATATCAGTTCACCTGAAGATTTTCGCGGCACTATGGTACACCTGGGTTCATGGTTTGTTCCAGGTGGTGCTGCCAGTGGCTTTCATGATGTTTATACAGAAAAAGCAACTGTTGATGCCTATCGTAATACAGGCAAGTTTCCTGACGGAGCAACGCTTGTAAAAGAGTTACGCGCATCGAAAATGGGTGATTACTCTACTGGTACTGGTGTTCACTATGCTACCAAAAATGTTAAGCAATGGTTTGTGATGATTAAAGACAGCAATAATCGCTTTTCCGGTAACAGTTTATGGGGCGATGGCTGGGGTTGGGCATTGTTCAAACCAGGTAGCGACGGAAAGAATGCAGCATCTGACTACAAAAAAGATTGTCTGGGCTGTCATGTACCCGCTAAAGATAAGGACTGGATATACACAGAGGCTTATCCCACATTAACAGCAAAATAATTAGTATTGTATTTTGGCGTATAGTTTATGGTAAGAGCTACGCTATACGTCTAAATTTACATAGATACTATTTTTGATTTTATAGATAGGAAACACCTTGATGAGACAAACAAATATCAATTTTTCAGTGTCAGAAGCAGCTGAGCATCTAAAAAATTCTATACAGGAAAAAGGTTTTACCCTTTTCTGTGATGTAGACCATCAAGCTAATGCAAACAACGTTGATCTGGACATGCCTGCATCGCGAGTACTGATATTTGGTAATCCTGTTGCGGGCACGAAACTAATGCAAAAAGATATCACCATGAGTCTTGATCTTCCGCTACGTTTAGCTATTGTGGACCTGGACGGACAAACATGTCTTATTCATCAAACGCTCGAAGACTATTGTAAAAACTATCAGGTTGAAAACCATCCTGTTTTAGAAAAAGTAGAAATATTATTTTCAACACTGGCAGCTGAATTAAGCTAACAATAATATAATGACCCAATACAAAAAAGATAACACTGCTGTAGAATCGCTTACGGCTGAACAATACCGAGTTACACAGGAAAACGGTACTGAAGCACCCGGTAGCGGTGAACACTTAAGCAATTATGAACCAGGCATCTATGTTGATATTGTATCCGGCGAGCCCCTGTTCTCCTCTTCTGAAAAATTTGATTCTGGCTGTGGCTGGCCCAGTTTCAGTAAACCAATTGATGAAAATTATATTAATGAGTTGCGAGATAGTGGACACGGAATGATTCGCACTGAAGTCCGTTCCAGTAATGGTGATAGTCATTTGGGGCATGTTTTCCCTGATGGCCCTCAAGACCGCGGTGGACTGCGCTACTGCATCAACTCCGCGTCGTTACGTTTTATTCACCTAGAAGAGATGGAAGCGGAAGGCTACGGTCGTTACCTCAATCTAGTTAAAAAACAGGAGCTCAAATGACCAATGAAACTGCAATTTTAGCGGGTGGATGTTTCTGGGGCATGCAGGATTTAATCCGAAAATTACCGGGCGTACTGTCTACACGTGTTGGTTACACTGGCGGCGATGTAGCGAACGCGACTTATCGAAATCATGGCAGTCACGCTGAAGCAATAGAAATCGAGTTCGATAACGAGATTATTAGCTACCGCGACATACTGGCATATTTCTTTCAGATTCATGACCCGTCGACAATTGACCAGCAAGGTAATGATAGAGGCGCTTCATACCGTTCTGAAATATTTTACCTAAGCAACAAACAACAAGCAGTGGCGGTAAAAACAATTGAAGATGTGAATGCAACTAACTTATGGCCTGGTCCCGTAGTAACAAAAGTTAGTCAAGCAAGTGCATTTTGGGAGGCTGAGATAGAACATCAAGACTATCTCGAGCGCATACCAAATGGTTACACCTGTCACTTCCCTAGACCCGACTGGGTATTGCCACATTCTAAATAAGCAAACTCGATTTTAGAAATTATCGCATCGTGACCAGTTATTAAGCACTGGTCGGGTGTATTGCTACCGCATCATCAAAATGTTTTTGGTCGCACCAATTATAGAGTTTGCGTGTACCAATCAATAACCATTATGCGCTACTTTCTGGCGCGGTGTATTGCTTGATCACAAACTTACACGACTTTCGTTACGAGGGTGGAGCCCCCATAAACAGTGGCTTTCAAATTACACTGGAAAACGAGAAAAGGGAATATGGCTCAAGCTATCAAGCTAGGACCATCTAACTCAACTGGTACAAGTTAACCAGGCAGGGCTGAAACCCGCGTAATATGCGCTTCTCACTATCTTTAGGAAGGTATTGTTCAGGAATCGGCAACGCCGAGAAGGGGAATAAATGGTGGGCCTGGAAGGACTCGAACCTTCGACCTGCCGATTATGAGTAAAGTGGTCTCGTCGATTTATTGCGGAACACTTGATGATTCTTAAGGGGCTTTTCCATGCAGATTTCCCCTGCATTCTGTATCCGAGATTATCACGAAACGCAGCCTTCTTGTTCAATCGAAAATGAATCCGAATTTATGGCTTAGTTGTTCCCGAAAGCCAGCACCCGCAAGGAATCCCTGTAAACCGAACTTCTGGTCCGAACCCGAACTGGTCCCGAAATTAATTTTGATCACTCTGGATTTGATGGGGTGAACGTTTGATCTTTCCACCGGTGATGTCAGATTGGGTCCGCATTTCCCCCGTCGTGAAAATGCGCTGAAAGGGAAAGGAATACTCTTATCAGATACTCGTTATAAAAACTTTATTGTAACTTTCTTAACAGGCTGGCAATAAAAAGTAATACAACTGCACCGGCAGTTGCGGTCATAATTATTCCGATTAAACCACTACCCACTGAGAAACCAATTAAGCCAAATAGATAACTGCCGACAAAAGCACCGGCAATACCAATTAGTGCATTGACTATAAAACCCATTCCTTTACCCATGATTAGTCCAGCAAGCCATCCGGCTATTGAACCAATCAGGACCATCATAATAATACCTTGTGCTTCCATCTACTTTCCTTTGCAAATTGTATCGATTTATTTAAGGCCAACTTTTTCAGACAGTGGTTTGGTATTGATGCCAATAATTGAATAAAGAGGGCATTTACCAACGATACCTGTCACAATCAAAATAACACCTAACCAGCCAATTGGGTGATGTAAAGCATAGAAAACATTTCCGACCAGAATTATGCCGACTATAACTCGAATGATGCGATCTATTTTTCCAACATTATTTTTGAAAAGATCCATGATGATGCTCCTGAGTTTATAAATGATTAACATATTAATTATCCCATATAATTAATTTTTATATAATACTTACAGAGAATCAAACCTTTTAAAAGTCCATATGATGAGCCGTAGGGACAGAATCTGTTCCGAAAATTCACAATTGTCATGAGTCTCCGAGAGCGTGGAGGCTGCGGTGGGTGAGGTCATGGCCCGTCTGAAATTTTGGCGGAGGCGGACGCTCTGGGGGCAGGTGGGGGTGAGGGCGGAGAATCCGGCTGGGCTCGGCTGAGCGGGGATGGCAGCCTGAATGTCCGTTCACTGGCAGCATCTTCGCACTCGAGATAATTCGCTGACAGGGAAAAGTCGACCCATAAGAGACGCTCATGGGAAATTTCGCTAAACGTCGGAAAATAGCCATATCAAAATATATCGATTTTGTAAGAGAGGGCATAGGTTTACCCTCACTATGGGATAACTTGCAAAATCAGATATTTCTGGGAACAGATAAATTTGTTAATAAAAAGCAAAACCTCATTAATAAAAAAGAATCGCTAAGTGAAATACCTCGACTCCATAAAAGAAAACTACCTAAGCCATTTGAATATTATGAAAGAAAATTTCAGGATCAAACAAAAGCAATTTGTAATGCCTACTTATCCGGCGGTTATACATTGAAAGAAATAGGTGATTATTTTCAAAAACATTACTCAACAATCAGTCAAATAGTTAAAGATAGTTAGTTATTTGATGCATGGAAAGACCTGACCCCATGTTTTTTTAAGCTAATAACCGGCATTTTCAATGTGAGTATTTGCTTCCGGCCAAACAGACATTTAGCATAACGACCAAACTCAGAGGACGGCTAATAGCCGTCCTCTGGGGCGCTTTATTAGGTGCGTAATATATTATTTCCCAGACAATTCAGGGTGGTCCTTAATTTGCTTTAGCCACAAAACACCAACAGGATGGAGTTCGAAATTTAAAACATTATGTTGTACGAATGGAAGCTGCTTAAGAATTTCATTAGCCTCATCTTTGTTTTTCGCCTTAATAAAGAAAACTATACTCGCCTTTCGTTTGCTTTCGGGTTTATTTACTTCACGGTTTAAATAAATATTTTCAATTACGCCCTTCTGCCATAAACTTATCATTACAGCCGCTTGTTCTTGTATATGTTGCTTGAACATAGGGTTTTCTTGCGAAATACTGTCCGATACGACAGCATATTTATTTACAACCGGTTCATCTGCCCATAAAGCTTGGGAGGCTAACAACATCATCACTGCAACCAGATTTTTTATACTCATATCTATCTCCTAAAATGTTATTTCTTAGTTTATATATCAACTTACTTGAGTGCAAAACATTCTACGACTCAGGTTGTAAACAAGTATATTGGTTTCTATATTCGACATAAATATGCTAAAAAGAAAAATACTGTTTCTAAATATTTAACAATAGGGGCGTTTTTTCATATCTTGAGGCATTTTCTGCAGCGGTCGAAGATGGCCGCTTTACTGCTGCAGCAATGGAGTGATTAACCCTAGACGAATGTCCGCTTGGGTCGGCTGGGTTGAAATGCTTCTCGATACTTCGCTAACGTAGATGGATTAACCGGAAAGATTACAAAACAATCGTGTTTTTGAAGTGCGTACACGATAGGTCCTTTGGATAATTCCACGGCAACCGCTATGGGTGATCCAAA
>RCNF010002344.1_pt1 | contig 10159 bp, 10 predicted proteins | sample 2041311 | NCBI WGS metagenome assembly RCNF01 (sample SAMN09708228, study PRJNA481090) | Marine sediment metagenome, whole genome shotgun sequencing project. | biome: marine sediment; feature: ocean; material: sediment; isolation source: Sewage treatment plant 2 marine sediment (STP2) ... | reverse complement strand
TTCAGAAACCGAAACATCCTCCCCACGGGCCCTGAAGGACCCGCCTACAGAGGATTGGACGGCGCAGGATCTCCCGTAGGCGCAGCTTTAAAGCTGCGCTTGGAGCGCTTCGCCATCTGAACAACGCATCGGATTCGTAGACAGCAACGGAACAGGAGCGCTCGCAAACAAAAAAACCGGGTGGCGCCGCGCCACCCGGTTGGATCAAAAAGACCTGTTGCGCTAGAACTTGGGGTAGAACGAGGTCAACATGTCCTTGGTGCTCATGATTTTCTCGCTGCCCATGGCCCGTTCCTTGATGTCCTCGAGCTGCTCGGTGAGGGACGGCTTCTCCACGTTGTAGAGAACACCGGTGGTGAGCTTGTCCGTTTCGCGGGTGTACCTGACCGCGTTGGCGCGCCGGGTCGGATCGTAGCCCTCCGGCAGGGGCGAAAGTTTCTCCTTCATCTGCTTGAACTGGCCGTCCCCTCGCCAGGTCACACACGGCGACATGACGTTGAGGAACGAGAAGCCCGAGTGGGCGAGCCCGCCGACGATCATGTCGGTGAGGTTCTTCATGTCGCCCGAGAAACCGCGCGCCACCCAGGTCGCCCCGGTGGAGATGGCGAGCTCGCACGGGTCGACGCTGGGCTCCGGGTTGCCCCAGTAGGTCGATTTGGTCTTGTCGCCGGTGGGTGTGGTCGGCGCCACCTGGCCCTTGGTGAGACCGTAGATCTCGTTGTCCATCAGGATATAGGTGACATCGAGGTTGCGCCGGCAGGCGTGGATCAGGTGGTTGCCGCCGATCGCCAGACCGTCACCGTCGCCGCCCACCGCGATCACCGTCAGCTCCGGACGCGCAATCTTGACCCCGGTGGCCAGGGTCAGGGCGCGGCCGTGGACGCCGTTGAAACCGTAGGTGGTGACATAGCCCGGCAACCGCGACGAACAGCCGATACCAGAGAGAATCACAGTGTTCCACGGCTCGATCTGCAATGCCGCCATCGAACGGTAAAGGGCGTTGAGGACGCCGAAGTCGCCGCAGCCCGGGCACCAGACGGGTTTGAGACCGGTCTTGTACGCGCCGGGTTTGAGTTCGATCTTTGTCGAGGCGCTCATACCAGAACCTCCCGCCGGAGAGCACCCATCTCCAGCACCTTTTGAATCTTGTCTTCGACTTCACCGACCGTCAGGTTTTTGCCACCGGAACGCTTGAACACAAAGGTGCGCGCCTCCGGCAGATCGAGGAAAGTGCGAAGGTACTTGTAGAACTGGGCCGAGTAGCTCAGTTCGATGACGATCACGTTGTCGACCGACTTCAGATACTCGTTGAACTCGTGGTAGGGGAAGGGATAGAGCAGCTGCGGCACAAACGCCGAAACCCGTTCCCCTCGTGCGGTCGCGTTCTGCACCGCCTCCTTGACCGGGCCCTTGGACGAGCCCCAGCAAATGATGCCGACTTCGGCCTTTTCGGCGCCGTAGCGGCGGTAGAAGCTGTACTTGTCGCGTACCAGACGCAGCTTACGGTAGCGTTTTGCATTCATCTCTTCGTGGGTCAGGTACATCGAGGTCGGGGTCCCGTCCTCTTTGTGCTCGAGACCGTTGGTTTGGTACTCGCCGCCCTTCATGCCGGGCCACGACATCGGGGAGACCCCGGATTTGGTCTCCTTGTAGCGCTTGTACTCCCGCAGATCGCCCGCCGACGGCACCTGACGGCCGATGACCTCGTGATCGAGGGTCAGCATCGACAGGGTCTCACTGCGCTGGGCGATGAACTGGTCGGAGAGCACGATCACCGGCATCTGCGCCTCTTCGGCGATGTTGAAGGCCGCCACCGTGGCGTGGAAGCAGTCCTCGACATCAGCCGGCGCCAACACGACGCGGGGCGCATCCCCGTGGGAGCCCCACAGGGCCTGCCACAGGTCCGACTGCTCGCTTTTGGTCGGCAGACCGGTGGAGGGGCCACCGCGCTGAACATCGATGATCACCACCGGGATCTCCGCCATCGAGGCGAGACCCAGCATCTCGGTCATCAGGGCCAGACCCGGGCCCGAGGTCGCGGTCATGGACTTGACCCCGGCAAAGGAGCCGCCGATGATCGCACCGATGGCTGCTAGCTCGTCCTCGGTCTGCACCAGGTAGCCGCCCACCTTGGGCATCCACTCCGAAAGGAAGTGGAGCACCTCGGATGAGGGCGTGATCGGATAGCCGGCAAAGAAACGGCAGCCCGCGTGGAGGGCCGCTACGGCGCAGAGCTCGTTGCCGGACATCAGCAGCATGGGCTCACCCGGAACGTACTGCAGCCGCATCCCGGTGGCCTCTTCCTCGATCTTCGAGGCGTAGGCCTTTCCCGCTTCGAAGCCCTTGAGGTTGGCCTCGAGGACCTTTTCGCCCTTCTTGGAGAACTTGTTCTTGATCGCCAGCTCCATCGCGTCCTTCGGGAGGCTGAAGAGCTCTCCGAGCAGGCCGATGGTGACGATGTTCTTGGCCAGCGTGGTTCCGGCCGCCTCTTTGGCGAGTTCGATAAACGGCACCGGCACCCAGCGCACCTCGGACACCGGTCCGAGGTCGATCTCGTCGCGCGGTGTTTCGTCGGTCGCCTCATAAAGGACGATGGCGTTCTCGGCGGCCACGATCTCGCCGCGGAACTGTCCGAAGTCGGCCCAGTTGAAGACCACCAGCACCTGCACCAGGTCACCCTGGGCGTAAATTGGTTCGGCACTCAGACGAACCGTACAGGACGACTCGCCGCCACGGATCTGCGGCCCATAGGCCTCCACTTTCATCACGTGCAGCCCCTTGGCCGCTCCCGCCTGCGCGATCATGTCGCCCACGGTGATGACGCCGTCACCACCGGAACCCACGACCGCGATCGTCAAGTCTCGTGTCGGCATAAAACTTCCTCCCAGCACGACGGTTTCCGCACCCGCCTTATGAGATTGTGAACCCTTTCACATCAAATGTCCACCCGACATTTCTCGCCGAAATGGGCTGCTCCAGCCACCTCAACGACATCATTTACCAGCGAGGTGGCGTCAAAAAAGGCTTCGGGAAAAGCCACCGTCGACCGGAAGGGCGGCCCCGGTGATCCCCGACGACTCCTGTGAACACAGAAAGGTGACCGCCGCGGCGACTTCTTCGGGCCGGAGGAGGCGGCCGATGGGGGCCATTTCCGCCCAACCCGCGAGGACCTCCGCCACCGTTGTACCGGTGCGTTCGGCCACATTGCCGGCCAGGACTTCGAGCCGGTCGGTGGCGGTGTAGCCCGGGCACACCGTGTTGACGGTCACACCATCCCCGGCCACTTCGTCCGCCACAGACTTGAGATAGCCGGTGACCGCCGCCCGCAGGGCGTTGGAGAGCACCAGCCCGGGCTGCGGCTGGCGCACCGCAATCGAGGTGATGGCAACAAAGCGCCCCCAACCCGCCGATCGCATGGCCGGCAACGTCAGCTCCGCAAGCCTCTGGACGGGCAGGAGCAGGAGCTCGCAGGCCATCGTCAGGTCGTCGGCGGAAGCGCTGACCGCGGGCATTCCCGGTGGGCCACCGGCGTTGGCGACGACAATCTCGGGCGGTCCGAAGACCTGTCGCGCCGTCTCAACGACCCGTCGCGGCGCCTCGGGGTCAGTGAAGTCCGCGACACAACCCTCGACGGACTCGGCGCCGAGCTCGCGGATGGCGTCGACCGCGGCCGAAACCCGTTCGGCCGAACGGGACACCACGAGCACCCTGGCGCCACGGGTGGCCAGTTGAACCGCCACCTCATACCCGAGGCCGGACGACGACCCACCGACTATGGCGACTCGGCTTTCGACGCCCGCGTTCATTCGAGTCCATCCAACGGATACGAAGGGTCGATGTCCACCGGAAGATCGGTCAGGCCCTGAATCGCACCAGCCATCGCCGGGTGCACCGTGCCGTAGCGCCCGACAAATTCAACGGCGGCGTCATAGTCACCGAGGGCCTGGATCATCAAGAGCTCGTGGGCGAGGTCGCGGAATGCGTCGTCAAAGACCCCGGGCACCGGCTGGAACCGGCCGTCCTCAGTGATCTCGACGGCTCCGTTTTCGAGCAGATAGTTGGCTTGCAGCACCATCCCGAGCCCGTGCGCCTCAGCGACGCCGAATCGGGTGGTCCGGAACATTCCGGCGGTGTAGGTCCACGGCAGGCTGTCGAGGATGGCCGGGTCCATGATGCCCTTGTCCACCAATCGGTAGATGTCATACACGCCGAGAACATCGGCCTTGGCCTCTTCGAAGGCCGAGTACAGGTCCTTGAGCTCGAGGCGGACCTCGGTGTCTCGATCGTCGATGGTGATCTGACCCGGGCCGATTCCGTGCGACAGCTCGTGGTGGAGAATGAATTGATAAAAGGCCTCAAACGTCACCAGGTCGAGGCCTCCGGCCGGCAAGACCCGGCTCGCGATGGGCATCAGGATGGCGTCGTACTTGGCCCGCATCACATTTTTGAGGAGGACCTTTTTCGAACCCTTGGCCTCGCGCACCCTCTCGTCGTTGGGCAGGTTGAAGGCGATCGTCTGGACCCCGGAGCGGGTGTCACCAGCGGTGAAGATCTCGTCCACGACCCTGATCGGCGACTCGCTGCCGCGGTCAAAGTTCTTATGCTCATCCGGGATTGGCAGCATGCGTTCGAGATAGGGCAGCTCGGATTTGAAGACCTGGAGCCGCGCCGATTCTTCGGGCTGTGCAACGCACACAAAGGTCTCGAAGGCCGCCTTGTAGCCAAAGAGCTGGTCCTCGTACGTTTCATACGGTCCAATCACGACCTCGATCGCCGAATCGAGATCCATCCACGCCATGTCGGACTCGAAATAGTCACCGGAGAAGAAGGCGTCGGCGCGCAATTCGAGAAAGCGGCGGAGGCTCTCGTTGTCGGTGGCCGCCGCGGCTGCGCGCAGTTCGTTCGCCACAACTTCGAGAAGTTCTCCGTAGGCCTCGGAGTAGGGCACCGCCACAAGAGCATCGCCCTTTCGCCGAATGACCGTGTGCAGCGAGGTCATCGCCTGGCGATCTTCCGGGTGAGCCTCGATCCAGGCCTCGAACTCGGCCGTCGTCATATCCTCGGGGTAATATCCGGCACCCGGTGGGTGCGGGCTGTCGCCGAGAAAGGGTTCATAGTGGGTCAAGCGGTCCCAGGGGCCATACATGATGCGGTAGTAGTCCTTCGTCGCCGCAGCATCATCGCCCTCGATCTCCGCGACCAGAGGGGCGAGGTCCGGGTTGCCTGCCCACGCCTGCAGCTGGAAGATCTCGTCCACCGCCCGACCCGCCGCCACCAGGTGGGCCAGGGCCGCACGGTCACCCTCTGAGAGGTGGGACACGTCGGCGACCAGGTCCTTTTCAACGAATTGCGCTCGACGGGCAGAAATATCGGGGACGACCGTCAATTCTTCGGTCACCGGCCGCTGCTCAGTCTGTCCGCATCCAACAGCCAACACGCCGCAGAGCACGGCCAGGGCACCTCGTTGCCACATTAGAGCCTCCATCATCAGGTTTTAAGTTGATCGTCGGATTTCAGGGCCCACACCGCAAAGTCTCGGGGGCCGTTGAGCAGATCGTCGAGGCGGCGGCGAAGACGATCGACGCGCTCCGCCATGGTCGTCATGTCGGTGTCGGTGACCGCCCCGGTTCCCCCCTCGTCGTCCATCAGAAGCTGGTCCGCCGGAAACGGGTGCAGAGTCTCGGTGCGATCGACAACCAACCCGGCCGCGCGCAGGAAGAGGTCCAGGGTCTCCGGTAGGAGCGGCCGCTGGTGGGTTGGGTCCTGCCAGAAGAGCGCTCCGCCGACCCGCAACGAGTGCGGATTCGGGCACTCAGCGATGAGAAGGCCACCGGGACGCAACACCCTTCGCACTTCCGTCAAGACTGCCGCCAGGGTCTCCGGAGGCAGGTGCTCGAAGAGGTGAAACGCGGTCACCGCGCCCCGAGATGCGTCACCGAGCGTTCGCAGTACCTCCAGCACATCGCCCTCGACAACATCGAGCCCACGCCGCCGTGCGGCACCGGCAAGGGCGGGATCGCCGTCAACACCGGTTGCTTTGACACCAGCCTCACGCAGCATCAACAACAGCTCCCCGCGCCCGCAGCCGATATCGAGAACCGGCGCCGATTTCCGCAGATCCGGCAGGTAACGATCCAACCGGTGGTGGATCTCCTCTTCGCTGCCGCGAAAAGCCTCGATCAGGAGCGGCTGCACCTCGGCGAGCCCGGTGCTGATCCGCTCGTCCATCGCGCCCCCAGCGACCGGCACCGGCAATGGCTCTCCCTGCAGAGAACGCTCCACCAACGAGCCGACCTCCTCGAGCTCTTCCGCCAACCGGTCGAGCAGCGCATCGGCGCGGGCCACCGCCGCCGGCACGACGCGGTCCCGCAGGCGGGCGGTCTCATCAGAAAGCCCGCTCAATGCCAGCTCCGTACCGTCAACCCGGTGCTCGACGTTGGTCAGCCGTTCGTCGCGGGCCGCCGCGAGTTCCTCTTGGAGTGTCCGGATCGCCGCCTCGATGCCGTCGAGACGGTTCTCGATCCCCTTCATGCGGGCGTCGGTCCGCGCTTCGACGTTGCTGATTCGGCGGTTGATGCCCCACGGTGTCATCAGCGCAAGAGCCCTCATCCATTTCCGATGAAGGCTCTCGTTCTGCCCGTCCTCGAGCGGCGGGTCGGCGGGCGCGACGCGATCGTCGCCGCTCATAAAACTACTCGGTAACCGGCTCAGCCTCGGGGGCGTCCGTGTCCGCGGCTTCGGTCTGCGTCGATTCGACTTCGACTGCAACCGAGGCGGCCTCGGCCTCGATGGCCGCTTCGGTTGATTCGAGCACGCCCTCCGCCACAAATTCGGGAGCGACCGCGTCGGGGTCCTCGCCAGGACGGACCACGCGCACCGGGATCGTAACATCGATCCCGCGGTGGATATGGACCACGACATCGGATTGCCCCAGCGCCTTGATCGGGTGCTCGAGCATGATCCTGCGGCGGTCGATGTCGAACCCACGTTCCACCAGTTCGCGGCCGATCTCGGCCACGGTCACTGAACCGAAGAGTACGTCGTTCTCGCCCGCACGACGCTCGAAAGCGAGCTTTGTGCCGTCGAGCTCGGACGCCAGCTGCTGAGCTGCGGTCTGCCGAGTGAGGTCCATCTCTTCCCACTTGGTCTGATCCTGCTCGTAACGCTTACGGTTGCCGGGCGTGTCGGGGTAAGCAAGTCCTTTGGGAAGGAGGTAGTTGTTTGCGTAACCGGCCTTCACCACGACCGACTGGCCGCGCTCGCCGAGGTTTTCGATATGGTCGTTGAGAATCAATTTCATTCTATTCCTCCGTCTTCGTCGACCCGTGGCCGGAGCGAGTGGAAACTGTCTGCAACGCCAAGCGCCGCAACGAACAGCGGCATCGGCACCTGCAACGACAGCAGAACGACACCCCAGCGCACCAGCCAGCCTCGCCCTATCCAGCGCGCGAGGTGGGCTCGAATGATAGCCAAACCCTGGACAAAATACAAGATGAGCACCACCACCAGAAGGTTCAATACCGCCCAGCGGGCGGTGCCCTGGAGCGCCAGCGTCCCGATGCCCGTGATCGCAAACACCGCCGCCAACCACTCGTCGTTGCGATAGTCTTCAAAAGCTCCGGCCGCCATCGGATAGCCGAGGAGCGGCAGCCGAGGCCTGACCCAGAACAGCACAATGACCAGATAGGCGACTGGCATGGACGGCAGAACCCACGATGCCATCCGTTCCGCGGCATCCAGGGCAAGCTCGACCTCACCCTCGGCCAGTCCCCAGGCCGCATACATCTCCGAAGCGTCCATTGCCGCCGCACGAAGCCAACTCGACACCGCATCCATGGGGGTTTGCGGCGCGGCGACACCAGCGACAACAATCAATACAAGCACGGTCGCGGTCAAGGTGGCGACGGCTGCCCACCGCCCTTCGCTCCATCCCCACCGCGCCCAGGCCTCGATGCTCACGGCCGGCAGCACAACCAACAGGACGTACGCCGCCAGCAGCGGCAGTGCGATCGCTGCCATTCCGGCCGCCGACGCCACTCCCAGCAGGCCAACAACCGGGCCCCAGGCACGAAAGCCGAGCCTGCCACCAGCCTGAAAATGCACTACCGGCAGAAGGGCAAGCGGAGCGATCAGCAGACCGAGCAACGGGATGGCAAAGAGGGCGCCCACCAACAGGAGCGCCACCAGACCAGAGGACGCCGCGCCGAGACGCGGCAGCCGCGGCGGAGCCGCCTCGGTTGTCGGGGTTGGGGTTGGATCGCTGACCATGAATAGACGCCGGGCGTTCAGCCCGGCGCTCCTGGAACCTTCAGTCGTCTCTAATTGCCTGCGTACGGCAGCAGAGCCATGTGACGCGCCCGTTTGATGGCCCTTGTCAGTTTGTGCTGAAAGGCGGGGCGCGTGCCGGTCACCCGGCGCGGCAGGATCTTGCCGTTCGTTGGCGTGTACTCACGCAGAAGCTCAAGATCCTTGTAGTCGATGTAGTTGATCTTCTCGACCGTGAAACGGCACACTTTGACGCGGCGACGAAAACGCTTTTTGTTGGGTCGCATCGTGATCTCCTCAGTCCTCGTCGGCCGCTGCTGCGGCCTTGGCTGCGGCCTTGGCGGCCTTCTTGATGGCGCGAGCTTCCAACTTGGCGTCCATCTTGCGCTTGCGGCGCAGCTCGCGATCCATGTTGAGGATCAGCGAACGCATCACAACGTCGTTCATGCGCATCTCGAAGTTGAGCTTCTCGAGCGCTTCGCTGCCGACCTCGACCTTCCAGAAATGGTAGACGCCGTAGTTCTTCTTTTTGATCGGGTAGGCGAGTTGCCGCCGTCCCCAACAGTCCTTGCCGATGACCTCGCCACCAGCTTCGGTAATGATGCCCTCCAGACGCTCCAGGGTGGAGGTCTCTTCCTCGGGCGGCACTTCGGGGTCGACGATGACCCCCAACTCGTACAAAGGCATATGTTCTCCTCTCGGCCTTCGGCCCCAGATCGATGTCTGGAGCAAGGAGTTTTTCCCGGGCGTACCGGGAGAAGGCATTGTACGGGAAAATCACCAAGACGCAAGCTCCAACGAGCTTTCGAGCCTTCAGAGGATCAAATTTTGAATTCTCAATTATTAATTATTAATGCCCGATCGCTTTCCCCTAATGCGGCGCGTGGCCGAAAACTGAGAATTCAAAACTCAAAACTCAGTAATCATGCGTCCCCATCTGCACTGGCACTCCGAACTTGTCCTCGAGGACCCGGGTGACGCCCTCGACATTCATCGGACAGTTCATGAGGGCCGTTGCCTTCTTGACGCAGGTGCCGAAGTAGATCTCGTCGACGCCGACGTCGAATGCCTCGAGCACGGTCATCTGGAGATCGACTTTGGGAACTACCAAGCCCGGACAATCTCCACAACCGGTCTTGAAGACGATCCTCACATCACCAAGACCCTCGAAGGCGAAGGCGTTCTCGTTGACTGCCTTGTAACACTTGGCGCAGCCGACGCAGCTGGCGTCCTGGATCCGCTCGCAGTAGATGATGCCGATACGCTTGGCCATGGCTGCCTCCCCTTTGATAACGCACATCATAAGTTATTCATTTTCAATGACAAAGATGCTCAAATGACCACTGCAGCAAGAGACGAATCAGGCAGAGGGGCGGTGGAGCCGAGGAGGACAGGCGAGACGGGGAACGGGGAAGGCAGTCATGTGAAAAGCGGCGTGATTTCTCGTCAGCCCCTGTCGCCCCTCCGGGGCTTTTCAATTTTTTCCGGCCTTTTCCTGGGGCTCACGCCCCAGGCTACATTCTGTCGCCGCTCCGCGGCTCGGAAACGGCCCGCGTGCGGCGGAGGTGCCATTTTCAATATTGTTGGGCGCTCGACCATCCCCGTCGGCAGGGCGACGCGGGCCAACAATGTTGAAGGTGGCTCCTCTCGGGTAGCGCGTGCTAATACGGCCCGCGTGCGGTGGAGGTGCCATCTTTTGCATTGTTTGACGCCTCAATAAGCTGCTGGCCCGTGGGGCGTCTCGGGCAATCAATGCTAAAGGTGGCTCCTCTCGGGAAGGGCGTTCTGAAAAACGGGTTCACTCGAACGCTCGAAAACGGTGCGATCTTGCTCGCGAGGAACGGGCGTTCTCCCTACAAGAGATTTCTCCACTCGCTCCGCTCGGTCGAAATGA
>RCNF010002647.1_pt1 | contig 10160 bp, 8 predicted proteins | sample 2041311 | NCBI WGS metagenome assembly RCNF01 (sample SAMN09708228, study PRJNA481090) | Marine sediment metagenome, whole genome shotgun sequencing project. | biome: marine sediment; feature: ocean; material: sediment; isolation source: Sewage treatment plant 2 marine sediment (STP2) ... | reverse complement strand
TATCTGATGTTAATACTCGTTCAATTGGTATTGACGCACTTAATGCTAATGTTAAAGCAGTCGTTAAGGAAAATACGGATCTTAAGAATAAATTAGAAACCATGGAAACGGTAGTAAAGGATTTAAAGCGTAGACGTGGTAATGATCCAGATGTAACGCGTCAAATTGCGGCACTTAATAGCCAAATGGCAGGCATAAAGAAAAAAGCTAAATCTTTAGGATGGGAGGTAGAAGATATTAAAGAAGGGTATATCGGTTCAAGTGAAGTTTTTGGCGAAGGTGATGAAGTCGAAGGTGTTGACAAAAAAGATAAAGAAGAATTCCCTGTTGTTGCATCTGAAAAACAACGACCAGTACCAGTTAAAAAGGCTGTTCAGATAGAAAAAGGATTAAATCAAGATCCTAATCATTATTTCAGAACGGCGCCTGTTCGTCCTGCAGCTCCTGCACCAATGGCGGGTACACCAAGCTTAAAATCAGGTGCGTTGGAAGGCGGTAGTCTTCAGATTTATACAACTGAAAGTCAGCCTCAATTAGCGGATGCGGGTAAGGAAAAAGAAGCTTTAAACATGCCAGCTGGCACGATCTTGACCGGCGTTTTAGTTTTACTAAATGGACTGGATGCGGCAACAGGTAAAAAAGCACGTAAAGATCCTTTTCCTGTCGTTGTACGCATTCAGCATGATGCAATTATGCCTAATTTATTTTCGGCTGATGTTAAGGAATGTTTTGCCACTCTGGCAGGCTATGGTGATCTAAGTTCAGAACGTGCATATCTACGAGGTGAGAAGTTCTCATGCATTACAGAGAATGAGGAAACCATCGAGATTGATTTCCCAAGTTATGCCGTAGGTGAAGATGGTAAAGCAGGTATTCGTGGACGACTAGTTAGTAAAGAAGGTTCATTAATAGCAAAAACGGCATTTGCAGGATTCCTCGGTGGTTTAGCTGAAGCATTTGGAAGCAGTCCTGTTCCTGTTATACAAACTAATCCCAATTCAACGCCATTATTCCAGGATAATTTCACTCAAGACACACTTAACCATGGTGTTGCCAACGGTGCCAGTGCAGTTGCTGAACGTCTAGCAGATTACTACATGGATCTGGCCGATCAAATATTCCCAGTTATTGAAATCGATGCAGGTCGCAAGATCGACATAGTAATTACTTCCGGAATCAAACTTAAGATTAAAGAGAGTTAAATAATTATGTATCGCTTATTAACAGTTTTAGCTTTTGTCGCGACCACATCTGGTTGTGCATCAATTGGAGCAGAGGACTACGGCTGTTCTGGTATTCCAGATGGTGTTACTTGTATATCAACGCGTGATGTATTTGATTCAAGTAATTCTGGTTCAACACCTGTTCGTGTTGTGAAGTCCGATGAAAATTATGATCGCGATTCGCGCGATAGTAACGATGATGAAGAAACATCTTCTGAAAAGAATATTAGTCAGGAAGTAAAAAGCGAGAGAGTCAGTGACCCCGTTGTAGATACATTCGTAACTCCCCGTATTCCTGATAAACCGATTCCAATCCGCACACCGGCACAGGTAATGCGTATATGGGTAGCAACCTGGGAAGACAAAAACAGTGGCGCATTAATGGCTCCTGGGTATGTTTACACTGAAGTAGAGCCTAGAAAGTGGGTGATTGGAAAAACCGAGTCTGCTGCACAACAGCAGGGTCGTACATTTAAACCGCTGGACAAATCCAGCTCTCCTAAACCGTTGGATTTACCCAACAAATCACGTTTGATCAATAAATGACAAAAGGAAATTTATATTATGTTTACATCTATTAAAAAAATCGACCCTAGCCTTGCAACCTCCCTAGCAGTATTAATAGCATTGACTGCCACTTTAATGGCTCCTGATGCCATGGCTGGTACTGGTGGTGCTGAATTTGATTCTATCTGGACTACTCTGACAGATTGGATGCAAGGCACTTTAGGTAAGATCGCATCTGGCGCAATGATCCTGGTTGGCATCATCGCTGGTGTTGCACGCCAATCTATTATGGCTTTTGCTGTTGGTGTTGGCGGTGGTATCGGTCTGTACAATACTCCTACTGTTATTGATTTAATGATGACTGCTACTCTTGAGAATGCTCCAGCAGCTACTCAGGCAATCATGACTATTTCTAACGGTCTTTAAGATCATAAATTAATAGTTTCTGACTGACGCCACATTAGTTGCGGCTGATGTGGCGTCCCCTTGGAGAAGGTTTAAATGAATAAGTTAGTCGTTTCAATAATATCTTTAATGGCCGCATCTACAGTACAAGCAAAACAAGAAATACCAATACTGGATGCAATTTCTGAAATTAAAATGACTAGCCTTAAGGCTATTGAGTCAAACGGTAGTATTTTTTTCATGTCTCCAAATGGGCGATTTGTCATTCAAGGTGATCTGACTGACACATGGCAAAAGAAGAAACTGGACACTCTCAAGGAAATTGATTACGCCGCAAAGCATATCGATATTGAAAGAATGGGTCTACCAATAGATGAACTAAACGTGATCAAGGTTGGCAAAGGCAAAAAAGAAATAGTTATTTTCGTAGATCCACAATGCGACCCATGTAAAAAGTTTTTCCAGGAAGCCAAAAAGCATACTGATAAGTACACATTCAAATTTATCGTGGTACCAGCTTTAGGTGAGGAATCTAACAAAATGGCTACATCCATGTTTTGTTCTAAGGATAAAACGAACCTGGCAAAACACTTCCTTGAGAGAACTTTGTTGGATTTAGAGCAACAAGAAAATTGTGATAAGAAATATTACAACCTGACACTCACTGTTGCGCAGCTTATCGGAATTAAACATGTTCCGTTTTTTATAGCTCCTGGTGGATTATACCAGGCAGGTGAAGGGAAGGACTTTTGGAAATGGGTTGAAAAAGAGAGTTAATGAAATGGAAAAAATGAACAAGATTAATCATATATGCAACATATACACGTCTGGTAATCACTCACTATCTAAAACAATAGTTAACCAACTTATCGTGAGTAATAAACCAAAAAATAAATCTGATCAAAAGGTAAAAAGAAAGTGAGTAGCCAATTCTTAACCGTAAAGAAGAAAACACAGGATGCCCTTATATCAGAAGACATGAGAGCGTCATCGCTTTTTCGAGTTATGTCATATGATGAAGAAGGCAATTTATTTCATTGTGACGATAAAACACTGGCCTTTGGTTTTGTATGCACCCCACTAACAGGTCGCGATAATAATACCGAACAACAAGTACATTCTTTACTGAATGAGACTTTTCCTACAAATACACAGATGCAGTTAATTTGGTATCGATCCCCTGATATTAATCGTGAAATGTACAGCATGATGGGTATACGTGATGGTTTTCGTGATCCATTGTTATCTGAGGTGGTGGCGGAAAGGGCCGGATTTTTTCAGCATCATACAGATCATGAGATAAGAATTGAAACTGATAAAGGAATATATGAGCTTGGCTATATTTTTGATGTCAAGTTACTTATTACAATAAAGTTTCCATTAGCCTCTGAGAAACCAACTACTAGAGAATACGATGGGGCTCGAAAGTTAAGAACTAAAGTAAGAACAACACTAGATAATATTAAATTACGTCCAATCACCCTCTCAGCTGATCTTTGGGTGCGAGTCATGAGTACATTTTTTAATAGAGGGCCAGATGCGACCTGGCGTACTGATGCCTGTGACTGGGATAAAACTCAACCCTTATGTAATCAGGTTCTAGATTTCGACAATGACATTGAAATAAGTAAAGAACATCTAAAATTCGGTAGTTCTTATGTTAAATGTCTTTCTGCTAAAAAGTTGCCCGGAGAAATGTTTTTTGGGGATGCTATTACGAATGTAGGAGACTTATCGGGAGGTTTAGGTGGTGTGCGACAAAATTACATTATATGCACAAATATTTTATTCCCAGAAGCAGACAGTGAAAAACAAAAAATAGAGCGTAAGCGTCAATTTGCGGTTAACCAGGCAAGCGGACCTATTGTTAAGTTTGTCCCTGTTCTTCTAGAAAAGAAAAATGATTTTGATACGTTATATACATCATTACAACATGGCAGTAAGCCTTTAAAAATTTCCTACCATGTAATTGTATACGGTAAGAGTGAGGAAGAAGTCGAAACTGCTGCCATGACAGCACGTAATATGTGGCGTACAAATAGATACGAAATCATGGTAGATAAATTTATTCAAATGCCAATATTTACCAATACCATGCCTTTTTGCTGTGATGTAGAAGCTGTGAATGATCTTGCACGTCATAAAACGATGAGCACAAAGGAAGCCGTAGCATTATTACCAATATTCTCTGAATGGAAAGGCACCGGCACGCCTCATATGAATTATGTGTCACGTAATGGACAAATTATGTCCCATAGTTTGCATGACACAGGTTCAAATATGAACGCTGTTATAGCCGCACAGTCTGGTTCAGGTAAATCATTTCTGACCAATGAAATTGTATCGAGTTATATGAGTGAAGGAGCACAGGTATGGGTAATCGACGTAGGTCGTTCATATGAGAAAATATGTGAAGCCTATAATGGTGACTTTATGCACTTTGGTGCGTCCTCTCATTTGTGTCTTAACCCGTTTCCATTAGTAGTAAGTCTGGATGGTACAGATGCGACACGCGCACCGGATGCACCTCATAGCAGTCATGATGATGATGATGATGGTGAAGAAGATGCACTGGTGGGTCTTGTCGAAGCCATGGCTGCACCCACTCAAAAATTAACAGACTTTCAAATATCGGCTCTAAAAAGAACGGTTAATGAACTTTGGCTAATACACAACAGAAAAACATCTATTGATTTAATTGAGCAAACATTACTTAAACACGAAGATAAACGCGTACAGGATGTCGGCCATCAGCTATACGCATTTACATCAAAAGGTGGATATGGTCGTTTCTTCAACGGCGAGAACAACATGAAGTTCGGTAAACAGTTGACTGTACTAGAGCTTGAAGAACTTAAAAGTCGTAAACATCTACAACAAGTTGTTTTATTACAGTTGATATACCAGATACAACAAGAAATGTATTTGGGTGATCGTAATAGGAAGAAGATCGTAATTGTAGATGAGGCCTGGGATTTATTGACGCAAGGTGATGTGGCCAAGTTTATTGAGTCGGCTTATCGACGTTTCAGAAAATACGGCGGTTCAATGGTTATCATCACACAATCTGTTAATGACCTTTATGCCAGTGCTTCGGGTCGTGCCATTGCAGAAAATTCAGCCACAACTATGTTGCTTGGTCAGAAGCCTGAAACTATTGATGACATCAAAAAAGAAGGCAAGCTCCAATTATCTGCATATGACTATGAGCAATTAAAAACTGTTCATACTGTGACTGGGGCTTATTCAGAAATATTTGTCAAATCAGAATTCGGGCGTGGTATTGGAAAATTACTGGTTAATGATTTTCAGAAATTACTGTATTCAACGAAAGCGGAGGATGTTAGCGCCATAGATGAACTGAAAAAGACTGGCATGACAGGCGCACAAGCGATTAACCAGATTCTTGAAGATCGCAAAAATCGTCGTAAAGAAAGAGTGTTCGCATAATGGCTATTCGTAATTTCTATAGTACCTATATTGATATAGCCTTTTCGAGCGTATTAGGCGCGATGATTGCTTTTGCTATCAGTTACACATACTTCAATCCAAAGATTGATCAGTTACAGCAACATGCTGATGCAACACCACCAATTATTGTGGTCGATATGGCTCAACTTGCTCTTAAATCCGTACCTATTGGATCGGAAAAAAAAGCAATACAAGAACATTTTAAAAATACTCAGCAAGTGATAGATAAATTCAAAGCAGCGGGTTTTCTTGTTCTTTCGTCAAGTTCTGTCATTTCATCCCCTGAAACACTCAAGCTTAATGAATCCGATATCCCAGCAAACCAATATATGACAAGTGAGAATATAGATGAATAGCGACAACACTGTCAAAGATAACGGTATAAAACTATTTAGAAAAAAAGAGTCGTGGTTTAAGTTCAGTGCGAAGGCAATGATTGTGCTTGGCATTATGTTCTTATCAGCCGCAGCCTTTTTTACGCGTTTCACCTTTGCGGCCGATCCACAGTCGGTACGATGTATTCCTAATCACAGTTTCTATTTGGTTGATAAATTCGATACAGATGTAGAACGTGATGGACTATTTGCCTTTAGGTCAAAAGATTTAAAACCTATTTATGAGAAAGGCACAAAAATGATTAAGTTTCTACGCGCCATGCCAGGTGACACAGTAGAAATTGATAAAAATAATCAGATATCTATTAATAAACAGTTGTATGCAACAGGCTTGATGTGGGCTCAAGAAAAATTAGGTCAGCCTGATAGTTATTTTCAAGGCAAGACAACACTCGCTGAAAATCAATATTGGTTTTTAGGGGCATCAGAAAAATCATTCGATTCACGCTATTGGGGAGCTGTAAATCATGAAGACATTATTGGTCGCGTCTACCCTATTTTTTAGTGTGTTATCTTCAGTGGGTCAGGCCGAATCGATTCTAAGCCCACAAGACAAAGCAATTGCAAAGGATGCCAAGAGCATCCGGTTGTTGTCTAAGGACTGGACGATTCCAGTCAACAAGCACTCACAATATGGCAAAGAAGAAGCTCGACTTGCTTTTGATGATTTTGAAAAACAACAATCTGAAATATTACAATCTACAGCGCCACCAGAAAAAAAGAAACCTGGTGGGCGTATTCTTGTATTTGCTTCCACATCGTTGGGTGAGTCATCTCTAGAAGATCTATTTTCAATGGCTTCAGATCACACTGAGGCTGTTGTCGTATTTAGAGGTGTCATGGATGTAAAGAATTTTGCTAAATCCATTATGTCAATCCAGGAGTTTGCAGGTCGTCAATCACCTGTAACAAATACAGCCCTAGATCCAACATTATTTAAAAAATTTAATGTCACATCAGTGCCAACTATCATCTATCTCGACGAACAACAGGAGACAGAAATAGCCCGTGTTGTAGGTCTATCTAATCCTAAATGGTTGCTCGATCGTGTTAAACACGGTGAGAAAGGCAACATGGGTATACGTGGCCCGGTAGAAGATATTGCTGAACGCGATTTGATTGAGGTCATGAAAGAAAAAATGGCAGCAGTTGATTGGGCTGAGAAAAAAGAAAAAGCGGTTAATAATTTCTGGAATAAGCAGCAGTTTATTCATTTACCCAGAGCCATAAAACACAACGTTAAGCACATTGATCCAGCGATCATAATCACGGCAGATATAAAAGATGCAGAGGGTAACATCATTGTTCCTAGAGGACATCAGATCAACCCACTGGATCTTAAAGACTTCTCGCAGGCAGTGGTTGTCTTTGATCCATTAGATAAAAAGCAAATTGCATTAGTTGATAAACGTCTAGCTGAGCTTAACTCCAGGTATTCAAAAGTAACGTTGATTGTTACTCAGTTTGATCGAGACAAGGGTTGGAAGTCATATAAATCGATTACTGATCATTATGATGCGCCAGTATTTAAACTGACTGCAGATATCGTATCTCGCTTTAACTTAGAAAATATTCCCTCCATTGTGACCGCAGAAAATCGAGAATTCATTGTTGAAGAGCTTGCTATGGATGAAGAAGAAAAACTATGAAGCCACTTTTACGTTTACTTATACCCTTTTTATTTGTAACTAATACTGCCTCAGCTGATCCAGGTTGTATAGATGCTGAAGTTATATCAGGAAAATTAATCACTGATATGTGCTGGGATTGTATTTTTCCATTAAGAATTGGTGGTGTACCTATGCCTGGTGGTTCTGGTGATCCAGCACCATCAAAAGCAGTAAATACGCCTTTATGTACTTGTTCTGATGATTTGGGTTTTCCTCGACCTGGGTTTACAACATCTATGTGGGAACCGGCGCGTCTTATTGAATTCCAACGAGTACCAGGCTGTTCTTCAGTTCTTAACGGTGCAATGTTTCCGTTTGATCGAATCAATCAGGGTAATCATCAAAAGGGTGGTAAGCAGGGAGCACAAGGTACGTACATGCATTATCACTATTACTCATTTCCTTTGTTAACCATTTTGGAATTGTTTACAAATCCTACTTGTAGTGCTGATGGCTATATGGATTTAGACATGATGTACATGAGTGAGCTTGACCCGACGTGGAATAATGATGAACTCGCCTTTTTTACAAATCCAGAGTCTGCTGCTGTTGCAAATCCTATAGCGGCTGCGGCATGTCCTGCTGATGCAATTTCATCGACCGCAGGTTTTCCAATGGATTCACTTTTTTGGTGTGCTGGATCGTGGGGTTTGATTTATCCACTTTCTGGTAATCAATACACATTAAGTTCGATTGTTAAAAATACCAGTTTATTAAAAGTGAAAACACTTATGGCACTGCATAGGCGAGGTCTTGCTCACCGAACAATGGGAGCAGATGCCATGTGCAAAGGTGTTATTGATCCAACCATGAGCAAGGAAATGTATAAATACACATTGCTGCATCCTTTACCTGAAACAACCGATTCACATGTAACGGGTGAAAGTACATTTACCTGGGGCATGAATAGAACCATACCAGCAATAGGTGAAGACCTAATCTACACGATTTGGAGGTGGAATGATTGCTGCAACACACACTAGCTAAGATATTTATATATAGGATTATTACTATTTATCTATGTGGTTTGCAACAATATTTCGACTAATAAAACACATTGAAAATTTACAATGAGAATTAAACTACAAACAGTTATAGCTAAAGTATTGTCTATAACTATGCTGTTCTCGACAGTACAACCTGCTTTTGCAGATGCTATTTCAGATACGGGTCGTCAAGGGCAGGCATTTGGTCAAGAAGCGGTTGATAATTTCAATGCCGCGCCTCCGTCAATAAGCGGTGGTGTTATGACGATACCGTTAACGGGTGGCGGGACTTCAAGTGTTAATGTAAATGATTTATTCCCTGGAACTAGTTCGACAAGCACGGCACCTATGTCTGACTTCTTTCCTGCTGGAGCAGAACCAAATACCGCCGAACTAGAAGGCATGAGTAGTGACGGTGATGCGATGAATACTACAGGTGAGAGTATTCAATCCATTTTATGGAATGATGCCGTCTTACCGGAACCTACCACAACATCTGGCACGGCCTATAAAATCATGATGGATATGGCCAATCAGCCACGTCCAGATTTAAAAGATGATCCTGTCTTTAATACAACACGTAGTACTTTTGAAAACATTGATGAGATATCAGCAACATTTGGTGATTGTGCAACCTCAACGATATTCACGGATATTGGAAATACTACACATATTCCAGATTATAAAAACTGTGAACGTATCGTAGATAAAACGGCGAGTTGTGAAGTTACCCATGTTTTAGATGCTGGTTTAATTCAGCATGTATCGGGACCTTATAACATCATGCCAACCCCAGGTGTAAATAACTCGTTAGATGTGTGGATAGGAACTGTCGGTGATAACTACTGGGGTGGGTGGTGTAGTATTTATGAGCAGACAAATTCCTTTCGCATTATAAGCCCAGCTGCCATACAAAGCGTTACTCTTAGTCGCGCCACTTATGATGATTATATGCAAGTTTGGGTAGGTCGAGAAGGCCAGGAACAACTCGTTTGGTCTGGCCCTAATGGTGACTTTCCACCAGAGACTACTGGTGCATGTGAGTTAGGTACATCTTGGAATCAGAATCCAAACATTGATATAACATCACAATTCTTAGCATCCATTGATGCTGGCGATGTGGTTAGATTTAAAATTCGTGTGTCTGTTGCTGGGAACGGTGAGGGTTATGCAAAATTAACAATTCAATATGATCAATCGCAAGTCGTCGCGCAAGATGTTTGGGTTCCACAAGATTGTGTTGCTGCAGCTAACGATGCTTTAGTTGGCATTGGTGATGGATTTGCATCTGGAAGTATATTGTGTACTTCAATACCCAACAACGTCAACTTAGTACCTGCTTATACATATTTGGACCCTGACACAGGGCAATTGGTTACAGTTCCAGAACAAAATTGCCGGTTTATGAATGAGGTAAGCATCTGTGAGGATGATATACAGACCCCCCCGTTACCTGACATTCCAAAGTTTTGTGAAACGGTAGCTGTTGATATTAGTTATGAC
>RCNF010002340.1_pt1 | contig 10163 bp, 9 predicted proteins | sample 2041311 | NCBI WGS metagenome assembly RCNF01 (sample SAMN09708228, study PRJNA481090) | Marine sediment metagenome, whole genome shotgun sequencing project. | biome: marine sediment; feature: ocean; material: sediment; isolation source: Sewage treatment plant 2 marine sediment (STP2) ... | reverse complement strand
AATCGACACGGGAGTCGCCGGACCGGACCATGACCTCTTCGCCCCTTCATCGCCGCAAACTACTGATCGACGGCATCGTCCAGGGCGTGGGGTTCCGGCCTTTCGTGTACAACCTGGCGCATGCTGAGGACCTGTCGGGATTCGTAACCAACACCAGTGACGGGGTGGTCATCGAGATCCAGGGTGACCGTGAGGCCCTGGACCGGTTCGCGGCCCGATTGGAAACCGAGGCGCCGCCCTTGGCGGACATCGTTTCGGTTCATTCCGAAACGGTGGAACCCGAACCGGCCTGCGGCGCCTTCGCCATCCGGAAATCGGTCAACGCCTCCGGCACCCGCACCCTGATCCCTCCCGACGTGGCCACCTGCGCCGACTGCCTGCGCGAAATCCTGGACCCGGACGATCGCCGCTCCGGCTATGCCTTCACCAACTGCACCAACTGCGGGCCCCGCTGGACGATCATCGGTCGCATTCCCTACGATCGGCCGCACACGTCCATGGCCCGGTTCACCATGTGCCCGATGTGCCAGGCCGAGTACGACGACCCCGGCGACCGCCGCTTCCACGCGCAACCAAACGCCTGCCCACGGTGCGGCCCCAGGGTGTGGCTGGAAGATGAGACCGGACCCGTCGATGGTCACACCGATCCCCTGGAAGCGGCCGCCGGCCTGCTTGCCGTCGGCCGGATCATCGCCATCAAGGGTCTGGGCGGATTCCATCTGGCCGTGCGGGCCAATGACGACCGCGCCGTCAGCCGTCTGCGCCGCCGCAAGATGCGCGAGGGCAAACCCCTGGCCGTCATGGTCAGGAACATCGGCGTGGCGCGGAATCTGGGAATCATCGGGGACGTCGAAGAGGAACTTTTAACCTCGCCCCAAGCACCCATCGTGCTGGTAGAAAAAACCGGGGACATGGTGGCGCCCAGTGTGGCGGCCGGCCACCGACGGCTGGGAATCATGCTGCCCTACACGCCGCTGCACCACCTTCTGTTCGACAAGCTGCGGGTCCGCGGGGTCGATGCCCTGGTCATGACCAGCGGCAACGCCGGCGACGAGCCCATCTGCCTGGGCAACGACGAGGCCCGCACCCGGCTTGAGGGCATCGCCGACTCCTGGCTGCTTCACGACCGGGACATCGTGCGGCGGGCCGACGATTCGGTGATCCAGGTTCTGGACACGGGCACCTTGTTTTTCCGGCGCAGCCGGGGATATGCGCCGGTGCCGGTGCCGCTTGAAATCGCCGCGGGTCCTGACATCCTGGCCGTCGGCCCCGAACTTAAAAACACGGTGTGCCTGTTGAAGGAGAACCGGGCCTTTCTCAGCCCACACATCGGCGATCTGGAAAACCTGAAGGCCTTCGAATTTTTCACCGCCACCGTGTCCACCCTGCAGGATGTTCTCGAAAGCGAACCGCAGATCATCGCCCACGACCTGCATCCAGGGTATTTCAGCACGCGCTGGGCCAAGGAGCAGGCCCGACGGGCCGTGAAGCTGGAGGCGGTGCAACACCACCACGCGCATCTGGCCGCGGTCATGGCCGAACACGGGCTGACCGATCCGGTCATCGGACTGATCATGGACGGCACCGGCTATGGAACCGACGGCACCATCTGGGGTGGGGAAATTCTGGTCGGCGACCTGAGGGAATTCCGCCGGATAGGGCACTTCGATCCGGTCGCACTGCCGGGAGGCGACGCGGCGATCCGCGCCCCCTGGCGCACGGCCGTCAGTTACCTGCGGCACACTTATGGCGACGAACTTCCGGAGCTGCCCTGGTTCAAGGACAAGCCCGTGGCCGCCGTTCTCGAGATGCTGGACAAAGGGGTGAACTCGCCGCTGACCAGCAGCTGCGGCCGGTTGTTCGACGCGGTGGCGGCCATGACCGGGTTGTGGCTGGAGGCCGACTACGAGGCGCAGGCCGCCATCGAACTGATGGCCTTGACCACCGTTGCCGACGTGGCTGCGGCCCCACCTCTGGTCCCACCAGCCCCTAATGCCCCCCCGGGGGCATCGTCATCGTATCTTGTTCAACAGGAAGGTCTTGAAGAGTTCATTGTTCCTTTGGCCCCGATAATCCGGGGGGTGGCCGCGGCCCTGGCTTCCGGAGCTTCCGCCGCCGAGATTAGCGCCCGCTTCCACCGAACGCTCATCGATCTATTCGTTGCCTGCGCACAGGAAGCTGCCGAACAGACCCGGATCCAAGCTGTGGTCTTGGGCGGCGGGGTATTCCAGAACGAGATCCTTCTGTCCGAGACCGTCCGGCTCCTGGAAAAGGACGGGCTGCAGGTCTTTCGCCCCCTTCTGGTTCCCCCCAACGACGGCGCCGTGGCCCTGGGTCAGGCCGCCGTAACCCGGGCGCGGCACCGGAAGGATTGAAGTCGCCAATCCCCCCGCCCCCACACAAATAATACTCTGCAGCCCTGACATCAGGGCCCTGCGGTACGATCAATCAAAAACCTGGCAGGCTTGAGCATTTGAAAGTCGCGGTCATGGCAAAAACTTGTTATTCGTAGGGAAATCAAATTTCCCGACCGCCAACCCTGGAGTGAACGATGCTGAAATTCCCCGCGCCCTTTCCCAAAGCCATCTTCGTCTGCACCAACAAACGGCCCGACGGGCATCCCAAACCCTGCTGCGCGGACCGGGGCGGTAAAGAGCTTCGCGACGAATTGAAGGCCATGGTCCGGGAAGGGGGACTTGAGGCCCAGGTCCGCATCTTCCAGAGCGGCTGCCTTGGCGGTTGCGAACGCGGCGTCATGGCCGTGAAGTATCCCGACGGCGAACTGATGATGGATCTCAAGCAGGAAGATCTCCAGCAGGTCCTTGATGATGCGACCGAGGACTGATTCCTCATCATCTCAATTGAACGGGTTGGGGAAGACTGACTCCAATCTGAATTCCACCGGCGGCATATCTTTTTGACCGGCTGAGACTCCTCGGGCGGGGGCAGATGCCTCGGCCTTCAGAATCGGTGGATCCCACACCAGATCGAGAACCGTGCCGGCCAGAATGTCCTCCTTGAAGCCCATGGAGCGGCCCGCGAGGGTGTCCACCAGGCTGACCCGCATCGTCGGGGTAAGGGTCAACGTGCCGATGGTCCGACCGGTTTCGTCGGTGGCGGTCATGTCCGGCCGATCGTACAGGTGGGGAAACAGTTTCTTGTTCTTCAGCACCAGCTTCCCGTCCACATCGGTGTAGCCGGCGGGTACTCGGGACGAATCCAGCATCGCCAGTAGCATATCTTTCCGCCCTTCATACAGCAGCCGATCCGTACCCTGTTCCCTGACCACCAGGTGAACGCTGTAACGACCCGAGGGCTGATGGACCCCGTCGAAGTCGGTGCCATTCCACACCACCTGATGCCTGCCTGCCGCCAATAAACCATCAACCAGTAGGCGAATTTCCCGACCTTCGATATCCTCGATGGAGATGCGAGCACCTGCTGGCGTCGCCATCTGGAACTGGATTAACACCGCCGCTTTTTTTGTATCTTTCCCATCCTGGAAATATGGGGTGTCGTTGACCAGGCCCACCCTCAAACCCTCGACCGGATCCCCCGCCGGGGTTTTCACCTGGATGGTTACCCCGAATTCCGGGGGTTTGACGGGGTTTTCCTCGTCGCATGCTCCCACGCCGAGACACACCGCCGCCAGAGCCACAAACAGGCCGAGCTTCCTCATCCGAAATCCTCCTGATTGAATCCTCTTTATGGTGCTATTATAACAGATGAGGGAACCAGGACTCCAGGATACAGCCACCGAACGGAGCCGCCATGTGCCTGGCCATCCCCGGCAAGGTGCTCGAAAAAACCGAAGAGAACGGGCTCGTCATGGGCCTGATCGACTACGCCGGCACGCGCAATAAAGCCTGCCTGACCTACACGCCCGAAGCTGCGATCGGCGACTATGTCATCGTGCACGCGGGTTTCGCCCTGCAGGTGCTCAACGAGGAAGAAGCTCAAGCCTCGCTTCGCGAACTGGCTCGCCTGGCGGATATCATGGAAGAGGACGCTTCTTGAAATACCTGGATGAATTCCGCGATCCCGAGCTAGCCAAGGGCCTGCTGACCGAAATCGGGCGAACCGTAACCCAGCCCTGGGTGATCATGGAGATCTGCGGCGGCCAGACCCACGCCATCATGCGATACGGCATCGACCAGCTGTTGCCACCGGAAATCACGCTGGTCCACGGACCCGGTTGCCCGGTGTGTGTCACGCCCCTGGAAACCATCGACCGGGGCCTGGCCATTGCCGCCCGCAACGACGTGATCTTCACTTCCTTCGGCGACATGCTGCGGGTGCCCGGAAGCAACGACGATCTATTTCGCGTCAAGTCGCGAGGCGGAGACGTCCGCATGGTCTACTCGCCGCTCGAAGCGGTGAAGCTGGCCCGGGAAAATCCCGAGCGCGAAGTGGTGTTCCTGGCCGTGGGGTTCGAAACCACCGCGCCCGGTAACGCCATGGCCGTGAAACAGGCGGCTGCTGAAGGATTGACCAACTTTTCGGAAATCGTCAGCCACGTGCTGGTGCCGCCCGCCATGGAAGCCATCTTGTCGTCGCCCGCCAATCGGGTGCAGGGATTTCTGGCCGCGGGCCACGTGTGCGCCATCATGGGCTGGGAAGAATACGAACCCATCGCCGCCAAATACCGGGTGCCGATCGTGCCCACGGGATTTGAACCGGTGGACATCCTCAAGGGCATCTTGAAAACCGTTCAGCTGCTCGAACGCGGGGAACCGGGAGTGGAGAACCAGTACCTGCGCGCGGTCAGGGCGCAAGGCAATCCCGCCGCGCGCGCGGTGGTCGATGAGATCTACGAGGTCTGCGACCGCAAGTGGCGGGGCATCGGCACCATACCGGGAAGCGGTCTGAAGATCCGCGACCAGCTGGCCGCCTTCGACGCCGAGAAGAAGTTCCAGGTCGAGGGCATCGTTACCGAAGAGCCGGCGGTCTGCATCAGCGGAGAAATTTTGCAGGGTCTGAAAAAACCCAACGAATGCCCGGCCTTCGGCAACGAGTGCAGCCCGACCAATCCGCTGGGCGCCACCATGGTTTCGGGCGAAGGCGCCTGCGCCGCCTACCATAAATATTCCCGGAAAGGCCTGTTGTGACCAGTCGCCCGGATTTTGACAAGATGAGTTGCCCGGTGCCGCTGATGGATCACGATTCGATCCAGCTCGCTCACGGCGCGGGCGGATTGCTGTCGAGTGAGCTGATCGACAAACTGATCATGCCGCGGTTCACCAGTCCCGAGCTGGAAAAAATGGAAGACCAGGCCGTCCTGGATCTACCGGCCGGCCGGCTGGCCTTTTCCACCGATACCTTTGTCGTCAGTCCCATCTTTTTTCCTGGTGGGGACATCGGCGACCTGGCAATCAACGGCACCGTGAACGACGTGGCCATGAGCGGCGCCGAGGTCCACGCGTTATCGGTGGGTTTTGTGCTGGAAGAAGGTCTGCCTCTGGCCGACTTCCACCGGATTCTGTGTTCGATGGAAACCGCCGCCCAGAAGGCCGGCGTGCGTATTGTCACCGGCGACACCAAGGTGGTGGGCAAGGGAAGCTGCGACAAGATCTTCATCAACACATCAGGGGTGGGGGGCATTCCCGAGGGCGTGAACCTTTCGGCGGGTTCCCTCGAGCCGGGCGATGCGGTCATTCTGTCCGGGACCCTGGCCGATCACGGCATGGCGGTCATGACTGTTCGCGAGGGATTGAGTTTCCAATCCACCTTGACCAGCGATACGGCCGCCTTGAACGGCCTCGTGAAGAACATTCTCGCCGTCGGCCCCGGGACCAAGACCCTGCGCGATCCCACCCGCGGGGGCGCGGCCACCACCCTGAACGAATTCGCCGCGGCCAGCGGGGTGGGCATCAAGCTGGACGAGAGCGCCATCAAGGTGAGGCCGGACGTGACCGGAGCCTGTGAAATCCTCGGAATCGATCCCCTGTACGTGGCCAACGAAGGCAAGCTGATCGCCGTGGTGCCGGCCCCGGAGGCCGAAGCCGTGCTGGCGGCCATGCGGGCGCACGAATTCGGCTCGGAGGCGGCGGTCATCGGCAAGGTGGTGGCGGATCATCCGGGAATGGTGGCGATGAAGACCGGCCTGGGCACCGAGCGTATCGTCGACATGCCGGTCGGGGAGCAGTTGCCTCGGATCTGCTGAGGAATAGACGCCGGATCAGTTCCAGTACCAGATTCCCGTGAGGGTGAAGGGGAAATAATAGGCCGAATCGTAGATGTCCCGCCCGATGGACAGGTAGTTGAAGCCCAGCCCCAGACCGGCGGCGAAAATGCGGCTCATCCGGAATTCATAACCGACCATGAAATTCAAGGCCAGGCCGGACTCGTCGAAACGGGTTCCGTGTTCCTGATAGAGGGGAACGTGCTCGTGAGGTTCCTCGTCGATCTCGATGAAGGTGAGGCCGGCCCAGGCGTATCCGGCCCCACCCCGCAGGTAGAAACCGTCCAGGGCTGATCCCCCCTGCCCGGGATACCAGGTACCCGTCAGGCTGACGCTCTGCAGGCTGCTGCGAAGCTTCACCGGGACGACGCCTTTTTCCAGCATCCACCCGTTGTAGTCCAGGCCAAGGGCGAAGGAGGAGCTGATCATCCTTCCGAAGCGAATCTGAGGGGTGGCCCCCCCGCGGTATCCCCCCTGGTTTTCGTTGCCCCAGGCGATATTCCCCTCGCTGTAGCCGAAGGAAACCCCGACCAGCCACCCCTCACGCACATGGGGCTTGGCGGCCGTTGCGGAGCCCACTATCAGGCAAATCAGGCCCAAAAGGCAGAGGGCGGAAGTGATTTTTTTCAGGTTCAACATGGACTCATCCTAACCCAAAATTTCTGTGGCGGCAAACAAGATTATGATCTAGGATCTTGCCCAACCCGAAACCCACTGGATATCGAATAGTGACGCTTAACAAACGACTTGTTGATTTTCTCACTTTGGCCCTGGCCCTGGTTTCCGTGGTCCTGGCTCCAGGCGCAACCCTCGCCCAGGGGGCGCCTCCGCATCACTTCGCCTCCCTGCAGTTGCTGCATCCGTTGGCCACCAGTCCTGATCCCGAAACCACCACCAACTTCCGCCTATCCGTTTTCTACGGCCGCTCGGGAGGAGTCCACGGACTGGACCTGAACGCGGTCGCCGGTGTCACCTCCGGTGACGTCACCGCCCTGCAATTGAACGGCCTCTATTCCCGGACCGGTGGAGTTTTCAAGGGTATGTCCGCGACCCTGGGGGTCACCCACACCGGCCCCGCCGCCGGGTTCCAGTTCACCGGCCTTGCCAACTACAACGAGGATGCCTTCGCCGGAGCCCAGTTCGCCGGGATCATGAACTACACCAACCGCGGGTTTGCGGGAGCCCAGATCAGCGGGGTCCTGAACCTCAATGACGGCGCCGGCACCTTTTTTCAGCTCGCCTCGGTGGCCAACGTAAACGTCGGGCCCTTCGCCGGATTCCAGGCTTCGGCCCTTATCAACGCCGCGAATTCCCGCATGGGAGGCGGGCAGCTGGCCATCGCGAACTACGCCGAGAGTCTGAACGGTGTTCAGGTGGGCGTCATCAACATGTCCAATGAAATGCATGGCCTGAAGGTGGGGGTGGTAAATACCGCCCAGGAGTTCAGCGGCACCGCCATCGGTCTGGTCAACATGGACAATTCCAGCCGCAAGGAGTGGATGTTCTACGGAGGCAACCATTCCCTGGTGAACATCGGTTTCCGGACCGTGCTGAACCGCTGGTCCTCCATCGTTTCGGTGGGTTACGGGGACGCCATAGGCGACATGGGCGAAGCGCTGTTTTTTGGATGGAATTTCGGCAGAAATATTCCTTTGGCCGAGCGGTGGGACCTGACCATCGACCTGGGGTTCCAGCATGTCATACCCAAGGTCAGTAACAATCCCGACGAGAACGACCGCCTACACTTCGCGTTACAAGCCCGGGCCCTGGGCGAGTACCACCTGAGCGAGAGTCTCGGCCTGGTTGGGTCCCTCGGGGCGAGCAACATCTACTCCGATTATACCTCCGACGCCACCAGCGAGACCGAATTCGTTTTTACCGCAGGGATCGTGTTGTACTGATGAACTTGAAGATGACCGGCAGCCTCATGATTTTTCTTCTCCTGGTCGGAGCCACCACGGCTTTCGCCCAGACCGATCCCGTGCGCGACCCGGATCAGGCCGAAGGCGCGGTGACCGCCGAGAAGCTTGACCCGAACGAACCGGCGGCCATTGACTGGGACCAGACCAATCGCTCCGCCCTGAGCGATTCCTTTTTCGTGAAGAAGAATCCCCTGCTTACCAGCGCTGAAGTCGTAGGCCTCAATACCCTGATCTGGTTCTACGACCGCTACATCCGCGAGGGCGGCACCAACCCTGGTTTCCGGATCGGGTTCAATTCCTGGGAGGAAAACCTGGCCAACGGATTCGAGTGGGATGACAACAACTTCACCACCAACCAGTTCGCCCACCCCTACCACGGCAGCCTCTACTTCAATGCCGCCCGTAGCAACGGCTACACCTTCTGGGAGTCCATCCCCTGGACCTTCGGCGGCAGCTTCCTGTGGGAGTACTTCTTCGAGGTTCATCACCCCTCGATGAACGACTGGATCGCCACCAGCATGGGCGGCGTGACCCTGGGTGAAATGCTCCACCGGCTTTCCATGACCGTGCGCGACAACACAGCCACGGGTTCGAGCCGAAACTGGCGCGAGGTCGGCGGCTTGCTCATCAACCCCATGGGGGGACTGAACCGCCTCTTTGACGGCGACTGGGGCCGCGTGCACGCCAACAGTCCCGATCGTTTCCCCTTGAATTTCCGCTCGAAAATGGATGTCGGGCTCCGAACTGTCGCCGATGAGCGGCTGTGGCAAACCGATACCACCCGGGTCTACGTCAAGTTCGATTGGGAATACGGCGACATGTTCTTCGGTGACATGGGCCAGCCCTTCGACTACTTCGATTTCGACCTGCACCTGCTCTTCGGCGACGTCTCCACTATCGGCCGAGTCGACGTCAACGCTCTTCTAGGCGGGACCTTCCTCAAGGAGACCGAAACAGCTTCGCACATTCTGGGCGGTTTCATCCGGTTCGACTACATCAACCAGTCCAAGGTGGAATTCGGCAGCCAGGGCGTGGGTGCGGGTTTCATGTCCCGCTTCGAAACCCCCTCGGGAATAGAAGTGAGGACCGAGGTCCACACGAACGTGATCGTGCTGGGCGCCAACAAGTCCGACTACCGCAGCACCTCGGGCCGTTCCTACGACTACGGACCGGGGGTAAGCGTCGACCTGGCCGCCAAGCTCGGGCGGAACGGCTGGTACTACCTGCAAGTCAGCCATACGGAGCACTGGATCCATGCCATCAACGGCAACGAGGCCGACCACTACCTGGGAGAATCGATCGTGCGGTTCGATGTACCCATCCGGTTTAATCTGGGACTGGGTCTCGAATACCGTCTGATAAACTCCGAGCGGACCTACAAGGACTATCCCGATGTCTCGGAAAGGATTCCCGAGCTGCGGTTAACCACAACCTGGCTGCTTAATTGACCCCATGGATTCCTTGACCGCCGACATGCCCCAGGTTCTTCTAGGCGCCGCCCTGGGCCTGGGCCTGGCCGCCGCCGTGGGCTTCCGGGTTTTTGTCCCTTTCCTGCTGGTGGCCATCGCCGCCAAATCCGGACAGGTCAACCTGGCCGGCGGATTCGAGTGGCTGGGCACGGACATGGCCCTGATCATCTTCGGGATTGCCGCCCTGCTCGAAATCGCCGCCTACTTCATTCCCTTTTTCGACCACCTGCTGGACACCATGGCCGGACCCGCGGCGGTGATCGCCGGCACAGTGCTGATGGCCTCGACCCTGGTGGACATGGCGCCCTGGCTGCGCTGGACGGTGGCCATCGTGGCCGGCGGCGGCACGGCGGGCCTGCTGAAAGGCGCTACCAGTTCCCTGCGTCTGGGATCCACCGCCACCACCGGCGGCCTGGGCAACCCTGCCTTCGCCACCTTCGAAACGGGGGCTTCCACGGCCTTGACCATCCTGGCCATGCTGCTGCCCCTGGTGGCCCTGGCGCTGGTTATCTTCCTGATCGTGCGAACGATACGCTTGGCGGGGCGGGGCATGAAGTGGTTGGGCAGGCGGCGCTGAGATTATTCCGGCCA
>RCNF010002339.1_pt1 | contig 10164 bp, 5 predicted proteins | sample 2041311 | NCBI WGS metagenome assembly RCNF01 (sample SAMN09708228, study PRJNA481090) | Marine sediment metagenome, whole genome shotgun sequencing project. | biome: marine sediment; feature: ocean; material: sediment; isolation source: Sewage treatment plant 2 marine sediment (STP2) ... | reverse complement strand
ATGCAGCGGATTGTGGATCAACTTCGTCTGTTTGGGCGCAGCGATCCTGCACAGAATGATCAGTTCGGTGTGCAAGATGCGATCCGCACAGCCGTCAGCCTTGTGCAGCATACCGCTGACGCTGCTGGCGCCACGATCACGCTGGATTTGGTGCAAACACCTTTGCGAACACGCGGACAGGCGACCCGGTTTGAACAAGTTGTCGTCAATCTTTTGCGCAATGCGATCGACGCGGTTTCGGACTTGCCGGATCGCGCGATAGTGCTGCGCCTGATCGACGCTGATAGCATCGTGATAGAAGTCTCGGATACGGGTCCCGGCCTTGGCACCCTCGATATGAATGACCTCAAAGAGCCGTTCTTTAGCACCAAACCGTCCGGTGTTGGTATGGGGCTTGGCCTTGCGATTTCGGCGCAGATCATAAATGAAATGGATGGAACGCTGGATGCGCGGACTGCCCAAACTGGTGGTGCGATCTTCTGCATCCGCTTGCCTAAGGTGACTTGACCCATGCCTGAATCCTACACCGCCTTTGTGATTGATGACGACAGTGAGATGCGCAATTCTTTGGGCGTTTTACTTGAACGATCCGGCTGGCAGGTCACGCGTTTTTCCGGCGCGCAGGCGGCACTTGAACGGCTTGAGGTTGCAGCGCCTGATGTGGTGCTGTCCGATGTACGGATGCCTGGAATGACAGGTCTTGATCTGTTGGAGCATATGCAGGATGCGCGCACGCCGCCCCTGGTGTTGATCTCGGCACATGGCGATATTGCGATGGCTGTCGATGCTATCCAAAAGGGCGCATATTCATTTCTTGAAAAACCGTTCGAGCCGCGCCGCTTGCTGACGATCCTGCGCCATGCCGCCGAAAAGCATCGCTTGCTGATCTCAGCCCGACGGATGCGTGCGCAGCTTGTTGAATTATCCGGTTTGGATCGCGTTTTGTTGGGCAGCAGCCCGCGGGTGGCCCAACTCAAGGCTGATGCGATTGATCTGGCGATGACGAATGGCCCGGTGTTGATCACGGGGGAAACAGGGACGGGCAAAGAAGTCGTTGCGCGCGCCCTTCACCGGCTTGGCCCACGCAGCGATAACGCCTTTGTTGCGATCAATTGCGCGACATTGACCGAAGAGCGGTTGGAAGAGCAGGTTTTTGGAAATTCAGACGGTCAACGCGGTGCTTTCCGCCGCGCCGATGGCGGTACTTTGTTTCTGGACGAGGTCGGCACCGCCCCGCTTGCCGTGCAGATCAAATTGCTTCGTGCACTTGAAACGGGCGATATTCAGCCCGTCGGATCTGACGCAGACGTGCAGACCGATGTACGGATTATCGCGGCCTCGAACGAGGACCTGACAGGTAAGGTCGCAGAGGGCGCCTTTCGCGATGATTTCCTGTTCCGGCTGAATACATTTCAACTGCATCTGCCCCGCCTGCTAGAGCGTGGTGATGACATCGTTTTGCTGTTTGAACATTTCGTTGCGCAATTGTCAGAGACCTACGAGATTTCCCCGCCTGATATGACGGCTGATGATGCCGCCGCTTTATTGGCACATGATTGGCCGGGCAACGTGCGCGAACTGCGCCATGTTGCAGAACGCCGCGTGCTGGCGGCCCGTCGCGGCGATGGGTCAGTCGCTGCTGCTTTGCGCAACGAAAACCCTAGTGAAGACGTGCCTGCAACCTTGCGAGAAGCCGTCGCGCGGTTTGAACGCACCTTGATCGGCCAAGCTGTGCGCAGCCATAACGGTCGCATGGAAGCGGTGGCAGAGGCGCTGGGCATTGGCCGCCGCACCTTGAACGAAAAGATCGTTAAGCTGGGTTTGGACAAGTCCGAATTGCTAGACTAACGCCCCTGCGGAAACCCGCAGAGATGTTTACGCCAACACTGCGGATTGCTTCATATCGGTGCTTCGCTTGCAGGCGTACTTGTTCTTTGATTATCCTTAACGGATCATTTTGGGAGGAAACCATGAAACACTTTAAAACAGCTATTGTTGCCGCAAGCATCGCCTTGGCGGGTGTCAGCGCACAAGCCGAAGAGGCCAGCTATATTCTGGCAACTGCTTCAACCGGTGGCACATACTATCCAGTTGGTGTCGCACTAGCGACTTTGGTCAAGGTTAAGCTTGAGCCAAAGCAGGGTATCGGCATGTCCGCGATCAGTTCTGCGGGTTCGGGCGAAAACGTCCGTTTGATCCGCGAAGGCGAGGCGCAGTTCGGTATCATGCAGGGCCTTTACGGCTTCTACGCAGCGTCCGGTACGGGTCCATTAGAAGAGGTAGGTCCACAAGAAAACCTGCGTTCCGTTACGATGCTTTGGCAGAACGTTGAACACTTCCTTGTGTCATCTGATGTTGCCGGCGACGGTACAGTTGGCGCGCTCGTGGATCTGAAAGGCGAGGCGATGGCGCTTGGTCGTCAGAACTCTGGCACAATCGGGTCCAACAGCACAATCCTTAGCAGTTTCGGCATTGATATCGAAACCGACTATGAACTGGTCTTTGGTGGCTACGGCCCATCTGCAGAAGCCCTGCAAAACGGTCAGGTCAAAGGTATCGGAACACCTGCTGGTGTGCCTGTTGGTGCGGTTAGCCAGTTGATGGCGACTGCTGGTGACAGCGTTACATTGCTGGGCTTTACGGACGCACAAATGGCAACAGCCGACGGTGGCCGTGGTCTGTGGACGCCGTTCACTATCGCCGCTGGTACATACCCCGGTCAGGACGCGGACGTGCAAACCATCGCACAGCCGAACTTTTTGGCCACAAGCGCTGATTTACCGACCGAGCATGTCTATCTGATGACAAAAGCCATCTACGAGAACCTGCCGTTCCTGCAAGCCATCCACCCCGCGACTAAGGTGATGGCCATCGAGAACGCGATTGCGGGTCTGCCTTTGCCGCTGCACCCCGGTGCGGTGCAGTATTACCAAGAAGTTGGTATCGACGTTCCTGCGCGTTTGATCGCACAGTAACTTTATAATATCGAAACCGGCCCCTGTGAAAACATGGGGCCGGTTTTGCATTCGGGGGGAAAGAAAATGGCAGACCTAGAAGAACAAGATACGGGGCCATTGCGGACCTTTACTGGCGTTCCAGACCTTATTTTGTCGGTTGCCTGTTTCTTGATTGCGATCGGCCATCTTTATGTGGCGTTTGATCCGGTCCTGTCCGAACTTGAACGCAACGCCTATCACTTTGCCGGTTTTGCGGCCCTTGCTGCGGTCCTGTATCCGATGTGGCAGGGCAAATCAGGTAAACGTGCACCCGTCATGTTGGACGCGATCATTGGTCTGACTGTAGCGCTTGCTGCCGTATGGCTGGCACAGGCTGAGAACGCGATTTATGACCGTGGCGTTAAGTTTTCGACACCTGATTGGATCGCAGCCGCGATCGTCATCACGGGCGCGATTGAACTGACGCGCCGTGTCGCGGGCCTAATTATCCCCGGTCTGATTATCTTTGCGCTGACCTATATTGTCTTTTGGGGCCAGTTTATCGGCGGTATCTTCTCTTTTCCCGGTCTAAGCCTTGAGACTGTCGCGTTCCGTTCAATCTATGGCGATGATGCGATGTTCGGCACGATTGCGCGAATTTCCTCGACGTTTGTTTTCTTGTTCATCATCTTTGGCGCTTTCCTGCTGCGGTCCGGCGCAGGCGAATTCGTGATCAACCTTGCCCGCGCTGTCGCTGGCCGCATGGTCGGTGGTCCGGGTATTGTCGCCGTGATTGCATCGGGTTTGACCGGTACGATTTCAGGGTCTGCCGTTGCGAACACGGCATCCACTGGCGTGATTACGATCCCCTTGATGAAGCGCGCGGGTTTTCAGCCCAAATTTGCAGGCGGGGTCGAAGCCGCAGCATCCACTGGCGGCCAACTGATGCCCCCGATCATGGGGGCAGGTGCCTTTGTGATGGCTAGCTTTACGCAGATTCCATATGAACATATCGTTGCTGTCGCAGCCCTGCCTGCGCTGCTGTATTTCCTATCAGTTGCGTTCTTTGTCCGGATCGAGGCGCGCCGCACTAACCTGCCACCTATGCCCGATGAGGGGCAGACGCTGTTGTCTGCATTCAAAGAAGGCGGAGCAAGTTTCTTTATCCCGATCGGTACCCTGATTTTCCTGTTGGTGTCTGGATTTACCCCCACTTACGCGGCTGTATTCGGCATTTGCGCAGTGATCGCGTCTAGCTGGCTGACCAAAAACCCGATGGGCCCACGTGCAGTATTCGAGGCCTTCGTGATGGGCACAAAGGCCATGGTATTGACCGCCGTGCTGCTATGCTCTGTCGGGTTGATCGTGAATGTGATCGCAACTGCAGGGATCGGGAACACATTTAGCCTGATGATCGCGGCATGGTCGGGTGGAAATGTCTTGATTGCATTGGTCCTGATCGCGCTCGCCAGCCTTGTGCTGGGCATGGGCCTGCCTGTGACGGCTGCCTATATTGTTCTGGCCACGCTGTCCGCGCCTGCGCTGTCGGGCATGATTTCAGACCAGTTCGTGATCGAACAACTGGCTCTTGGTGCGTTACCCGATGCGGCAAAGGCTGTGTTAATGTTTGGCGTGCCTGAACAAGCGGCATTGCTTGCGGGCGAAGTTACCCGCGCGGAAGCGACCGAATTGATCCGTAACTTGCCGCTAGAAATCGCAGTACCCTTGCGCGATTTGGTAGTGCCCGAATCCGTTGCGATGTCCGCACTTTTGTCGGCGCATATGATCATCTTTTGGCTAAGCCAAGACAGCAACGTTACTCCGCCTGTGGCCTTGGCCGCATTTACGGCGGCAGCTATCGCCAAGGCGCCTGCAATGGCGACGGGTGTGGCAAGCTGGAAGCTGGCAAAGGGTCTGTATATTGTGCCGGTCCTGTTTGCCTACACGCCATTCCTTTCTGGCAATTGGTCCGAGATGATCCTTGTTTTCGTCTTTGCTGTATTTGGCGTTTACGCCATTGCTGCAGCCCTGCAGGGCTGCATGGAAAAGCGGTTCGGTCCCGTGATGCGCGTGCTTGCCTTTGCTGCTGGTTTAGCTGCGCTGTGGCCTGCTGTCCTGATCTTGAATGTTCTGGGCGTTGCGGCAACGATCGGGCTGTTGGTGTGGAACATCAAATTTGGAATGACACCGCCGCCCTCGCCGGTCCTCGCTGATCCTGCGTAAGGCAAAGCGACGCGAGCCTGCCTGAAGGACTTGCGCAGCATTGTATGCCATTGTATGCCAACGCCAGATTATGGCGCTGTTTCGCGTCGCATAAACGATTCCCAAAAAAGGCCAAGCACATGTCAGACCAGAACCTGCCCGATATCATTTACACAAAAACCGACGAAGCCCCGCAGCTGGCATCTGCGTCTTTGTTGCCAATTCTGCGCAAGTTCCTGTCTGCCGCGGATATTAGTATCGGCACAAAAGATATCTCGCTTGCTGGCCGCATCTTGGCGGTTTTCCCAGAAAACCTAACCGATGCACAGCGCGTGCCCGATGATCTGGCCCTTTTGGGCGGCGTCGTCAAAGAGGCCAGCGCTAATGTGATTAAGCTGCCAAACGTCTCTGCGTCTGTCCCGCAGTTGATTACTGCCGTGCAGGAACTGCAGGGCCAAGGTTACAACATCCCAGATTACCCTGAAGCGCCAGAAACCGCCTCTGAAGTTGAAGCGCGCAAGCGCTATGACGCGATCAAGGGTTCGGCTGTGAACCCCGTGCTGCGCGAAGGTAACTCTGATCGCCGCGCGCCATCTTCGGTCAAGGCTTACGCGCGCGCAAACCCGCATCGCATGGGCAAATGGTCCACTGACAGCAAAACCCGCGTGTCCACGATGGGTGCCAATGACTTCTTTTCCAATGAGACGTCGGTCACACTATCCGACGCCCAAGCTGATGGTCCGTTGCGCATTGAACTGACCGGCGCAGATGGGTCCGTGACCACATTAAAAGATGGCCTTGTGATGCCAGCGGGCACAATCGTTGATGCGACATTCTTGTCCGTCAAAGCGCTCAAGGCGTTTTTCCATGAACAAATTGCGGCGACTAAAGACCAAGGCACGCTATTCTCGCTGCACATGAAGGCCACGATGATGAAGGTGTCCGACCCAATCATCTTTGGCCATGCGGTTGTCGCCTATTTGCAGCCTGTCTTTGACAAGTTTGCGGACGATTTTGCGGCGGCAGGGATCAGCCCCAATGCGGGCTTTGGTTCGCTTTTTGCAGCCATCGATGCGATGCCAAACGGTGCCGCCATCCGTACAGAGATAGACGCGCTGCTCGGCACACGCCCACCGCTTTACATGGTGAACTCTGATCGCGGGATCACAAACCTGCATGTCCCGTCTGATGTTATCATCGACGCGTCTATGCCTGCGGTTATCCGTGCGGGCGGCAAAGGTTGGGGTCCTGACGGAAACGAAGGCGATACGAATTGTGTGATCCCGGATAGTTCCTACGCACCAGTCTATGATGCGTCCGTGGAATTCTGCAAAGCGAATGGCGCGCTTGATCCGGTCACATCGGGCACCGTACAAAACGTCGGTTTGATGGCCCAAAAAGCCGAAGAATATGGGTCGCACCCCACCACATTCGAGATCGCACAAAATGGCACCGTGCGTGTTATTGCGGCCAATGGTGACGTGCTGCACACCCACAAGGTCGAAGCGGGCGACATTTGGCGCTTGGCGTCTGCCCGTCGCGCACCGATTGAAAACTGGATCCAACTGGCAATCGACCGCATGGCCACCACAGGCTATGAGACGATCTTCTGGCTGGACCGCAACCGCGCCCACGACGCGCAACTGTTGGCATACATTGAACCCGCGCTTGCAGCGGCCGGTCTGACCGACAAGGTCAAGATCATGGCCCCCCGCGAGGCGACAACCCGGTCGTTTGAGGTGATCTATGCAGGTGAAAACACAATAGCCGTCACTGGCAACGTGTTGCGCGATTACCTGACCGATTTGTTCCCAATTCTTGAGGTCGGAACCTCGGCCAAAATGCTGTCGGTTGTGAAATTGATGGAAGGCGGCGGTTTGTTTGAAACCGGTGCTGGTGGTTCTGCGCCCAAGCATGTTGAGCAGTTGGTTGAGGAAAACCACCTGCGCTGGGATTCATTGGGCGAGTTCTGCGCCTTGGCCGAAAGCCTGCGGTTCCTTGCTGTATCGCAGGGCAAGCCTGTTGCGGGTATTCTTGGTGATGCCGTTGATACAGCCACTGAAAAGCTGCTGTCTGAAGGTCATTCCCCACAACGCAAAGTTGGCCAACCCGACAACCGCAACAGCCATTACTGGTTCGCTCGTTTCTGGGCCGAAGCTTTGGCAACGCAAACAGATGATGCTGACTTGGCCGCGCTTTATGCGCCATTGGCCGCAGAACTTGTGGCAAATGAAGCGGCCATTCTAGTAGAAATGTCTGCTGCATCCGGTACGGCTGTTGACCTGAAGGGGTATTATAACCCGTCCGACGAGCTTGCCGCTGCGGCGATGCGCCCATCGGCCACGTTGAATGGTTTGATCGGATAAAATGATCAGTCGAGGCAGGCATATGTCTGCCTCGTATGCCGACCTTTGATCCATTGGCGACGATTGAATTGATCGGCTTTACCGCTCATGACGCTTGATACCGATCGCACCCTTACCCCCTTCCCAACAATTGTGTTGGGCAAAGAATTTGAAAACTGGATCAAGACTAGCAAAGCAAATCCTGCCGTCAGGCAGTCTTGCAAGAACTTGACTTGAACCGAGGTGATCTTTGCTCTGTTGTTATTTCTAGCGATTATGTAGCGGATTGGCCTCTTTCGCCGTTGAAGACGTAGGGTCATTGCGATCTTGCCGCAGACGCTGACTCTTCACAAAGCAGCAAACTAGGTTATCGTCTCTCAACAGCTTTTGGGAGGAAGTGTTTTGCTAGATCAAGAACGTCCATGGACGGCTTTTTACGGGCCGTCTGTTCGCAAGACCATTGATGCTCCGAAATACCGTACGCTTGGTGATTTTGTCAGTGCGACCGCTGATGTGTACGGGGACTTGCCTGCCTTCACCGCATGTCTGCCGAATGGCATGAACGGCACTCTGAGCTACCGTCAAGCCGATGAAATGTCAGACGCAATCGCGATTTACTTGCGCGAGGTCGCAGGTCTGAACGCAGGTGACCGTGTTGCTGTTCAATTGCCCAACTGCCTGTCCTACCCGATTGCTGCGATGGGTATCTTCAAGGCCGGCTGCGTCTTAGTGAACATCAACCCGCTTTATACCGCCGAAGAGATGGTCAAACAGTTCAAGGACGCCGAACCCAAGGCTATTTTTGTCGTTGATACGTTCGCCGATAAACTCGCCGAGGCTGTCAAAGATTTCCCCATTCCAACTGTCATCGTGACCCGTGTGGCCGAATACTTGCCAGCCATGCCCAAGGCGATTGTGGGGCTGGTCCAGAAATACTGGGACAAGACGATCCACCCCATCACCATCCCACATATTCGCCTGCCAGAGGCTGTGGATGCAGGGCGGCTATCGAAAAAGTCGCTCGACAAAGGGCTAGAAGCCTATCGCAGCATGATCGACCCCGATGATGTGGCCTGCTTGCAATACACTGGCGGCACGACGGGCGTGTCCAAAGGGGCGATGCTGACCCACGCGAATATCTTGATGAACGTTGAACAAACCATGGAGCTGATCCCGAACCTTGAGAATGGAAAAGAGGTCGCCCTGACGGCATTGCCACTTTATCATATCTTCGCGTTTACCGTGAATTTCCTTGGGTTCTATTCAATTGGTGCGCATAATATCCTGATCCCAAACCCTCGCCCGCTAACCAATCTCAAACGTGCCTTCGAGAACTATAAGGTCACATGGATGAGTGGTGTGAACACCCTATTCAACGGGCTGAACGGTGAGGTTTGGTTTCAGGATTCGCCGCCCAAACACCTGAAATTTGCCTCTGCTGGTGGCATGGCCTTGCAAGGCGTTGTGGCCCAGCGTTGGGAAGAAGTCACTGGAAAACCTGTGCTGGAAGGCTACGGGTTAACTGAATCTTCGCCGGTTTTGACGTTCAATCCATTTGGCAAAACCCGTCTGAATTCAATTGGAGTGCCGTTGCCTTCGACTGACCTGAAATGCGTCGACGAAGACGGCAAAGACGTGCCGCAAGGCGAAGCTGGTGAATTGATCGCCAAAGGCCCGCAGATCATGAAGGGCTACTGGAACAAACCCGAAGAGACCGCCAAGACCATACAGAATGGTTGGCTCTTGACTGGCGATATCGGTGTGATGGACGAAGACGGGTATTTCCGTGTGGTTGATCGCAAGAAGGACATGATCCTCGTCTCTGGTTTTAATGTTTATCCAAACGAGATTGAGGACATCATCGCAGCCCACCCTGATGTGGAAGAAGTTGCCGTGATCGGCGTGCCAGATGGCGCAGCAGGTGAGGCGGTGAAAGCCTTTATCGTTAAGCGCGATGAGACACTGAACAAAGATACTTTGCGCGCTTACTGCAAAGAACATCTGACAGCCTACAAAGTCCCCAAAGCGGTCGAGTTCCGTGAAGAGCTGCCAAAATCAAATGTCGGAAAAATCCTGCGCAAAGACTTACGCGCAGAAGAGCTCGCGAAAGCGGAGGGTTAAGCAATGGTTGGACCACTTGAACAAGCCATTTTGGCCCTGATGATTTTTGTAATCATGCTGGGCATGGGCGCATCTCTGACCCCGCGTGATTTTACGCTGGCCCTGAAGCGGCCTTATGGATTGATGATTGGTGTTGTGTCGCAATACGGGTTTATGCCGCTGGTCGGCTTTATCCTTGCATCGATTTTACCTGTCTCTGATCCGATCAAAATCGGCATCTTGATCATGGCCTGCATGCCTGGCGGGACGACCTCGAACATCTTTACGTATTTTTCCAAGGGTAATCTGGCGTTGTCGGTCTTGATGACCGTGACTTCGACCGTCTTTGGCGTGATCCTGATCCCGATCGTGTTGGTGCTGTATGCTGGTGCTCTTGATCTGGATATCCCACGCGAGAACATCATCGCGACGCTTGTTTTGCTTTTGGTTCCGGTGGCGATTGGCATGGTGTTGCGCAAGTTCAATTCTAATGTCGGTGCGGTGACGGAATTCATGGGCTCAATGCTTGCGATCTTCTTCATTCTGTTCCTGATCGTGTCATGGATTCCACGCAATTGGGA
>RCNF010002338.1_pt1 | contig 10165 bp, 7 predicted proteins | sample 2041311 | NCBI WGS metagenome assembly RCNF01 (sample SAMN09708228, study PRJNA481090) | Marine sediment metagenome, whole genome shotgun sequencing project. | biome: marine sediment; feature: ocean; material: sediment; isolation source: Sewage treatment plant 2 marine sediment (STP2) ... | reverse complement strand
TGGACAATTTAATAAAATAATCTAAACAAGAATAATTAATATATACCACACAATTGTTAGAGATATGAAATATTTGGAAAAGAAGCTGAAAATGATTCAATTTACTGTCTGAAACCGCTAACAATGATCCACCTTACCAGAAGAGAACGATTCAATGCAGCACACAGGCTATACCGGGAGGAGTGGTCTGAGGAAAAGAACATGGAAGTATTTGGTAAGTGTTCAAATCCGAATTGGCATGGTCATAATTATGTGTTGTTTGTAACCATAAAAGGAGAACTGAAACCTGAATTGGGATATGTCGTTGACCTCAAGGTCCTCAGCCATATCATCCGGGAACATATCATTGATAAGCTGGATCATAAGAACCTGAATCTGGAAGTAGAATTTATGAAAGGCCGGATGGCATCTACCGAACAAATCGCCATGGCCATCTGGGAGGAATTAGAGCAACATGTTCAATCCCTTGATGTGGAACTCCACAGTATACGTCTGGAAGAGACGGAAAATAATTTTGTTGAATATTATGGTAAATAAGTCACAAATTTATGGAAATCATTAATAATGGTATAGGACCGGCAGAGAACGAAGGATATAACAGGATCGATAAATACGATGATCAGAAAACGGAGGAATTGACAGGATTATACAAGCAGGTCCTGGATGCCCTGGGGGAAGATGTCAGGCGGGAAGGCCTGGACCAGACACCACTCCGGGTGGCAAAATCCATGCAGTTCCTGACCCAGGGATATGGTGCTGATCCCGACCAGATCATTTCCCAGGCCATGTTCAAGGAAGATTATAGTGAAATGGTAATTGTCAAGGATATTGATGTGTTTTCCCTTTGCGAACATCACCTTATCCCTTTCATTGGGAAAGCCCATGTGGCATATATACCCAATGGTTATATTACCGGGCTGAGCAAAATAGCTCGTGTGGTTGAGGCCTACTCCAGAAGGCTACAGGTGCAGGAACGGCTGACCATGCAGATACGTGATTGTATTGAGAGCAACCTCAAACCACTTGGGGTAGCCGTGGTCATCGAGGCCAAGCATTTGTGCATGGTCATGCGGGGAATACAGAAACAAAATTCTGTTACCACGACCTCCGCTTTCACAGGTGGATTCCTGAATAATACAACTACAAGGGAAGAATTTATCCACCTGATAGGCACCAGCCTCATTTAATCGTTTTTACATTGTCCATCAAAGATCAGATTGCTCTGCGTTTGAGCAATACTGTCTGAGCCAGGATCTTCAAGATCGGGGCGAGTTGTATTACGAAAGAGCAGAGCAATCTGATATTTGCCACATTTTTCATTAGTTTTGTCGAAATTTAAAACAAACCAATCTATTCAAGGATGAAAGCTTATGTATTCCCCGGTCAGGGGGCACAGTTCCCCGGAATGGGAAAAGACATGTACGAAGAGAACGCTGTGGCAAAAGAGCGTTTCGAAGAAGCAAATGAGATACTCGGATTTAATATCACCCAGCTGATGTTTGAAGGAACCGAAGAAGATCTTCGCCAGACAAAGGTCACACAACCAGCCATCTTCCTGCATTCGGTTATACTGGCAAGCACCATCGTGGACTTCCAGCCCGAAATGGTGGCCGGGCACTCCCTGGGTGAGTTTTCTTCACTGGTTGCCAATAAAGCACTTTCATTTGAAGACGGTCTCAAGCTTGTTTCAAAAAGGGCTTCTGCCATGCAAAAAGCCTGTGAGGCCGAACCCTCCACAATGGCCGCCATCCTTGGACTCGATGATAATGTTGTGGAAGAAGTTTGTGCAGAGATCCCGGAAGTGGTGGTACCCGCTAATTATAACAGTCCTGGCCAGATCGTAATATCTGGATCCATGGCAGGTATTGATAAAGCCGTTGAGAAGCTAACCGAGATGGGAGCAAAACGGGCCATTAAACTGACTGTTGGAGGAGCCTTTCATTCACCCCTTATGGAGCCGGCAAGACAGGAATTGGAAACAGCTATCATGAACAGCCCCATTACAACACCTATTTGTCCTGTTTATCAGAATTTTACAGCATTGCCAACGAGTGATCCGGATGCCATCAGGGCAAACCTGGTGGCCCAATTGACAGCCCCCGTCAGATGGACACAGACAGTCCAGCACATGCTTAAAGATGGTGCTTCCTCCTTTACTGAGGTTGGACCAGGAAAAGTGCTGCAGGGATTGATCAAGAAGGTAGACAGGGAAATACCTACTGCCAGTGCATAAAACCGGCCAGGCGTTTGATATATTTAGCCCGATTCCCGGACTGAAATCATTGTTTTTGCCTAAATTTGCTTCTTTCATTTAAAAATCAGCGGAATTAGCTCCATCCTGCTTTACAAGAGATATTATGAAGGTATTGAAATTCGGAGGATCTTCAGTTGGTACCCCGGAATGTATTTTGAAGGTCAAATCCATCGTTGAAAGTCAGGTTGAACCAAGCATTGTAGTAGTTTCTGCTTTCCAGGGAATCACCGACCAGTTAATAAAGGTAAGTAAACTGGCCATGGAGAGGGATGACTCCTACAAGGATTTTTTATCACGGATTGAGCAGAGGCATTACCAGGCTGTCAAAGAACTTTTCCGGGTTAACCAGCAAAGTAATATTCTGGCAGGGATAAAGGTATTGATCAATGAACTGGAAGAAACGCTACATGGCGTATTCCTGCTGCAGGAACTGCCCGCTAAGACCCATGATACCATAGTCAGCTTCGGCGAAAGGTTATCATCATTCATTATCTCCCTAAAAATCAATGATGCATACCTGGTGGAGATCAGGGACCTGATCAAGACAGATAGCCAATATGGCAAGGCTCATGTCCTTTTCAACCAGAGCTATCCATTGATAGCTGAGCACTTCAATTCCCTGCAAAAGTACGCAGTCGTGCCTGGCTTCATTGCAAGCAATGAAAAAGGTGAAACCACCACATTGGGGCGGGGAGGATCTGATTATACGGCGGCTATCATCGCAGCGGGTGTTGATGCATCTGTCCTGGAGATCTGGACTGATGTTGATGGATTCATGACAGCTGATCCGCGAAAAGTAGAGAAGGCCTATGCCATTGAATTACTGAGCTATGCTGAAGCCATGGAATTATCCCATTTCGGGGCCAAAGTTCTCTATACACCAACCATCCATCCGGTCCTCGAGAAGAGGATCCGGATCCACATCAAAAATACATTTTCCCCTGAGAAGAAAGGAACCCTCATCGGAATGCAGGAAATCATACCGAGCCCATCCCCGATCAAAGGCATCTCTTCTATTGACCATGTTGACCTGGTCACCATACAGGGATCAGGCATGGTGGGTGTCACCGGAACCTCCATGCGCCTATTTACGGCCCTTGCCAGTCGGAATATCAATATTATCCTGATCACTCAGGCTTCCTCAGAATATTCTATCAGTTTTGCCATCCATCCGGATGCAACACAAGATGCAGAACAAGCTATCCGGGAGGAATTCAATCATGAGATCGAAATTATCCATTCCATTCGTATCCTGGTGGAAAAAGACCTGTCAGTCATCGCCATCGTTGGAGAAAGAATGCGGCATACACCAGGCATTTCTGCCAAGCTTTTTCAAGCCATGGGCAGGAACGGGATCAATGTGATCGCGATCGCCCAGGGATCTTCAGAGCTAAATGTTTCGGTTGTAATCAGCCATCACAGCCTGCGAAAGGCCATGAATGTCATCCATGAGGGTTTCTTCCTTTCTCATTACAGGGAACTGCACCTCTTCCTGGTGGGTGTCGGAACGGTGGGCTCCCGGTTGCTTAATCAAATCCGCAGCCAGCAGGAGAAGCTACTATCAGATCATCACCTCAAGGTGAACCTGATAGGACTGTCTAATTCGAAGAAAATGATCATTGATCATAATGGGATCGATATTGAAAGTTATTCAGACCTGCTTAGCGAGGGACAACCAGCTGATCTGCATTCCTTTACAAATCGGATGGCAGAATTGAACCTGCGCAATAGCGTTTTCATTGACTGTACTGCATCCCCAGAGGTAGCTGAAAGCTATAAGCATCATTTCAATAACTATGTTTCGGTGGTTACTGCCAATAAAATTGCCTGTTCCTCTGCGTACGAAAATTACAAGGACCTTAAAAACACGGCACAGGCAAAAGGGGTGAAATTCATCTTTGAAACCAATGTGGGGGCAGGCCTGCCAATCATTAACACAATGAATGACCTGATGAAAAGCGGTGACAGGATCCTTGAACTGGAGGCCGTGCTATCCGGCACCCTCAATTACATATTCAACACCCTGGATAAGGATAATCCCCTGAGTGATGTAATCAGGCAGGCCAAAGAACTTGGCTTTTCTGAACCGGATCCGAGAATTGACCTCAGCGGGGTTGATGTTATCCGTAAGCTCATTATCCTTTCGAGGGAGTCTGGCTACAAGATTGAGGAAAAACAGGTAAAAGTTTCACCCATACTGCCAGCGGAATGCTTTGATGGGAGCATCGAGGAGTTCTGGCAAACAGTAAGTAAATATGATGATGAGTTTGAGCAGAAACGCTTAGCACTTGAAAAAAACAATCAAAAGTGGCGCTTTGTCGCCCGACTGAAAAATGGCAAAGCTTCTGTCAGTCTTGCTGAAGTAGGAACAGATCACCCCCTCTACTACCTTGAGGGAAGCAACAACATCATAATGATCACCACGGAAAGATATAAGGAGCATCCCATGATCATCAAAGGGTACGGTGCAGGTGCTGAGGTAACTGCCGCCGGAATGTTTGCCGATGTAATCCGGATTGCGAATATATAAATAATCATGGCTGACCGAGTGCATATATTCTCGCCCGCCACTGTGGCCAACGTTGGGCCCGGGTTTGATATCCTGGGCTTTGCTATGAATCAGCCGGGGGATGAGATATTGGTTGAAAAAATCAATGGCGGTGACCATATTATAATAGACCGCTCAGGGGTTGGTCTACCCATGAATCCTGAAAAAAACGTAGCTACTGTAGCCATTGATTCAATGCTGGGTCAACTGGAGAGCAAGCAGAAATTCAAAATAACATTCCTCAAAAAGATAGCACCTGGCAGTGGGATCGGCTCAAGTGCTGCCAGTTCTGCAGGAGCAGTTTATGGTGCCAATTTGCTGTTGGGAAATCCTTTTACAAACGAGGACTTGGTCCCCTTTGCCATGCAAGGTGAAGAAGCTGCAAGCGGTTCTGCCCATGCGGACAATGTGGCTCCTGCCCTGCTCGGAGGGTTCGTCCTTGTAAGAAGCTATGAGCCTCTGGACATCATTAGCATACCCGGGCCTGAACAAATATATTGTTCTGTAGTGTACCCCGAAATCAGCATTGCAACCGAGGATAGCCGCAAAATACTGAAAACCACAGTCTCACTCGAAAAAGCTATAACCCAATGCGGGAATGTAGCGGGACTTGTAACCGGGTTGATCACGGGAGACTTTCGCCTGATCAGTGACTCCATGCAGGATGTGATTGCTGAACCTATCCGGTCTTTCCTTATTCCTGAATATGATAAGGTTAAGAAAGCTGCACTGGAGTCAGGTGCCCTGGGATGCAGTATTTCAGGTTCAGGACCCTCTATATTTGCACTGAGCAAGGATGAGGAAACAGCACAGAGGGCCGGGACGAAGATGCAAAATGTTTTTGCTGCTGCGGATATTGGCAGCAGTGTTTTTGTTTCACAGGTGAATAAACAGGGCATTAAGATCCTGACAGAGGAATCATGAATTATTACAGCACAGAAAACAGAAAGCTCAGGCGCACACTGAAAGATGCGGTCCTCGATGGTCTGGCAACGGATGGCGGGCTATATATGCCTGAAAGCATACCTGTCCTTCCAAAAAAGCAACTGCAATCATTTAAATCCAAAACTTTCCTGGAGATCTCCAGGGAGATTGCCCTGAACCTGTTCCACGAGGACCTTACCGAATCGGAAATCCTGGATATCACAGAAACTGCCATCAATTTTGACACTCCATTGGTAGAGGTCGAAGAAGATATTTACACCCAGGAATTATTTCACGGTCCCACCCTGGCATTCAAGGATGTCGGAGCCCGTTTCATGGCCCGTATGATGGGGCATTTTACCATGGGACTTGACCAGGAAATAAATGTACTGGTGGCCACATCGGGTGATACGGGTAGTGCGGTGGCCAGTGGTTTCTGGAACGTCGAAGGGATTCAGGTCTACATACTCTACCCTTCCGGTGGTGTAAGCCAGCTTCAGGAGAAACAGCTAACTACCCTGGGAGGCAACATTACAGCATTGGAGGTCTCAGGAACTTTCGATGACTGCCAAAGGCTTGTGAAGTCAGCTTTCCAGGATAAGGATCTCACTGAAAAACTCATTTTGACCTCGGCCAACTCCATCAATTTGGCCCGCCTGCTTCCCCAGACATTTTATTATTTTAATGCATGGGCCAGGCTACCTGAAAACCATGAATTTTATGTCTCGGTACCCAGCGGGAATTTTGGGAACCTGACAGCCGGACTGATCGCCGGGAAAATGGGATTGCCGGTAAAACATTATATCGTTGCCACCAACGTCAATGATGTTGTACCTGAATACCTGAAAACAGGCAAATATCGTCCACGTCCCTCAATCCCTACCATTGCCAATGCCATGGATGTAGGCAATCCAAGTAATTTTGCAAGGATCCTTGACCTATACGGGCAATCACACGATGCCATCGCAACTGCCATGAGCGCATATGTTTATACTGATGATGAACTCAGGTCAACCATTGGAGAGGTATACCTGCGCACTGGCTACTTGCTGGATCCGCATGGGGCCGCAGGATATAGGGCATTAAAAGCATTTACACCGAAGCAGAAAGGCATCCCGGGAGTGTTCCTTGAAACAGCCCACCCGGGAAAATTCAGCCTGACGGTTGAAGAGGTGATCCAATCAACGGTTGAAATTCCAGAACAACTTATGGAGGCATCTTCAAAAAAGAAATCAAGTATTAAGCTTGCTGCTGAATTCCCTGATTTCAAAGAATTCTTATTCAATCTTTAACCCCCCCATGTTGATGGGAGGTAACTGAATGAAAAATAGGGCCTTTTTTTGCGTTTACTGGCGCAATCCCCCACGATGCTGGGAGGTAACTGAATAAAAAATCGGGCCTTATTTTGTAGTTAATGCTACAAAATTCAGCCCGGTTTTTTATTCGGTTACCGACCCTAGACCACTCCCTGGTCCAACATGGCATTGGCTACCTTCATAAAACCGGCGATATTGGCCCCGTTTACATAGTTCACATAGCCATCCGGTTCTGTGCCATGTTCCACGCAAGCTTCATGGATACTTTTCATGATCTCATGCAGGCGCTTGTCAACCTCTTCACGTCGCCAGTTAAGCTTCATGCTGTTCTGTGACATCTCCAGTCCGGATGTAGCAACTCCTCCAGCATTCGCAGCTTTCCCCGGAGCATAAAGAATTTTGTTCTCCTGAAGTATTTCAATGGCTGCCGGTGTACAGGGCATGTTGGCCCCTTCACAGACACATAGGCATCCGTTGTCTACCAGGTTTTTAGCATCTTCCTCGTTTAATTCATTCTCCGTTGCACATGGCATGGCGATGTCACATTTGACTTCCCAGGGATGTTTGCCAGGTATAAATTCCGTACCCTCAAATTCATAGGAATAGGGTTTTACAATATCCTCGTTTGAAGCCCGAAGCTCCAGCATATATTCTATCTTTTCACCTGATACTCCATCGGGATCATAGACGTAGCCATCAGGTCCGGAAAGGGTAACAACCTTAGCTCCCAGCTCGACCAATTTCTGGACGGCACCCCAGGCAACATTCCCGAATCCGCTGACCGTAACGATCTTGTCTTTGAGGGTCTCCCCTTTGGTAGCCAGCATCTCCTGGGCGAAATAAACACAACCAAATCCTGTGGCCTCCGGACGGATCAGACTACCTCCCCAGTTAATTCCTTTGCCCGTCAGAACACCAGTGTTCTCCTTGGCAAGTTTCCGGTACATTCCGTACAGGAAACCGATCTCGCGTGTACCTACTCCAATATCACCGGCCGGTACATCTGTTGATGGGCCTATCAGCCTCCATAGTTCAAGCATGAAGGCCTGGCAAAAACGCATGATCTCACTGTTAGATTTTCCTTTGGGATTGAAATCAGATCCTCCTTTTCCTCCACCCAGTGGCAAAGAGGTAAGGCTGTTCTTGAATATTTGTTCAAATCCCAGGAATTTCAATATGCTCAGATTAACACTTGGGTGAAAACGAAGTCCGCCTTTATAGGGACCGATCACGCTGTTAAACTGGATGCGGTACCCAATGTTCACGTGCACCTTTGCCTGGTCATCCTCCCAGGGCACTTTGAAGATTATAATCCGGTCAGGTTCAATAATCCGGTCAATCACACCGGCTGCTTCAAATTGTGGATTGGCATTGTAAATTTCCTCTATGGATTCCAGGACTTCCCTGACAGCCTGATGATATTCCTGTTCACCAGGATGCCTTTTCTCGAGTTCAACCATTAATCTATCAACATTCATATTTAGTGGATTTGGGTTTTTTAAAAATACATTTATAGCATGTGCCTGGCAAATAAAATCATATGATATAAAATATTGATATTTATCAGGTTTTTTCGCTAATGCCTTCCTTGTATATGACCCCCTTATTGGATCTCCCATCAACCTCTATCCGAAGTGGTTTCTTGAATCTGATATGCCTGAAATACTCATTTTCAGACAGTGCTGATATCTTGTCAAGATATTCGATATCATAGAATCCATCATTTATATATGGGTTGATGGTAAAAAACCCTATCCTGAATGATGTGATATTCTGAAAAAAGTGAGTGCCCTGGCTTGGATCAATCCGGTAGTTTTCCAGTCCCGCTTCAATAATCACCCTTGCTTCAGAAAGCTGTGCCCATTTGGCAGGTATGCCAAGCCATGGGTCACTTGAACCCCATCTTCCGGGCCCGATGAGGATGTAATTGATTCCAGCTTCCCGGAATTCCTCGTTTTTTTTCTCTATAAGCCTGGCAATATTATCGTTATTGGCTGGATTGAAAGCCTGGGGTTTCACATATACCAGGTCCCTGAGCCCTTCGAATCTTCCATTACCAAGAGCAGATTCAGCATACACAATGGTATCTTCCACCTTGATATCATCAAGTTTAAAACTTATGCTCTGGTCATTTAAAACAATTGGCCGGATTTGAAGAAGATTGAATATGGCAGGGTGGCCTTTCGGTGTATCCATGTTAACGGCAAATTCCATTTCAATGGGATTATTCATCTCTTCCTGCCCCGTCTTTAAAAGGTCGCAGATAATCTCGGCCAGCGGAATGGCGTTGAAATTCAGCAGTTGAGAGAAGGTGATCACCCGCTTCCCCTTGCTTAACAGTCCATCCCTCAACATATGGCTTTCAAAATCATAGGTGGATGCCGCATACCTGAATGGTGCATCTTTTTCAGCCTCCTTAAAACGCATTCTTAACAGGTTCGCACCATCATCCACAGAAGGGACGAAACTGGAAGGATCAAGGTTTACCGCCAGGAAATCCTTCTGGGTATCCTTCAATGCCAGATCAGGATCTGATAGTTGCAGGATCTTTTTAGGATATTTGGGCGAGAACCTTAGTCCCCTGCCACCTTCCATCAGGTATTTTCCAAGACCATAGGCTATTACGGCAATGCCGTCTTCTGCTTTTTCTGGTTCTATTGGATAAAAGTTGATGGACCTGGCAACCCCTGAAAGAGTAGGATAAAAGGCGTTTCCGCACGGAGATCCACAGACCTCCTGTAATATGATGCCCATCTTTTCTTCATCTATCACATTGGAGGTGGCAGTCATATAAGATTTACTACCCTTGAAATAAACCGAAGCATATACACTCTTGATGGCTATGGTGAGCATTTCCAGCGTATGATCCCTGTCATCCCAGTCACAGGGTACCATATAGGTTGAATAAATTCCAGCAAAAGGCTGATAATGTGAATCCTCCAGTTTGCTCGAGCTTCTGACCGCGATAGGGTTTACCAGCACTTCCACCAAGGCCTTCAGATCCTCTTTGACCCGCTCAGGGATTTGGGCTTTCAAAAAATAATCAAGGATTTCTTCATCTGGAAGATCAGAAAGGACTGTTTCTAACAAATTATTAATTTCCATAAATTCATCAAAAACATC
>RCNF010002665.1_pt1 | contig 10166 bp, 5 predicted proteins | sample 2041311 | NCBI WGS metagenome assembly RCNF01 (sample SAMN09708228, study PRJNA481090) | Marine sediment metagenome, whole genome shotgun sequencing project. | biome: marine sediment; feature: ocean; material: sediment; isolation source: Sewage treatment plant 2 marine sediment (STP2) ... | reverse complement strand
TAAGCAGAAACACTTAACGGAGGTGTATCATGAAACGGATAATAATTTTTTCAGCAGTTCTTTTTGTTTTTACTGCATTTACAACAGAAGCAAAAAGATTTAATAATATGAACGGCTATTTCTACTCAGAACTTTCCCCTTACGGGCAATGGATAGAAATAGACTATGGTGTTGTAGTTTGGCAGCCAACAATTATGCAAACAGGTTGGGCACCATACAGCCAGGGAAGATGGGTATGGACATATGACGGCTGGTATTGGGATTCTTATGAATCTTTCGGCTACGTAACTTATCATTATGGAAGATGGTTCCATGATGATTATTACGGCTGGTTATGGTACCCGGATTATGAATGGGCTCCTGCCTGGGTAGAATGGAGATATAGTAACGATTATATAGGATGGGCTCCTTTACATCCTTATGCTTCATTCTCTATTTCGATAGGCATACATTTTAGTAATGTTTTTCATACTCCTTATCATCACTGGCACTTTATTGGTTACAATAACTTCTGCCATCAGTATCCTTATAACTATTATGTAGCTCCTGATTACAGGTATAGAGTTTACTCCAACACAACATACAGAACAAACTATGGCTACCGTAACGGCAGAGTTCAAAACAGGGGCATTGATATTGATTATGTTAGGGTAAGATCTGGTCAGGATATTAGGCAGCGGGAAATAACAAGAGTACGCGATCCGCAGCAGATAAGAGGAAAAGACAGAAATCGCGATGAAATAAGAACGCTTGATGTTCCCAGGGATCAACTGTCAAGAAATGATAACAGGAATGTGAATGTTAAGCAAGACCGCAGAAGAACATCACTGGATGTTAATAAAGTAGAGGTAGGCGATAGGAATAGGACTAACACTGTAACAAGAAACGACAATAAAGTTGATAGAAAGATTGATAAGCAAAGAGACGATAACAAGCAGAATAATGTTAATCGGAATGGTGTTAACGACAAAAGAACAGATAATAAAACAGTTACCAGAAAGCAAACTCAAACTGATGTTAAACGGAACGATGTAAATACTAACAAGAATAGAAACGATCGGAATACTGTTAATCGAAACAAAACTGATAAAAAGAATAATGTTAACAGAAATCAGAACCAGGTAAATAAAAATAAGAATAACAGGAACGATCGGAACGTTGTTAAACAGAACAAAACCGTTAAAAAGAATACTGTAAACAGGAATCAGAACCAGGTAAATAGAAATAATAATAATACAAGGAATGATCGGAAAATTGTTAAGCAGAATAAAACGGTTAAAAAGAATAATGTGAACAGGAACCAAAACCAGGTGAAGAATAATACTAACAACAAACGAAACACTGATGTGAAGAGGAATAACACCCGGCAGAAGGTTGAAAAGAAAGTAAACAAAAACACCAGGACGACGACTAAAAAGAACGATAGGAATACGAACAATAACAATACGAACCGAAACAGAAAACGTTAACCACTTATAATATTGTTCATCTCTCTCCACTACAAGGCGGCATCAATTAAATTTAGTTGATGCCGCTTTTTTATTTTAGTAACAACTCACTTATATTTATAAAAATTATTAATTTAGATTGGTAAATGAATGCGTGATAAGAGCACAACCCTGTTTTACATCCTTGGGGCTTTTTTTATAGCAAATGCAATTCTTGCTGAGTTCATAGGGGTTAAAATTTTTTCTCTGGAAGGTTGGTTAGGCTTAAATCCGCTGAACCTCTCCTTTTTTGGTGAAGAAAATCTTTCCTTCAATCTAACTGCGGGCGTTTTACTCTGGCCTGTAATCTTTATAATGACGGATATTATTAACGAATATTTTGGTAGAAAGGGAGTAAGGTTTCTCTCATTTACAGCAGCTGGTTTAATAGTATATGCATTCTTAATGGTTTACTTTGCAATAGGGCTTACTCCCGCAGATTTCTGGATAGAAAGGACAACTTCTTCAGGGACATTGAATATGGACCAGGCATTTAATGCAATTTTTGGGCAGGGTTTATGGATAATATTTGGTTCACTTGTGGCTTTTCTAGTCGGGCAATTAGTTGATGTAAAAGTTTTTCATTACCTAAGAGGGTTTACAGGCAGCTCAAAAATATGGCTAAGGGCAACGGGTTCTACGGTGGTTTCGCAATTCATAGATAGTTTTGTTGTGCTTCTCATCGCTTTCTACTGGGGAGCTGGATGGGATCTTTCCCTCGTATTGGCAATTGGCGTGGTTAATTATATTTATAAATTTTTAATTGCCGTTTTTCTCACTCCATTACTTTACGTAATGCATTATTTTATTGATCGGTATCTCGGTAAGGAGTTATCGGAAAAGCTTCAAGAAGAAGCTGCAAAATCCAGCGCTTGAACAAGCAGGACAGAGAATAATAAATTTGCTCCTTTTATCTTTTTCCTGGATAATTTTGGCAGAATTTTAGGTGAATTCGAAAAATTAGATTAATTTTAATAACCAGATTTTTTGATTTTAGTGTAGATAAAATGAGCTTGGAAGTGTGTTCCATAGAAAGTGAAATGCTTTCTGAGTGGAACCTAAAAGATTGAATAAAGTTAGTAACTTCTCTTACTATTATCCATAATCCAAATCATTCAGGCATATTAAAGCATTCAATTATCTTCACCAAAAATAAAACCTGATAAACAAATTATACTTAGTTAAAATATTTTTTTAATAATAAAGTTATCGCTTTTAGGAGTAAAAAATGAAAATAAGAAAAGAAGAGGCATTAGATTATCACTCATCAGAACCAAAAGGAAAAATAGAGGTTGTTGCAACAAAACCTTGTTTAACATCCAGAGATCTTTCCTTAGCATACACACCGGGTGTAGCCGAGCCATGCAGAGAGATAGAAAAAAATGTAGATGATGTTTATAAATATACTGCAAAAGGAAACCTGGTTGCGGTTGTTTCAAACGGAACCGCCGTGTTAGGTCTTGGTGATATTGGTGCGGAAGCAGGAAAACCTGTAATGGAAGGTAAAGGAGTTCTGTTTAAAAGATTTGCTGATATAGATGTGTTTGATATTGAACTTAACAGCAAAGATCCGAAAGAAATAATAAGGACTGTGGAAGTTCTCGAACCTACATTCGGCGGGATAAACCTTGAAGATATTAAAGCACCAGAATGTTTTGAAATTGAAGAAACATTAAAAGAAACGATGAAAATACCCGTTTTCCACGATGACCAGCATGGAACTGCAATCATCTCATGTGCTGCACTTATTAATGCAGCGGAACTGGCTGGTAAAAAGCTTGATGACCTGAGAATTGTTGTTAATGGTGCTGGTGCAGCTGCAATTTCCTGCAGCAAGTTATATGTTCGTGCAGGAGCAAAGAGAGAAAACATTTTTATGTTCGATTCAAAAGGATGTATAACTAAAGAAAGAACTGATCTGAATAAATATAAAATTGAATTTGCGCAGGACAAAGGATATCCTTCTTTGGAAGCAGCAATGAATGGTGCCGATGTATTTGTTGGACTTTCTGTTGGTGGTGTGGTTAGTCAGGCGATGGTAAAAGTAATGGCTGATAATCCAATTATTTTTGCTATGGCTAATCCTGATCCGGAAATTATGTATGATGAAGCAGTTGAAGTTCGCGACGATTTAATAATGGCAACAGGGCGAAGCGATTTTCCTAACCAGGTTAATAACGTGCTTGGTTTCCCGTTCATCTTCCGCGGTGCACTTGATGTAAGAGCTACATCAATTAACGAAGAAATGAAAATGGCTGCCACCCTTGCACTTTCAAAACTAGCAAAAGAAAAAGTTCCTGAAACGGTGATTAAAGCTTATGGCGGAGTAGATTTTGAATTTGGCAAAGATTACATCATCCCCAAACCTTTTGATCCTCGCGTACTCTGGTATGTAGCTCCTGCAGTTGCCAAAGCTGCTATAGAAACCGGGGTTGCTAAAATTACTGTTATGAACTGGGAAGAATATGAAGAAAGGCTTAAAGAAAGACTCGGGTTATCTAAAGAAGTAATCCGCGTTATGATCAACAAAGCACAGAAGAATCCAAAAAAAGTTGTTTATCCTGAAGGTGAGGAGGAAAAGATAATCACTGCTGCCCACGATGCAAATCAGGATAATATTGCTTATCCAATTCTTCTCGGAAATAAGGAAATAATAAATGGAGAAATAAAAAGACTTGGTTATGAGGAAAGTATATTCGAAATAGTTGATCCGGAAACCAGCAAAGATTGCGTTAAATATGCAGAAGCATTTTTTAAGAAGAGAGAAAGAAAAGGTGCAACTATTAAAGATTCCTATTCACTTATGAAGAAACCAAATTACTATGGTTCTATGATGGTTGAAACCGGTAAAGCCGATGCCATGATAAGCGGGCTCACCAGCAGTTATCCAAATACAATTCGTCCGGCTTTACAATGTGTTGGAATAAAGGATGGTTTTAAAGTTGTTTCCGGTTTGTATATTGTTCTTGCCAAACAGGATGTTTACTTTTTTGCTGATACTACTGTGAATATTAATCCCACCGCAGAACAATTGGCAGAGATAGCAATATCTGCAGCCGATACGGTTAGGGAATTCGATATAGTTCCCAGGGTTGCAATGCTCTCATTCAGTAACTTTGGCAGCGCACCCTACCCTGAATCAATAAAAGTTAAAGAAGCTACCAAATTGGTTAAGCAGCGCAGACCCGATTTAATGATTGATGGTGAAATGCAAGCTGACACAGCAGTTGTGCCGGAAATAAGTGAGAAAGAATTTCCATTCAGTGATTTAAAAGGAAAAGCTAATGTATTAATCTTCCCAGATCTTAATTCCGGGAACATTGCATACAAACTGATGGATCGATTAACAAATGCTTCTCTCGTTGGACCTATACTTATGGGAATGAAGAAACCAATTCACGTGCTTCAGAAAGGCGCAACAGTGGATGAAATAATTAATATGACTGCAATTGCAGTTGTTGAAGCTCAATATAAAAAATCTTAATAATCTATTTTTATTTTTTTAAGAAGGAAGAAATATAATTCTATTTCTTCCTTTTTTTATACTCATTTATTCCCGCTTATGTCAAAATAATTGCTTTTCGCCCATTCCACCATTAAATTATCTGTAAACAATATAATATTTGAGTTAACCAGTAGTAATTTTAGTATAGATGCAGAGAAAAGAGATAAGAATGCTCGCCGCAATCATGTTTACCGATATGGTGGGTTACACTGCGATGATGCAGGAAGATGAAAAACGCGCAAAGATCCTTAGAGATAAACATCGCGAAGTTCTTGAACGATTAGTATTAGAGCACCTGGGCCAAATACTTCAGTATTATGGCGATGGTACATTAGCTATTTTCGGAAGTGCTATTGAAGCAACACTTTGTGGTATTAAAATCCAAAGTGAATTGCTGCAAGAACCTAAGGTACCGCTTCGGATTGGTATTCATGCAGGCGATGTGGTTTACGACGATGAAGGAGTTTACGGGGATGGGGTTAATATTGCTTCTCGTATCGAAAATTTAGCCATACCAGGTAGTGTATTAGTATCAGGAAAAATTAATGATGAGTTAAAAAATCAGAAGGAAATAAGTACAATCCCGCTGGGCAAATATGATCTGAAAAATGTAAAATCTCCATTAAGCTTGTACGCTGTAAATTCACATGGTATTACAGTTCCAACTTCTGATCAACTCAAAGGTAGAACCACAACTGCTGATCACTCAATTGCCGTGCTGCCGTTTGTTAACATGAGTGCTGATCCTGAAAACGAATATTTTAGTGATGGTATAACGGAAGAACTGTTAAACACCCTTGCAAAAATTGATGGTTTAATGGTAACCTCAAGAACCTCTTCCTTTGCCTTTAAAGGAAAGAACGCTGATATTAGAGAAATTGGAAAACAGCTTGGTGTTAAAACTGTTTTGGAAGGAAGTGTAAGAAAAGCAGGGAATAAGGTTCGAGTTACTGCTCAGTTGATAAATACTGAAAATGGATATCACAAATGGTCTGAAACTTATGACAGGAATTTGGAAGATATTTTTGCTGTTCAGGATGAAATTGCGTCCTCAATAAGTGATCAAATGAGAGAAACCTTACATTTAATTAAACCGAAACCAAAGGTTACAAAAATTCCTACAGATAATTTAGATGCTTACAACCAGTATTTAAAAGGTATGTTTTACTGGAATAAGTGGTCACCGGAATATGTGCAGAAGGCAATGAAGATATTTGAGCAAACAATTGAGATAGAGCCGGATTTTGCTTTAGCTTATAGTGGACTCTCAGCATGCAATGTTTATTTGGGAGCAGTAGGAATAATACCACCCAAGATTGCATATCCCACAGCAAAACAGCTAGCAATGAAAGCTTTAAAACTCGATGATTCCATACCTGAAGCACATGTCTCACTTGCAATGGTTCACTATTTTGGAGATTGGGATTGGGTTAGCTCAGAAAAGTGCTTTTTAAGAGCATTAAAAATCAATCCAAATTATGCCGATGCACATCAATATTATGCAATGTTGTTAGCAACTCTTGGCTATAACAAAAAGGCTCTCAAAGAAGTAGAGTTAGCATATCAGCTTGATCCTTTAAATGCACGAATTAGTTGGATTCTTGCATTTAACTACTATAACGTTAATATGCTCAACGAATCAATGAAGCAGTATGAAAAGACCTCTGATATAGATCCTGAATTTGGTGATACTTGGAGTGGAAAAGGCTGGCTATATTATATAATGGGTGAGATTGAAAAAGCGATCGAAACTTATGAAAAGGTTTTGAAAATTCCAGGATTTAGACACAAATCATTATCAGGATTAGGATATCTTTACGCAAAAAATAATGAAATTGAAAAAGCTGAAAGATGCCTTAAAGAACTTGAAGAAATGGAAACTGATGATTTACCGTTAGATGTTGAAAAGGCAATCATTTATACAGGTTTTCAGGATATGGATAAAACATTTGAACTACTCAACACCGCGTGCGACAAAAGACTGGGCGGATTGAACTTCATTAAAAGTAGGCACTGGAGAGATATTCATAGTGATCCGCGATATTTTGATTTATTGAAACGTATGAATTTGCCTATAGAATAGTTTACTTATCTTCTGCGTCTCTTCATTTTACCATCACAAATCTTTTTATATATTACCAAATAAATTTGCCAGAATATAAACATCTTTGATTGATTGTTTAACACAAAGAAGATGAACAAAAACCAACCTGATTTGTAAAACTTATCACAATTATTATCAGTAATTCTGGTTATATTATTGTAATTAATAAATTGAATGAAAAAATTTAAAGAAAGAATGAACAGAAAATTTAAATTATACAGTTTAAATATTATTCTCCTGGTTTTAATAATATCGATGTTCTCAAACTGTCAGGATAATAATTCTTATGAATTCGATAATTATAAATTAAATAAAAAAAATAATATTAAAATTAAGCTTCCGAAGGAGCTTAATGAAATTTCCGGATTGGCATATTCAATAGATAACCACATCATTGCTCATAACGATGAAGAGGGGATAGTATATAAGATAAAACTGCCGTCGGGTGAAGTAATTAATAAATTTATACTTGGTGATAAGCTTGTGAGTAAAGATTTTGAGGGGATTGCTGTTGTGGAAGATACATTATTCGTGGTTACAAGCAATGGTGTTCTTTATAAATATCCAGGATTTGCAGCTGAAAATTTTGCTCATTTTGAAAAGATAAAGACAGGACTAAATGCAGAAAATAATGTAGAAGGTTTATGTTATGATCCGGATACAAATTCATTATTGCTTGCCTGTAAAGATAAAGCGGGTAAAGAATATAAAGGGTTTAAGGCAGTCTATTCGTTTAACCTTGAAAAGATGATTTTGGAATCCGAACCAAGATTCTTAATCTCACCTAATGAATTAAAAGGCAAATTCAATATTAAAAAATTTTCTCCCTCAGGGATTGAATTAAATCCGGTGAGCGGCACCTTTTTTATAATTTCAGTAGATGAAGAGGCAATTATCGAAATATCACCAGATGGTAAAATTTTGGATGCAAAACTTTTTGATAGTAAAAAACATAAGCAGCCGGAAGGAATTACCTTTCTGGATGATGGTTCCCTCATTTTAGCAGATGAGGGTAAAGGTGGGAAAGGATTCATAACCATAATAAATAGAAATTAATTTATGCATACACGATTAATGAAAATCCTTAATATATTTTTACTTTTTTTTATAATTACAATTCCTTTGTTTTCACAATCTGAGCAGCAAAAAAAATATATTACTGTTATTCCCGGGGAGGAGTATGAAGCCGGTTGGTTTCATAATTTCTGGTTCGGGAAACATTGGCGCGATTTGTGGACTACTCCTATTCGAGTTCCTGTTCTGGATCTTTCAACTTTTGCCGGCGGAATAACACCTATAAAAGTTGGAGGCGGGCTGCAAACAAAATCAATCCGTTTTAAAGGTGAAGATGAAAAAATCTGGAAATTCAGATCTATAAGTAAAGATCCTACCAAAGTACTCGAAGCAGATTTACAAGAATCAATGATAGCAGAAGTATTACAAGATCAGATTAGTTCTTCAAATCCTTTCGGAGCGCTTGTAGTTGTTCCACTTCTCAATGCAGTTGATGTCCTTCAAGCTGAACCAGTCTTAGTATTTTTGCCCGACGATGATAAACTTGGGGAGTTTAAAGAAGAGTTTGGTGGAATGTTTGGGATGATTGAAATTAATCCTGATGAAGGTGCAACCGATGAACCGGGTTTTGGCGGATCAGAAAAAATAATAGGAACGTATAAGCTATTCCATCGTCTAGAAAAAAAACGAAGTGAAAAAGTAGATTCAAAAGAATACTTAAAAGCCCGGCTGATGGATAATTATTTGGGTGATTGGGATAGGCACACCGATCAATGGAGATGGGCAAAGTACGATATAGAAGGTGAAGAACTATGGCATCCTATCCCTCGCGATCGTGATCAGGCATTTCCAAAGTACGATGGCATTTTCCCATCACTTGCTGAGATTTTCGTATTACAACTAAACCATTTTGATGCAGAATTTCCGAAAGCACGAAATCTTACCTGGAGCGGAAGAATGCTAGACCGTCGTTACCTATCAGAACTTACTAAAACTGAATGGGATTCTGTTACAGCATTTGTTCATAAAAGATTAACTGATGAAGTTATAGATGAAGCCATTAACAGGTTGCCTGAGGAAAATAAAAAAATTGCCGGGGATGAATTATTATATAAACTTAAATCACGCCGTAATTTACTTTTTAATTTTTCCGAGGATTACTATAATTTAATTAACGATGTGGTTGAAATATTTTGCAGCAACAAGGATGATTATATAGAAGTTAATCGGTTAAGTAATGATGAAACAGAAGTTTCATATTATCGAAGGGATAAAAAAACAGGTGAAAAAAAGGGCAAGTCGATTTATCATAAAAAATTCGATAATAAACTTATCTCTGAAATAAGAATTTTTCTTATGGAGGGAAATGATAAAGCTTTAATTGAAGGTTATGTTGATACAAGTCCTTTGATCAGAGTAGTTGGAGGAAAAGGAAAAGATGAATTTACAGATAACTCAAAAGTGAATGGTTATTTGTTCAGCATTACGCCCATTCCCAATTCAGAAAATGCAACACAATTTTATGATAGTGGGAATAAATCAGTTTTTAATAAAGGCCCTGGTACACTTGTTAAAACATTTTCCATTCCTGAACCAAAAGATGATATTGATAAATATGAACCACATTTCAAAAATAGATTCCATGAAATTGAAATTAACCCGGTTTTTAATCTTAGTTCGGATGATGGATTAACAATTGGCGGCGGACCAACTTTACTTGTATATGATTTTTTAATGGATCCTTTTGAATATTGGATGACTTTTACGGCAGCTTATTCAATTAAACTTAAAAGTGCCAACCTGTTTTATAAGATGATATCGAAATCATGGATAAGAGGAGCAGAAACTAACCTTGAAATGAGTTTCACTCAATTACATCTCGTAAAATATTATGGATTCGGAAATGAAACTCCTTACCACGAAGAACTTGAAAGAAATGGTTTTAACGAGCTGAAACAGAATTTCTTTTATATTGAGCCATCGATAGATTTTCACTTCTTTAAATATAACACCACAAGATTTGCGCTATCATACAACGCTTACAATACAAGTTTGA
>RCNF010002336.1_pt1 | contig 10167 bp, 12 predicted proteins | sample 2041311 | NCBI WGS metagenome assembly RCNF01 (sample SAMN09708228, study PRJNA481090) | Marine sediment metagenome, whole genome shotgun sequencing project. | biome: marine sediment; feature: ocean; material: sediment; isolation source: Sewage treatment plant 2 marine sediment (STP2) ... | reverse complement strand
AAATGGCACCTCCGCCGCACGCGAACATCTGCGTTCATCTACGTGATCTGCGGTTTCTCCGGATGGGACGGTGGGATGGGCTCCTTTTCCCCCTTTCTCCCAAGCCCTTTTCTCCCTTTCTCGGCCGCCTTCGGCGGTCAAAGCGACTCGGCGCCGACCGTGTCCAGCAGTTCTTCGAGGGTCGAGATCAGTTCGTCCGGATCCACCGGCTTTTCGAGATAGGCGTCCGCTCTAAATTTCCTGGCACGGCTGAGGGAGTCGTCGAAGTGTTCGTCCTTGCCATAGATGTTGCGGACCTCCTGGTCGATGCCGGTGATGATTACCACACGGGCGGATCGCAGCCGGTCGTCTTTCCGCAGTTCGACCAGAGTGCTGAGCCCTCCGCGCTCGGGCATCATCAGATCGAGCAGCACGACATCGGGCGGGTCCTCCCGCGCCATCCTGAGGCCCTCTTCTGCGCCGCTTGCCGTGCTGACCCTCCACCCGCGATCGCATGGGTGCTGGGGAGCAACAGGGAGATCGCGGGCAGCTATCTGCCCCTCAACGCGGCGCTCTTCCTCGCGTCTGAACTTCATGAGATTGTGATTGTTCGCCGCAAGCAAATCGAGCGTCCCGGCGAAGCTGAGCGACCCACTGGGCGCTTCGCTGAATACCGCTACATCAGTCGTTGGAGCTGGCGGACTCGCGTAGGGAGGCGTTGCGATTGTAACGGTCTGGGCGCTGGCGCTACCTGTCATGCAGAGAGCAATCGTCAAGGTACAGAGGATTGGTTTCCATTCTCCTCCAATGCGAAGCAGGAAGGTCCCCCCAAGGGTTCTATGAGTCGCCTCGGATCGTCAGCACCGGCACCTTCGACACGCGGACCACGCGTTCGGCCACCGAACCGAGCACGGCATGGGTGAGCCCGGAGAGTCCTTTGGTGCCAAGGACCACAAGATCGAAGTCGTTTTTTTCAGCAAAATCGGAGGCCCCCACGGCAACGTGGTCCTCGATCACCGCTGTCGTGAACGACAGGTCCGCGAGGTGCTTTGTTGCAACGTCGGTCAGGGCCTCGTGGCAGCGCCTCAAGATCTGCACCCGATGTTGTTCGGGCAGCGAATCGAGGGCGTAGAACTCCGGGTAGATCACGGGTCGGACGACGTGCAGAAGTGTGATCTCGACATCGAGAGCGGGTGCCGTGGCGGCTACCCAGTCGACGGCTTTGAGAGATTCCTCAGAAAAATCCACGGCGACCAAAATCTTGCGCGGCGGAAACCGGGTATCGACATCCGCTCGGGTGGTAAGGACAGGGACCGGGGAGCGGTGGACGACCTCCTGGGCCACCGATCCGGCAAGCAGGCGCTTGACACCGCGCCGCCCGTGGGTGCCCATGACCACCAGATCGCAGTCGTATTCGGACACCGCGTCGACAATCACATCTGCCGGGACCATCCCTCGCTTCATGTAAGCATGGACATCGGCTCCGCCGTTTTTGTGGGCCTGTTCGAGTGCTTGTCTGGTGCTGGGTTCGGAAGTTGTCAGGATGCGCTCGACCTCGTCGAGAATCTCTGAGTCCGCATTCGGATCGTCGAGCACGATCCGAACATGGAGCAGGTGGATCTCCGCGTCGAAACGTTGTCCGATTTCTTTGGCGAGAGAAAGCGCGCGGTCTGATGCGCTCGAGAAGTCGGTCGGGACAAGAATGTGTTTCGGTTTGTGTGCCATCGTCTTTCCTCCGTTGCCCCGGCGATGATTGCCGGTCGAAATAACGTGTGTCGCCCAAGAGCGATGCGTCGCTACACCGAATACACTGCAATAGGCGCGCCAATCTCTCGAAGACGCAGGTTCGCTGCAATTCCTCTCCTTTTTGTGTCTGCTGGGGGTACTTCTTTCTTTCATATCGAAACGGGCGGAATCAAAATGAAATCCGGCAGCATAGTCGCGAAGAGCGTGAAGACATTGCGCGGCTGGGAGAACCCCTTCTTCGCCTCAAGGGCAACGGTTGGGATGTCATCACGGACTATGCGGAAAATCTCCACGCAGCACAAGAGGGCTTCTGATCGGGAAAAGTGACGTACGACGTGGTCCCGTGCAGCAATTGTTGCGGTAGCGATCAGGTGAGTGAAATCGGTCCAGAACAACGCAGGCATCGCTAACCTCAAAGACCATTCAAACCGCCGAGCTTCCACTTGAACGTGTACGTTTCATTCCAAAACTGGAGTTGGGGATCGACCGCTGTCGTCAAGCCTTTGATGGGTCCCCGATGCGGAGTGCCTCCAAGCGATGGCCTTCAGGCGGAGGCCGGTACACGTTGAGAAGGCGGGCCATCACAGAACTAGAGGTAGGGCGACAACAACCAGGCCAGCCCGTCCCGAATCCGGGCCGGTAGGCGGCGCCCATCGACCTCCTCGAGGGTGATCTCTCGCGATCGTTCCCTGACGGCCTCGAAATGCTGATTGATGATCGTCGCGAATTGGCGTTCGTAGACCTCGACGACCATCTCGAAGTTGAGTCGGAGACTGCGCGGGTCCATGTTCGCTGATCCCACCTGGACGTAGTGCTCGTCGACGAGAAACAGCTTGGTGTGGACGAAGGGCGGTGGTTGTTCAAACACGCGGACCCCCCGTTGAAGGACCTCCCAGAGCATGTTGCGGCTCGCCCACTGGACCAGGGGCAGGTTGTTCTTCTCGGGCAGGATGACCGTCACCGCCACCCCACGCAGGGCTGCGGCCTGGAGCGCGCCCACGAGCTCCCGGGGCGGGATGAAGTACGGCGTCATGATCGCCACCTGCCGGCGGGCGGCGGACACGGCGCCGACGAGGACGGCGAGCAGCTTGTCGAGGTCCTCGTTTGGGCCCTCGATGATGGTCCGGCAGCGGGCGTTGCCCGTCTCGTCACCGGTGGTGGGAAAGTGATCGGGTTCCCCTCCGGTGACAAATCCCCAGTCGTCGAGAAACACCTGCTGGAGTTGGCGGATTACCGGGCCGGTGATGCGGAAGTTCGCGTCGATGACGCGGTTCGGGTTGTCGGTGCGTTCGGCCAGGTGCCGGCCGCCGATGTTCATCCCACCGGTGAAGGCCACCCGACCGTCCGCGACGAGGACTTTGCGGTGATTCCTCAGGTTGATGTGGACCTCTGGAAGGATGGCGCTGGGGGGCAGGAACCGGGCCACCTTGACGCCCTGCGCGGCCAGGAGTTTCCCGGCGCGAGGATGGGAGTAGAGCTCGCCGATGCCGTCGATGAGGACCCTGGTATCGACGCCGCGGCCCGCAGCGCGTGTGAGCGCGTCGATGAATTCGCGTCCCGTCGGGTTGGTCTCGAAGATGTAGGTCGACAGAAAGACGCGCTGTCGAGCGCCGTCGATCGCGCGCAGCATCGCCGGGTAGGCCTGTTCGCCGTTGTGCAGGATCTCGATAGTGTTGCCGCCGACCAGATTAAAGCGAGAGACGGCGTCGGCTATCCCCGCGAGTTCCGAGAATTCGGGCGGGAGATCGGCGCCCGACGGGTCGGGTAGTTGCTGGTGACCGGTAGAGTCTTCCAAACCGGGAAGGGCCTGAGCCCTCATGCGGATGCGGTTGATCCCGAAAAAGAAGTACACGAGGGCGCCCACCAGCGGGATGAACAGGGAAACGCTGATCCACCCCAAAGCCGCTCGCGAGTCGCGTTTGTTAAGGAGGGCGTGGCCCGCGGCCCAGGCGGCGGTCACCACCCACAGCCCCAGAAAGCCCCATGTCAATGCGCCGAGCATAGAAGTAGACTACACCTAGCCAGCTCCGAGGAGGGATAGGGGGCCGAAACGGGATAGGCGCCGGCGTCGGCTACCTGGTTGGTGCAGGCTGCCATTCTCTCAGATGCGGGTTCTCCGCGAGGAACGACATGAGATCGCCAACCGCCCGGTTAAGGGCGACCCTGATTTCGATCCCACGGTCTCCGATGAATCTGGCCAGCCGGTCCGAGATGCCATCGCAGACCAGCATGTCGATACCGAAAGACATCAGCTCGGCAGCGCGCTGCTCCGGTGGGCGGATGAACGTCGGGAACTCACTCTGTTCCGGTTGTCGGCCGGGAGCGATGTCAACGATCAACAGACGAGTGGCGTCATCGAACACCGGGGCAATCCAGTCTCCTGAAATAGGTATGGCGAGTCTCATGGTGTGCCCCCTATATTTTCTTTCCAATATGCCGACGCCAGTTGGTCCGTCAGCGTGATTTCTTGGTGCTGGTAGGCCTGAAAATCTTCGCTCGACGCGATGATCGCGCGCTTCAGACTGACGAGGGTTGCGCGAGGGAGGGAAGCCAATCTCTCTGCGACCTCGAATGCCTCGCTCTCGAGCCTATCGGGTGAGGTGATGTGATTGACCAGTCCGAGGTCGTGCGCGTCGGCAGCGGACAACCTCGGCACATCGAGCAGAAGCTGGGAAGCCTTCGCGCCGCCCACCATTTTCGCCAGCAACCACGGGAGACAGTTGAGAGGTGCCCACGGGAGGTCCTGTGTCATGTTAACGAAAACCGTGTCTGAGCCGATGATGCGGTAATCACAGGCGAGCAGCGGCGCCGCTTGCCGAAAGGTGACCTCACCACCAACGACTCCGACGACGAACGAATCCAGCCTTCGCACATGCTCGACAAACTGCCGGGTCACGTTTCCCTCACCTACGATTCTTTCGCTGACTTCCGCGGCACTCGCCCCATTCGTAACAGAAGGGCCACCGAGAAGCCTTTCGAGGCTCCGCGGGCTGAGGAGTTCTGATGGGGCAATGACGACGACGACGGGGCTTGGCTCCAGGTGCTCGGCTTCCCAAAACTCCCACAGGCCGTTGAGCAACCTCAGGTCGACGCCGGCGAGGGCATCCTGTCCGTGGAACCGGAGCACCGTCATGTTTGGCAACCGCTCTACGGCGACCAACGCACTACGATCAGGATTCGGGGGGGCCTTTCTTGGGCACATCGTGAATCTCCTTTCTCGAAAATCATAGAGCGGGGGGATAGCCTTGTCCCCGGCCGATCAGGGCCATTCTGTGGTCACGTGGCATGGATCGTTCTCAGCCCACCTCCTGGAGTGTGGTGCGGGGCGCCGTCTGGTTGAGATCGAAAAGTGCTGGCGTATCTGGGCACGCGGCTGGGCCGTCGATTCAAGGGGTGGGTTGATGCTTGCTTTCGACCATCCCGCGGGGATCGAGTCTGGTCAGCCAGATGGCGGCTGAGCCGCTCCGGTGTTCCGAGGTCGAGCCACCCACACGCAGGCACCGGATACACACATAGTTTCTCCGCCGCCTGCTCCAGCAGGTCCTTCGAGAAGTCGAGCATCGGAACCGAGCGGTAGAGACAAGCCAGTTCCGCTTCGGCCACGGAGGGATCCCATCGTTCTTTGACCACCGGTTGAAAGGCGTGCCAGAGTTGTGGGAGCCTGGACTCGAAGAGGTCGAGTAGGAACCGGCCCTCTGAGATCAGGATGAAGCTGTTCAGCAGGGCACCCTGGTCAAACAGTAGTGCCGCAGCCGCCGCATCGGGTTTTTCGCGGAAGGACGCGATGGTTTCAAGACGGCCGCACTCGCCGGCGCGAGGGACAATCCATCCGTAGCCCGTTTCAGGACGTTCCGGTTTGACCCCCAGCAAGACGAGACCGGCTCCGGTGCGACCGGCGCGCACTGTTGCATCGATGATGGCCGATTGCAGGGCATGCTCGGATGCGACGCCGTGGTCGGACGGTAGGATGACCAGCACGGCGTCGGGGTCGTGTTGAGTGATCCACAACAGCGGCAGGAGGATTCCGGCGGCGGTGCCGCGGTTCTCCGGCTGGACGATCACGTTTTCGGGCGGGATCTCGGTAAGTTCGGGTACCCACCAACGGTGATGCTGTGCGGCAACGATCGGCACGATCCTCTCTGGAGGCGAGATCTTCTTCGCCCTCTTCAGCGTGGTCCCGAGGAGGGTCGTGCTGCCGTCGATGGACGAATACTGTTTCGGCGCGGGTTCGCCCCACAGATCACGGGTCAGGTCTTTGACTCGCTTTCCCTCTCCAGCGGCCAATACGACGACCCAAACATGCTCGTTTGATTTCATAGCCGTGTTCCCTCTCATGTTCTTTCGATCTGTTCCTGACCGCTGTGAATCCGCCGGTCAGTTTTCTGCAGAAGACCCCCCGGCCCTGCCGGGACCGTGGAGGGTTCGCAACGAAAAGCTCCGCCGAAATCAGAAAACGGGAGGTTTCGAAAGACGTCCTCACCGCTGTAATCGAGCACGCGGAGATCTTGGCCCTCCCGGATGGCCTTTTCCGTGACCTCGAATCGCCGACCGTACTGCCGGCGAATGTGGTCAACAGGGACTTCGCGCGCAATAAACTTCGAGCAGCCGAATTCGCGCAGATGGTCAATAACCTCCCTGTCGCGGATAGTCCCTCGAGTCACGATGAGAAACGGTTCTCTCGGTGAAAAAACGATGTAGCTTTTCATTGGTCTGACCTCCCCGTAACCGTGAGTGACTCCACCTCTGCACCACCATCACTGCAACCTCCGGGCCAATTCGGATCAAGGTGATGCAGGTCGGAGGGAATTATTTAAGTTGTTCTGCCGGAACACTTTGAGGTGAGATCTCAGCGGCGGGCGTCGGGTCGACAGGAGCCGTTTCCATTCTTATCTGAAAAAAGGCTTTCAATTTGAAATCGTAGGACCCGGTGTGGAGCAACAATCCCGGGTTGGCGAGGGCTTCCGACTCTCAGTCAGCGCCGGGACGTTCTCCGGGAGTACGGACGGTCTGACCCCTCATGTCCTTCCAGCCCGTCATCATTGCCCGGCACTCGACGAGGTCGTTAACTCGCCTTTGCAAGTGTCCGGATGGCCGCCATAGCCTCCCGGCTCAGCAGATCCTGTCCGTGCTCGGATTCGATCTCGGCTGCCCGTTCAATGAACGCCGCAGGCCCCTGCTGAACCAGGTCTAACATCTCTTGTGGACCGTAACTCTCGGTAATGACTCGTGCCATGTGGCGGCCGAAAGCGCACAGCGGGCGCCAGGCGGCCGGGTGACGGAGAACAGAACGATCAAGCGAGGCGTTCGCGTTCCTATCGGTGGCCACGGCAACGCTATCTTCGATCAGCGCCACGCCGCGATCGATGTCTGTCTGCTCCCCGGGTCTCATTTCTGGCTCTGCAACATACTTCGCACTTCCCTCGTACACCGCTGTCCAGATCAGCTGTTGGACCTGGGGGTATTGAGGATCAGTGGCGCCATCGAACACGAGATCGTCGATTGTAACCGGTGTGCCCCCGGACGGTGTTGAGCACGGCTGGAGCTGGAGCCGACGGATCACCGCTGCCGACAGAGCGCGGATCATGTGTTCCCACCCCAGCTTGAGGTGCTCCACGTTGACACTGGCCATCCGCGGCGTCGCCCACTCCGAAAACATCGGACAACAGATGCTCAAGGCGACGGTTTCGTGGATCTCGGTGTCCGGGGGGAGGAAGGGAGCGACCCTGGCCAACACGGCACCGGCAATCTCGTCACTGTGAAGCTCGAGTTCGTCGAGTATGTGACGATACTGTTTTGCATTGACGACGAGGTCCGCATATCCGAAATGGTTCATCGGGTTGAGCCAGCACCAGAGGCGATCGAGGGGGCTGGACGACCCGGCGCGAGTAATGAAGAAGGTGAGGTCATTCTCGGTCAGAGGCCGGCCGGAGAGCCCGTGGCAGCTGCGGCAGTACCGAATCAGCTCGAGATTTGCCGGGAGTCGGGCGATCTGGAGCTCTTCGTCCGCTGTGATTGCGCCATCGTCCAGCGCATCCAAGAAAGCCACCGGAACCGTCCAGTCGATGGTCAGGTGCATGTTCTCGGGCGGGCGTTGAGCTGTTTTGGGCAGCTCTCCCTCCGAGAACACGATCGGGAAGCCCAGATCCATGAGAGCCCTTTCGTTGATGCGACGCTGCCGGGCAATGGCGATGGCAGCCTCGAGCTCGCCGCGCTCGTCGATCGGTAGGGCAAGCGCGTAGACATCCGTGAGCTGGCTGGGTAACAGGCCGCAAAAGGCCCCGCCCATAGTGTCCTGGCTTCTTTGGAATTCGGCCAGTCGGCGTATGGCAACCGCGGGTTGGATCCGGTGGATCTCACTCAGGAGGAACGCCTCGTCTTCCGAATTCACCAGATCATGAAGCTCGCCGCGGAGGCTCACCTGCCCTGAGCATGGTGCTGCCTGGATCAGGCAGGTCAGCAGCGCGACGATGGCGACGACGGTATACCGGCGGAGCTTGTGCGAGTATCCCCCTTCAAACCGCAGGCCTGAGCGTTTCGTGTCCGTTCCCTGGTTCGAATTCGATGCGTCGAGGATTGCCATAACGACCTCCTTCATTTATCTGTGAAGCAGGTTTCGTGCCACTGATTTTTTGTTCGGAGATCTTCTCGTTTGGTGAACACCACCATGTCGCAATTGTCGATTCGGAGTGCTTCCAGAATCGTCTCGAAGATCAATATGCCGTGCACGATGTGACCCTTGCACCTGTGGCCGCCGTTGTTATTGCCGAGGTCTGCCTGTGTCCGAACGGTCTCGCCGATTTCACGCCTTTAGATTCAATTCTGGTCGTTCCTTTTGAGTTCGTCCCTTTCAATGTGAAATGCCCGAATCCTGGCCCGGGCCAAAACGCCTCGCCGGAACGCGGCGGCACGCGTCGTGAAAGCCGGGGCGATCGGGCACCAATCTTGCTAGTTCTTCAGCTGAGGTTTTTCGTGCTGCTCTGCCCGTCGGGCGACCGCGAGTCCCGACCAGCGGGTGGAAGGACCAGAACCTACTGAACCGAGAACACGAGAATTGATGGCCCCAACAAGAAGGGAGTCGTGATGATTCGACAAGAGGGATTTGGCATGGGTCCGCGGGGTGGATGTGTCTGCCCCAAGTGTGGCGCCGCCGTCGCCCACCGTCCGGGAGTTCCCTGCATGGAGGAATGGTGCCCGATGTGCGGGACGTCGATGGTTCGGGAAGGGAGCCCCCACCACCGCGCTGCGGCGGAAGGGAAGTACCACCCTGGCATACCCGGAAAGGAGGAGACGTCGGAATGAAAAAGATCGGCATCATCATCTGTGACCGGTGGCGCAGGTGTGCGGGTGGCAAGTGCCTACGGGCACTCAAACAACGCGAGGGAGCGTTCAGTCGCTACCGTGATGAAGAGGTCGAACTGGTGGGCTACACCACATGTGACGGCTGCCCTGGGGGCAATGTAGAGTACGCGCCCGAAGAAATGAAGAAAAATGGCGCCGACGTGGTGCATCTTGCCACAGGTCTTCTGGTCGGCTATCCACCCTGCCCGTACATCGACGACTTCTCCAAATTCATCGAAGCCAAATACGGGATGGAGGTCGTTCTCGGGACCCACCCGATTCCGCAGAACTATTTCGAAACTCATGACGTGCTCGGAACTTGGGCCGGACCGGAGTGGCAGAGCAGACTTCAGGAAACCCTCACCGACGAGGGGACCCGCAAGAGTTACGACTGAGCCTTCGCACCAGGAAATCCTGCCCGCCATACTCCACCTCGATCAGCCGGCCTTCGTCCACCAATCTCTGGACGACAGACCGATCCGCGCCTCTGCGGGTGAGTAGGGCCTCGACGGCGTCGGCTCGCATCGGGTGGACCGAGGTGATGGCCAGCAGGTCCTCATCAACACGACCACCACTGAAAAAGGTGTCTCCTTCATAGCCGGTAAGGCACTCGACATTGCCTAGCGCCCCCGACAGGATGCTCCAGGCACGTGTGACCCCTCTTTCGTCAGGGCCGCGCACGTTCGCTTCGGCCGGCGGGCGGGTGGGGATTGCAAGGTAGGCGATTTCTGGACGGAGCCGGGCGAGAAACTCGCTGAGTTCCTCAAGATCTTCGCTGCTGTCGTTGACCCCTTCGACGAGCATGGTCTCTGTCACCAGCCGGCCGGTGAAGGACTCTGAAAACCTGAGTGCACCTTCAAGGATCTGAGACAGGCGCAGCTTTCCATGCGGACGGTCGACCTGCCTCCACACGTCCTCGCGCACCGAGTCCACCTTGAGAGAAACCCAGTCGGCGAGCGCCAACTCATCGCGGACGTCTTTGCGCCAGATCAGCGACGAGTTGGTAATCACGGCGATCTTGACCCCGAGCTCTCGGACCAGCTCGATCTCGCGTCCCAGATTGAGGTCCAGGGTCGGCTCGCCGTCGGGCACAAAGCTGAGGTA
>RCNF010002335.1_pt1 | contig 10167 bp, 9 predicted proteins | sample 2041311 | NCBI WGS metagenome assembly RCNF01 (sample SAMN09708228, study PRJNA481090) | Marine sediment metagenome, whole genome shotgun sequencing project. | biome: marine sediment; feature: ocean; material: sediment; isolation source: Sewage treatment plant 2 marine sediment (STP2) ... | reverse complement strand
AAAATCAAAGAGTTAGAGGCGAGGCTCGACGCTTTGTAAAACTCGCGCATTGTTGCAAATATGTGACGCCAGTCAAAGGTTTATTGGGACTAATTGACCATACTGGCGCCATACAGGAGCTCCAATGTCTTACTTCAGAATTCTCTTATTGTTGTCAGTGTTTTGCGTCGGCTCGGCCGCAGCTGATATATGGAAGTGGGTTGATGCCGACGGAAAAACGCATTTCGTCGACACCAGTACATCCATTTTCACATGGGTCGAGGACGGCAATATCTTCTATAGCGACACGCCTGATCATGAGGATGCTGTAGCAGTGCAGCTGGTTTGGGTTTCCAAAGGCACGCTTGACGATAAGGAAAGCGCGGCGGGCAGTTCGGATGGTTATGCGTTCCCGGGCGAAACACCTGAGGAACGCGCTGAGCGTGAAGACTCAGAAGCCTATTACTGCAAGAGGGCTACCGAAATCTACGATTCCTATAAGAACGCACCGCGTCTTTATCGCACCGACGAAGCCGGTGAGCGTGAGTATTTGTCTGAAGAGGCCGCGAAGACCACTCTGAACGAGACAAAAACAAAAATGGACGAGCTCTGTAGCTAGACCGCTGTTACTGGCAAAACATTAAACGCCGCGACGAAGGATGATCAAGATGATCAGGCTGGCCTTATGGCTTGACCATCGCAGCTTTGTCCTCGTCCAGGAACCAGCCATTCTTGAGAAACGACTCTGTATTTCGAATCACCACATCGCTGCGCGTGATGTAGCGATGTGAATTGCCGACGATCAGAAAATCGTCCATACCACCGACCTTCGTGCTCGCCACGGAGACTTTGCCATCATCGGGGTCTGGCAGCATGGCTGATGCCACCACGTTGATCGTGCCAGTGCCGGCAATGACACCCAGTTCAAAATCGACGGGCCCGAGGCGGGACGGCATGCTATCGGTATCGGTGCCCAGTTCTGCTCCTGCATCGCCGGTGAACATCTCGAAGCCGGGCCAGTCACGAGTTTTGTCGATGATCTCGCTGCCGTTATTAGGTGGTCCGAGCATGACGACACGGCCGAGATCGGGAATAGGGTCATGCTTGTTTTGATAGCGTAGCAATATTCCGCCCAGGGAATGCGTCACGAAGTGAATTCGCGTCGCGCCAGTCTCACGGCACTTACGTAGCCCAAGCCCCACTGCAACCGGCGCAAGTTCCTCAATTGTTCCGGTCTGGGAGGGGTAGTCGACGTTCGTCGTGGCAAAGCCCGCTTCCTGTAACGCTTCCGCCATAGGCCGCATCGCTCGCCAACTTCGATTCATGCCGTGTAACAGCACCACACATTCGCTGGAGTTACTCGTTGCGACGACCTCAGTCCTGGCTTCTGTTGCGCAGGCGTTCAGAAAGTAGCAGAACAAAACCAGCGACATGCTTGTAAGTACTCGATTCATACCTTTAGTTTGCCAAAGTGCGATGATTTTCGCACGGCATAAGTGCATATTGCTTTGTCATTCGCCCGGAATCAGTATAATCGGCCGTTGTCATCAGGGCCCCAGAGGTTTCATTGGAAACATCTCTTTTAGATCAGGGTATTACGCTCATGCTGGTTGGTATGGGGACGGTATTTTCGTTCCTGACAATCCTGGTAGTTGGCATGTCTGTGATGTCATCAATTGCGATGAGATTTGCGCCGGTGGAGAGTGACGACGGTCCCAGCGAAGAAGAGATTGCGGCCATCACGGCGGCGATCGCCCAACATCGAAACAATACGACGAAGTAGAATCAAATGACTGACAAGAAACCACTTGGTATTACTGAGCTGGTGCTGCGCGATGCACACCAGAGCCTCCTTGCTACGCGAATGCGTATCGAAGACATGTTGCCGATCGCCGGCAAACTCGATCAGGTCGGATTCTGGTCAATGGAATCCTGGGGTGGCGCGACATTTGATTCGTGTATTCGCTATCTGGGCGAAGACCCGTGGGAGCGCATACGGCTTCTGAAAGCCGCCATGCCCAATACGCCGCAGCAGATGCTGTTTCGTGGACAGAATATTCTCGGCTACCGCCATTACGCAGACGATCTTGTTGAGAAGTTCGTAGAGCGATGCGCTGTAAATGGCGTTGACGTTTTCCGAATTTTCGATGCGCTGAATGATCTCAGAAATCTCGATACGGCAATCAAAGCGACGCTCGCGGTCGACAAACACGCGCAGGGCACGATGTCCTATACGGTTAGCCACGTGCACACGGTTGATCTGTGGGTCGACATGGGTAAGCGTATTGAAGACATGGGCGCACACTCAATTTGTATTAAGGACATGGCGGGTCTCTTGCGACCGTATGTTGCCTACGAACTGGTCAGCCGGCTCAAGGCGTCGGTCGATATACCAATCCACATGCAATGCCACGCGACAACCGGGCTATCGACGGCGACTTACATCAAGTCCATTGAGGCGGGAATCGATAATATCGATACCGCGGTTTCGTCCATGAGCATGACCTACGGTCATTCGCCGACGGAAACGCTTGTAGCAATTCTCGAAGGCACGGAAAGAGACACGGGCCTCGACATCAACCTCATCGAGGAAATTGCAACGTATTTTCGTGAGGTTCGAAAGAAATACGCGAAGTTCGAAGGTTCGCTTCGTGGCGTCGATTCACGGATTCTTATCGCGCAGGTTCCCGGCGGCATGTTGACGAATCTTGAGGGTCAGTTAAAAGAGCAGAATGCGAGCGAAAAAATAGACGACGTACTTGAGGAAATCCCGCGTGTTCGTGCGGACCTCGGCATGTTGCCGCTGGTTACGCCAACGTCGCAAATCGTCGGAACACAGGCTGTAATCAATATTCTTTCGGGATCCCGGTATAAGACGATCACGAAGGAGACCGCCGGTGTACTGAAGGGCGAGTACGGTGAGACGCCTTTACCCGTCAACGCTGAATTACAGGGACAGGTTCTGGAGGGTGCTGATCCGGTGACCTGTCGCCCGGCCGATTTGCTGGAGCCGGAACTCGAAGTGCAAACAGCAGAGCTGCACCGCATCGCCAAAGAAAAGAACATCAAGCTGGCGGACGATGTGGTTGACGATGTCCTGACGTATGCATTGTTCCCGCAAATAGGCACGAAGTTTCTCGAGAATCGGGACAACCCGGACGCTTTCGAACCCGCACCGGGCGCAGAAGCTGAAGTCGCCGCGGCGCCTGCTGCTGCCCCGTCAGGAGGAACCGGCGTGTACTCGGTACGCGTTAACGGCAAGTCCTACACCGTTGAAGTCGCCGAAAGCGGGCAGCTGGCTGCCGTTGCCAAGGCACCTGTGGTTGCATCGGCGCCATCGGGAGCAGGCGAGGCCGTAAATGCTGTTCTCGCAGGCAATATTTTCAAAGTCCATGTTGTTCCGGGAGCGGTTGTCGAAAAGGATGATCCTTTGCTGGTTGTTGAAGCGATGAAAATGGAAACGGTAATCAGCGCGCCGAAGTCCGGCACGGTGACAGACGTCTTCGTCATAGAAGGCGACGCGGTGGCAGTTGGTGATGCCCTGGTTGCGATCGACTAACGATGGACCTGATCAGACAAATCTGGATCGAGTCCGGTATCTACCAGATTACGGCTGGACAGGTCGCGATGCTCGCAGTATGTCTGCTGTTGTTATATCTCGGTATCGTCAAGAAGTTCGAGCCGCTGTTGTTGGTCACTATTGGTTTTGGTGGGCTACTCAGCAACATACCCGGTGTAGAGATCGCGACAGGCAATGGATTGCTGCATCTCGCTTACGAAGTCGGCATTGAGACTGGTGCATTTCCGCTCATCATTTTCATGGGTGTCGGGGCGCTTACCGACTTTGGTCCGTTGCTCGCGAACCCGAAAACGCTGTTTCTGGGCGCCGCGGCACAGTTCGGTATTTTTGCGACCTTACTGGGTGCACTTGGCTTGACCGAGCTTGGCGTGATGGACTTTTCGCTCCGTGAGGCGGCGGCAATAGGCATTATCGGTGGTGCTGATGGTCCGACGGCGATTTATGTTGCCGGGAAGCTCGCACCAAATTTGCTGGGAGCGATCGCGGTTGCGGCGTATTCTTATATGGCGCTTGTTCCGCTGATTCAGCCGCCAATAATGAAGCTGCTGACGACAGAGTCGGAGCGCAAGATAGAAATGGTGCAGCTGAGAGAGGTTTCGAAAGCCGAGCGCATCATCTTCCCGTTATTGCTGTTGTTGCTCGTAGCATTGCTGCTGCCGTCGGCAGCACCGCTACTCGGCATGTTGTGCTTCGGCAATCTCATGCGTGAGTGTGGAGTGGTCGATCGCCTGTCCGATACAACACAAAATGCACTCATCAATATTGTCACCATCTTTCTGGGGCTGGCTGTTGGTTCGAAATTGAGTGCGGAACAATTCCTCGACTGGAGCACGCTGAGCATATTGCTACTTGGCATAGTGGCGTTCGCGATTGGCACGGCGAGCGGCCTGTTGATGGGCAAGCTACTCAACAAGATATCCAGCACACCTATTAATCCGTTAATTGGTGCGGCGGGAGTTTCGGCCGTGCCCATGGCGGCCCGAGTCGCCAACAAAGTCGGGCTGGAAGCCAATCCACAAAATATTCTCTTGATGCATGCCATGGGCCCCAATGTCGCAGGAGTCATTGGATCAGCGGTTGCCGCCGGTATCATGATAATGTTCGCATCCTAACGGAAGAGAAACGATGTCTTTATCGATAGTAATCCCGGCCAAGAATGAAGGCGGCGCCATTGGTGCCGTTGTATCAAAAGCGCGTGAACAATATGCGGATGCAGAAATAATCGTCGTGGACGATGGTTCCAGCGACGACACAGCAGAGGTCGCCGCTGCCGCAGGTGCAACGGTAGTCAGTCACCCTGAGAGCCTGGGAAATGGAGCTGCGGTCAAGTCCGGTGCTCGAGCCGCTAGCGGTGACGTTATTGCGTTCATGGACGGCGACGGCCAGCACGATGCCGCCGAACTCGGACCTCTACTCGAACAACTCGATAACGGATACGAGATGGCGATTGGCGCCAGAGACACGGGGTCGCATGCAAGCGTCGGTCGTTTGTTTGCCAACGGCCTCTACAATGGTATTGCGTCGATGATGAGTGGTCGTAAGATTCTTGACCTGACGTCTGGTTTTCGTGCCGCACGAGCGGAGAAATTCAAACAGTTCTTATATTTGCTACCCAATGGATTTTCGTATCCAACGACGATCACGATGGCGTTCTTGCGTAGCGGCTATCCGATAACCTTTGAACCGATTACTGCAGCAACGCGTGTCGGCAAGAGTCACATTCGACCAATACGTGATGGTGTGCGATTTCTAATTATCATCTTCAAGGTCGCGACATTGTACTCGCCACTTAAGATATTCCTGCCTACCAGTGGGCTATTTTTTGCCACCGGCGTTAGTTACTACGCTTACACATTTCTAACAGCAGGCCGCTTCACCAACATGAGTATGTTGTTATTAAGTGCCGCCGTGATCGTATTTCTGATCGGGCTGATTTCCGAGCAGATTACAGCGCTGACTTACAGCAGGTCCTGAAGCCGCTTAGCGGTTGTAGTGATCTTCCAATACCTGGGCGACGCAACTCGTCAGACGCTTGCCGGTCTCGATATGCAGGAATTCATTCGGGCCGTGCGCATTCGATTTCGGCCCTAACAAACCCGTAATCAGGAACTGAGCTTCAGGGAATCGTTCACCAAGCATCCCCATGAACGGAATCGTTCCACCGGTTCCCATATACATGGACGGTTTGCCAAAGAAGGCTTCAGACGCTCTATGCATGGATGCTTCAAGCCAGTTAGCAACTTCCGGCGCATTCCATCCCGCCATCGTGGATTCGACTTCGAAAGACACCTTCGCGAGCGGCGGCTTGTCGGCTTCGAGTGCTGATTTGACAGCAGTGGCTGCATCATCCGCATCACAGGTTGGCGGCAGTCTAAATGACAGCTTCAATGTTACGAACGGCAGTAGCACGTTGCCAGCATCAACCATCGCTGGCAGACCCTCTGCACCGGTAACAGACAGCGTCGGCCGCCAGGTATTGTTCAGCAATATTTCAGTATGCGATTCGCTGGGTGATGGATTCTCAATAGCCCATGGGAATTTTTCGTAAGTCAGTTCCTGCAGTGTTTCCGCAGCGTATTTTGCCTGTTCCAGTCGTTGCGCCGGAATGTCGGCCTGCAACGCATCGACCAGGAGCTGACCCGTGTTTTCATCTTCAATGCGGCTCAGCAATTGCCGCGCAGTTCGAAAGCTTGATGGAACCACACCGCTTGCCGTACCCGAGTGCACACCTTCGGTAAGCACATCGACGCGCAATGAGCCGGTCAGATTGCCGCGCAAGGACGTCGTGCACCAAAGCTGCTCGTAATTACCGCATTCTGCGTCCAGGCAAACCACCAGGTCGGGTGAGCCGATTCGGTCTTCGAGTAAATCGATGTAATACGGCAGATCGAAACTGCCGCTTTCCTCACAGCCCTCGACCAGTACGACGCAATGCGCGTGCGGGACGCCCTGTTCCTGAAGAGCGCGAATCGCCGTCAGTGAACCGAAGGTTGCATAACCATCATCGGCGCCGCCTCGGCCATAAAGTTTGCCGTCCTTAATGACGGGCGTCCATGGATCGAGGTCGTCATCCCAACCGCTGAATTCGGGTTGCTTGTCGTAATGTCCGTAGAGCAACACGACTTCGTCCGAGTCTCCGGGTATGTCGATGAACAACAGTGGTGTACGTCCCTCAATACGTACAACCTCGATTGTCATGTTCTTGATTGCTTGCGTCTTGCACCAGTTCTCAAGCATGACAACAGCCATTTCCATGTGTCCGTGCCGTTCCCAGTCCGGATCAAAGTGAGGCGACTTGTTGGGTATCTTAATGTACTCGGAAATCTGCGGAATGATCTCGGAGTCCCACATACCATTGACGAATTCTGCAGTTTTCTTATTGTCCATTTTTTCTAGTCCGTGGTGAGCGAGCGGATGAAGGTACGTGTCATGCGTTCTGTTGTAATGAAGCCCCAGTTGTAGTCGTCGTGATAAACGCTCAACGGGTTAGCGGCCACAATATCTTCTTCGCTCATGCCCTTGTCTATAAGTGCTTTTACGCGAGCTTCCGCATCGATCAGCATTTCAAGATCTTGCTGTACGCCGGCGCGAGTGCCAACAGGGCCATGTCCAGAGATGAACTTCGTCTCGTCGTCCGACATGTCGATAAGTTTTTGCATCGCCGCTTTGTAGCCGGAAACATTACCCCCACTGTCGAGGTCGATAAATGGAAATATTCCGCGGAACAGCAAATCACCCGATGCGATTACATTGGCTTCCCGAAACAGGATCGCAGCATCGCCGTCCGTGTGTGCTGTTGGAACATGAAACACGTAGGCTTCCTGACCGTTGACATGAAACGTCATCTCGTCAGAGAAGGTAATGATCGGCAGAGCACCTGGCCCGGTGTTTTGCTCGGGATCACCTTCCATGCGGCTGCGCAAATTATCATGTGCAACGATAATGGCGCCATTTTCAGTTTGAAACTGGTTTGAGCCTGTGTGGTCGCCGTGCGCATGCGTGTTGATTATGAAGTCGGCCGGTCGTCCGGCCAGTTCTTCTATTTTCTCTAGCAGTGCAGGGCCGAGCGGAGTGAAGCTGTCATCAATAAGCACAACGTATTCGTCACCCACCAGCAATCCGATGCCGCCACCGGACATTTTGCCGTCGGCTCCGGTCAACATATAAATACCAGGCGTAACCTCAGTGTGATCGAAGGAGGTTGCCATCCAGTCCTGCGCCGACGCCAGAGGCGCCATAAGCATCAGTAGCAAGGCCAGTTTCTTCATTGCTGTCTCCAAATTTGGTGGGACAGCGATTGTACCCTCGAATGGATCGCTATTGGCGACCCGGGAACGAGAACTGGGCCTTTTCACGGACGCCGCCCGATGGCCAGCGCTGCGTGATGGTCTTGCGACGCGTGTAAAACCGTACGCTGTCGGGACCGTAGGCGAACAAGTCACCGAATAACGAACGCTTCCAGCCGCCGAAGCTGTGGTAAGAAACCGGCACCGGCAGCGGTACGTTGATGCCGACCATGCCAACCTGGATGTTGTCGGCGAAATATCGAGCAGCTTCTCCATCACGAGTGAAGATACAAGTTCCATTGCCGTATTCATGATCGTTAATGAGTTGCATCGCTTGTTCTTCAGACTCGGCGCGGACAACGCACAGTACCGGGCCGAAGATCTCTTCCTGATAAATACGCATTTCTGAAGTCACGTTATCGAACAGGCACGGGCCGAGGAAGAACCCGTCTTCGTGTCCTTCGACAACCAGGCTGCGGCCATCTGCGACAAGGTCAGCGCCTTCTTCAATGCCGAGATCGACATAGCTGCGTACCTTGTCATGGTGTGCCGCGGTGACCAACGGACCCATGTGGTTGGAAACGTCGGTTCCCGTGCCAACCTTGAGGTTGACGATCTCTGCCTGCAGTTTGCTGACAACAGAATCGGCGACCTCGTCACCGACACAGACTGCAACGGAAATTGCCATGCAGCGTTCGCCACAGGAACCAAAAGCAGCCCCGATAAGCGCGTTCACGGCATTATCGATGTCAGCGTCTGGCATCACGATGGCGTGGTTTTTTGCACCGCCCAGGGCCTGCACACGCTTGCCGTTCTTTGTGCCGGTGCTGTAGATGTATTCAGCAATTGGCGTAGAACCAACGAAGCTGATCGCCTGTACGCGATCATCATTCAGTAGCGTGTCGACCGCTTCTTTGTCGCCGTTGACGAGGTTGAAAACACCGTCCGGAAGGCCAGCCTCTTTCAACAGGCGGGCGGCGATCATTGGCGCGGTCGGATCTTTTTCCGATGGCTTGAGTACGAATGTATTGCCGCAGGCAATCGCCATTGGGTACATCCACATAGGCACCATCGCCGGAAAGTTAAACGGTGTGATGCCGGCAACTACGCCCAGCGGCTGGAAGTCAGACCAACTGTCAATTCCCGGCCCAACGTTCTTGGAGTACTCGCCTTTCAACAATTCCGGGATACCACAGGCGTAGTCGACGACTTCAACGCCACGACCAAACTCGCCCATTGCGTCGTCAAATACCTTGCCGTGCTCATCGGTGATCGCTGCAGAGATTTCCTTAGCATGTTCCTCAAGGAGTTGCTTGAACTTGAACATGATGCGCGCGCGCTTCGCCGGTGGTGTATTTCGCCAGGCGGGGAACGCGGCTTCGGCGGCTGCGATCGCGCTTTCGACAGTTTCCTGTGAGGCCATCGCAACCTGTTTGGTGACCTGCCCGGTTGCAGGGTTGGACACGGGTTGAGGACGGTTGTCATCGGCAACGTCTGCATTGTTGATGAAGTGGCCGAGAATCTTGGTAGCGTTCATAGTGTATCTCCGGATACGGCTTACTCGATTGAGTCGAGTACTCGACGGACGGCAGCAAAAGACTGCTCCATTTCGTCGGCGTTTGAATTCAAAAATGGCGAGAATTGCATCGTGTCCATACCGTTGCGGACGACGATCTTCTCATCCCAGAAACATTTCTTATGAGCCTCGCCGCCGCGCGCGCCCGGCGCTCCTTCGCGAGGCGCCATTTCAATCGCCCCCATGAGTCCGAAATTTCGAACGTCGATAACATGTTTTTGGTCGGCAAATGAATGCAGCAGATCTTCGAAGTGCTGTTCGAGCGCGGCGGCCTGTTCGAACACGCCTTCCTCGTCGTAGACATCCATTGTCGCCAGACCGGCCGCTGCTGCTACCGGATGACCGGAGTAGGTATAGCCATGGAATATTTCGATCATATTCTCAGGACCCTGCATGAAGGCATCGTAGACAGTGTCGCTTACCAGCACAGCACCCATCGGAATGACACCGTTAGTGAGTCCTTTGGCGGTCGTAATGATGTCGGGTGTTACGCCGAAGCGCTGTGCACCGAACGGCGCGCCCAGACGACCGAAGGCAGCGATGACCTCGTCAAAGATCAGCAGAATTCCATGTTGATCACAGATTTCACGTAGCCGTTCCAGATAACCAGGCGGTGGCGGAATTACGCCGGCTGATCCGGCGACAGGCTCAACGATAACAGCAGCAATATTGCTGCCGTCATGCAGTGCGCACAGCCGCTCCAGATCTTCGGCGAGCTCAATGCCATGCTCGGGGAGACCGCGTGA
>RCNF010002334.1_pt1 | contig 10169 bp, 10 predicted proteins | sample 2041311 | NCBI WGS metagenome assembly RCNF01 (sample SAMN09708228, study PRJNA481090) | Marine sediment metagenome, whole genome shotgun sequencing project. | biome: marine sediment; feature: ocean; material: sediment; isolation source: Sewage treatment plant 2 marine sediment (STP2) ... | reverse complement strand
GTCGGATAAATTGAAGAAAAAATAGCTATTAGCATTTAGCTCTTAGCTTTTAGCTCCCAACCACTCCCCCCCCGTAAGATCGAACCGCAGGGGGGTCGGGGAGGGCTAACAGCTAACGGCTAACAGCTAAGAGCCAATGGGGAAGGGATTAGGGGGGCAGAATGACCCAAGGCCGACAGGTACTGATCTCGAACAGGCAACGAAAGGTTGCGGTCGACTGCAAGCGCCTTCGGCAGGTCGCGGATCTTGTGTTGGAATCCCTCGGCTTCGAGGAAGCGGAGCTCTCGGTCCTGCTCGTGAGCGATCGACGGATCCAGCAGTTGAATCGGCAGTATCTGGGGCGAAATCGTCCGACCGATGTCCTGGCCTTCGCACAGTGGGAGGGAGGCGGGGAGGCGCTCCATCCGGATTGGCTGGGGGACGTGGTGATCAGTGCGGAGACGGCGGAAGAACAGGCAGCCCAGGAAGGTGCCGAGTTGAATCAGGAGTTGGATTTGCTTCTGGTTCATGGCATCCTCCACCTGATAGGATACGAACATACCGGAGGGTCTGAAGAGGCGGCTGTCATGGGAAGGAAGCAGAGACAGCTCCTTAGGCGGATACGGAAGAGTGTTCCTTCCTGATTCCGAACCATTCAAGGAAGAGAAGGGTATCGGGAGAGAGGAGCGGGAACCGAACATGAATAAGGAGAATTATTGATGGACCTCAAGGAACAGACCGCGGAAGTCAAGATGATCTCTGACAGGTTACGAGGCTATCTTTGACTTAGAAGATAGGCAGTCGCGATTCGATCGCCTGGAGAAGGAGATGTGCAAGCCGGACTTTTGGGATCACCCCCAGGAGGCACAGGCCATACTCAAGGAAAGGACCGTAATCCAGCGCGTCTTGGAACGGTGGCAGGCACTCGAAGAGGAGATCGAAGAGGCGGAAATCTGCACGCAGCTCGGGGAAGAGGCCTCTGACGAGGAAATGCTCGGGGAGGCGGCTGAGCTCCTGAAAAATCTCAAGCGAAACCTCGAGTCCTTCGAATTCGAGATTACATTGAGCGGGCCGGCTGACCACAAGAACGCATTCCTCGTCGCCCATGCCGGGGCAGGGGGCACCGAGGCCATGGACTGGGCCGAAATGCTCTTTCGAATGTACTCGCGGTGGGCCGAGCAGAAAGGGCATACCGTCGAGCTCTACGATCTCCAGCCTGGGGAGGAGGCGGGGATGAAGAGCGCGACGATCCTCGTGAAGGGGCCTTATGCGTACGGGTATCTCAAGGCAGAAGTCGGTATTCACCGGCTCGTGCGCATCAGCCCGTTCGACGCAGGGGGGCGGAGGCACACCTCCTTTGCCGCGGTTTTTGTCTACCCCGAGGCGGAGGAAGAGGAGGAGATCGAAATCAAGGACGATGAGATGAGGGTAGAGACGTTTCGTGCCGGGGGTGCCGGAGGGCAGCACGTGAACAAGACCGACTCCGCGGTGCGGATCACCCATCTCCCTAGTGGAATCGTCGTCCAGTGTCAGAACGAGAGATCCCAACACAAGAACCGGCAGCGGGCCTTGAAGATCCTCCGTTCACGCCTCGCCGAGATGCGCAAGGCAGAGGAGGCAAAGAAACAGACTGAGATCTACCGGGACCAGAAGGACATCGCCTGGGGAAGTCAGATTCGCTCGTACGTGATGCAGCCGTATCGGTTGGTCAAGGATCATCGAACCCAGTGCGAGACCGGGAACGTCGATGCGGTCCTGGATGGAAACCTGGATAACTTCATGCAGGCCTATCTGCGAAGCCAATAGTGGGATCGCCTATTCAAAATTCGATTTGCTTGGGCTCCGTCGCTCCCTCCCCCTACAAAGTCGCCCGGCACAAATCTGGCCGTGACAGGGCTATTGCACCAGATCCCCCGCCCGATCCCACCACCTATCGCCGCGTTGTTCCCTCTGGGTGGGTAGTTCGAGCAGAAAAGAATTCGCAGGCAGTGGGTTTGTCGGTCTTCGGTCCTCTTGCCTCACAGTGAGGGTAGGTATGGGGCCTGAACTCTGACCCCTGAACCCTTGCAGCTTTCTCGCAATGCCACTATGGTTACCGGTAGCCCCTTTCCCTGTCAATTGTGCTATCGGTGGAGGCATCCGTTGGCTATGCAAAAGGTGACGGCAGCTGTAATCGAAAAGGATGGGAAGATCCTGATCGCCAGGCGGAAGCGGGACGATTCCCAAGCGGGCAAGTGGGAATTTCCAGGAGGAAAGCTGGAAGCCGGTGAGACACCGGAGGTGTGCCTGAAAAGGGAACTGCGAGAAGAACTCGGCATCGAAACAGAGGTGGGGGCGTTCTTCTGCTCGAGCCGGTTCGTTTACCCCCACATGGCTGTGGAACTGCTCGTCTACAGAACGTCCTATGTTTCGGGAGAGATTACACTGCACGAACACGACCGGATCAAATGGATTTCTCCGAAAGCGCTCAGCGAGGTTGATTTTTCCGAGGCAGACAAACCGGTCGTTCGCAAGCTGAAGCAAGAGGCCCGGTCCGGACCTTGAGGTCGAACCCCCTCCAAGGAGTGAAACATGCTGCATAACGATCGAATCGGAAGCATCCTGTTGATCGTGCTGGCGCTCTTCGCCACGCCCTCGATTGCCCCTGCTCAGGAAATCCTGGAGGACGTCATCCTGATCACCCGCGACAAGGAGGTCGTCGCCTTCTCCTCCGCCGGAAACAAATGGGTGCTCATAGCGCTGAGGGCCCAGGAGCGGATTGTAGATTCCCGCACGGCCAGTCGGGTCGCCCTTGTGGTGACCAACCAGAGGGCATTGGGCTTCAGCTCGATCACGAACCAGTGGAGCGAAACCAAGATAGACGTGGGCGAACAAATCCTGGAGATGGAGGCCAAGGGGTTCGTGGCGTCCGTGGACACGAACTTCCGTGCCCTCGGGTTCGGAGGAAGGCAGGGTGCGTGGCAGGAGTACCGCTACCGTTTTCGCTGACCTGTCCCTCGCGAAATCCCGATTCGATGCTTTGCCTTCGCCTTCTTCCTCGGCTTCGGCAAGACCCCGACACGGGGGTCCTCTTCCTTGATGAGGTCCACCAACATCGTTGCGATCTCCTCGAAATCCTCGGCCTCTTCGGGAAGGTAGAGCCATTTCCCCAGAACGGTGTGCACCCTCAATCCTGGGAGCTCTTCCTGCAGGGATGGATGATGTTTCTTCTCGGTTGGGACGAGAAGACCCTTCCAGGGCTCTTCGCGGGCGGCCAGGACAAGAACCAAACGGCCGTGAAGATAGCAGCCTCGGGCTCCAAACATCGCCTTCTCGATGTAAGACGGCTCCTGTTCCAGGGGCTCCACGATCCATCGAAGCGGATGTGGCTTGAAGACCCGGATTCCAGGATCAGCCATTTCTCCGCCTCCCACCGGTCCCCCTTGGCTATTAGGTTTTAGGTATTAGCCCGCCCCCATCCCCCTCGACGTGCATCCCGACGGCGGGGAAATGGCCAGGAGCTAATGCCGCACGACCAAGCGCCTCTCTTCGTTTCGAGGACGTGGACGAGGATGAGCGATACTGCCTCAACTATCATACCCAACCAGCGAAGTGACTTGGAAATATCGCTATGTTTCCCTTACGGAGCTCGAGTTGTTCGGTGCTGTCCGGGGTTCCGTCGGAGATTTGTGCAGGGCGACTTCGGGGGAGGGGGCGACGGAGCCCAATCAAATCGAAATCGGAACAGGGGCTAGCACTCTAGCACTCCATGAGTTGGCCGCCCGTGATGTTGATCGCCTGTCCGGTCAGGTAGGAAGACGCCTCCGAGGCGAGAAAGGCCACGACACTGGCCACCTCTTCCTTCGTGCCGATCCGTCCGAGCGGGATGGTTTTGCACATCTCCTGTTCCTGCTCTTCCGGGGTCGTCCCGAGGAACTGGGCCTCCAGGCTGAAACGCCACTTCTCCAGGTCGGTCATGACCTGTCCCGGGCAGATCGAATTGAAACGCAATCCGGTGGGTCCCAGCTCCCTGGCCATCACCTTGGTGAGCATGATGACGCCCGCCTTTGCCACTGCATAGGCCCCGTTGAACAGGGGAGGGACCTTCCCGGCCCTGGAAGCCGTGTTGATGATGCTTCCCTTCCGGCCTTCCATCAGGGGGAGCAGGGCCCGGGTCACCCGGAACACGCTGTGGAGGTTCACGTCGATGGTCTTCATCCAGGCGTCTTCGTCATAGGTGTGTACGGCGCTCGGGACGCCGAAGCAGGCCCCTGCGTTGTTGCAGAGCACGTCGACGTGTTCGAAGGCCTCTCTCACCCGCTCGACCATGCGGGCTATCGAGGCGCCGCCCGTAACGTCCATCTCGACCGCCAGGGTCCTGACCCGGAACCTTTCCGCCAGATCGGCGGCGATCTCCTCCATCTCCTGCTGTGTGCCTGTTCGAACGCCGCCGGATGGGTCGGAATCCTGACCCAGGTCCGTGACGATGACGTTCGCACCGCAGGAAGCGAGCTTCTCCGCAATGGCGTATCCGATGCCGGTTCGCTTTCCCGAGCCCGTGATCAGTGCCGTCTTGTTCTTGAGGTCTTCGTACATCGTTCCTTGATCCTTTCGGCAGAGTTTCGAATGAGACTTGCTGTAGGAGGCTGTCGAGAAACGGTCATATGCAAGGTGCACGAAACTTGCCCCCGCGAAGGCGGGGGTCCATGTTACAAAGAGGCGTTCGTAGTTGGTACGCCGCAGTGACGAAGGATGAGTGCAACGCCGCAGATGGCCGTTTCTCGACAGGACTCCTCAGGAGATGCCGATGATTCGGTTTCCCACCCTCACGGCTTCACCCGCGTCCGCTGCGTACCCATCCGCCCCCACTCTGTCGCAGAATTCCTGGTTCACGGGCGCCCCCCCGATGATGAATTTCGCCTTGGGGTCGTATTCCCGGATCGCCTGGATCACCTTCTCCATCACCCCGATCGTGTTGGTCAGGAGGGCGGAAAGGCCCACCAGGTCAGGTTTTTCCTTGTGATAGGCTTCCAGGAACTTGTCCGCCTTCACGTTGATGTCCAGATCGATCACCTTGTACCCTGCCCCTTCGAACATCATCTTCACCAGGTTCTTCCCGATGTCATGGATGTCCCCTTCCACCGTTCCGAGGATCATCGTGGCCTTCGGGGCGACTCCGTCGCGCACGATGGCCGGCTGCAGGACCTCCATGCTGGCCTTCATCGTCTCGGCCGCCACGAGGAGTTCCGGCAGGAAGGCCTCTCCCCTCGAGAACCGGTCTCCCAGAGTCTCCATGGCCGGCCTCAGGCCCCGTTCCAGGATGTCCTGCGGGGTTGTACCTGCGCTCAGTGCCTCTTCGGTCAGTCGCTTGATCTCCTCCAGGTTTCCGGCGAGGAGCGTCTCTCCCAGGTTGGTCATCAGCTCGTTCATGTCCGCTACCCCCTTTTCTGCTCATTTGGCGGATCGACAGGAAACTGCTCATACGGCAGAGCTTGAGTTCAAATATTGATCGGATAGGCGCCGTATTTCCTGGCCGCTTTGACCATGGCTATGTAGTTCTCCGGCTTGCATCCCGGATGGATGGAATTCGAAGAGCTGATGATGTAGCCCCCGCCCGGGGCGGCTGCCGCGATGGTCTCCCGTACGTTCTTGTCCACCTCCTCGACCGTTCCGAAGGGAAGGAGAAAGCTGCAGTCGATGTTCCCGACCACCGCTGCCTTGCCAGTCAGGTGGGCCTTTGCCTCCTTGATGTCCATGCACTGTGGCTGGAACGGGTGGATGCCGTCGAAGCCGGCCTCCACCAGGTCATCCAGGATGGGCCAGAGATTCCCGTCCGAGTGCTTGACCGCCTTCATCCCTTTCTCGTGACAGAACGACACGATCTCCTCGTGATAAGGCTTGATGAACTTCCGGTACTGGTCCGGGCTCATCAGGGTGCTGGTGTTGAAGGCCAGGTCCCCCTCCAGGATGATCACGTCGGCGCCATGGTCCCGGGCCATCCCCAGGGCGGCCTTGCAGAAGTCCGTGGTGACCCTTGCCAGGGCAAAGACCAGTTCTTCGTTCCTCATGTAGTCGAGCAGGAGCTTGTCCATGCCACCCCGGAGTTGCCAGGAAAACCGGAACAGGTCCGGGATCGCGAAGAAATGGGCCACGTCCTTCCCCATCGTCGATACGAGATATTGGAGCATGGCGTAGTCGCCCGGGTCCGGCTCGAAGGTGAGCTTCGCGATGTCTGAGACACTCTGTACCGGGCCCTCCACCGGGACGGGTTCTCCCACCTCGGAGAGGTGGTAGGTTGTGCCGTACTTGTCTCGCGCCAGATCTCCGCCGACCCTTTCCTTCCGGATGATGAAGACCGTTGAGATGCCGTCGTTGCCCAGCTCCTTCAGGATGAGGGAAAGAAGGTCCATGTAACGCAGCTGTTCTTCGAGGTCCATGTCCGTGATGTGCTTGACTGCGGGCACATCATCCGTGAACAGCTTTCCGAGGTTCACGATGCTGGCCTCGTTGATTCCCATCTCGAACACGGGGACCGTGTCCGGTTCCTCCAGTTCCAAGGCCTTGAAAATACGCTCTTTTCCGGTCATCACTGGGCTCATGGGTTCCTCCTCATGAGATCACCGTAAGGGGTTGGTTGATCGCAATCCGGGCTTGACAAGGCATCTGTCCGGTTTCGGGATGCCATCTTGGCCCGGGCAGGGCCCGAGCGCCCGGTCATGCTATCCGGGAGGCCATGGTTCCGTCAAGACGTGTCCGCACGTCTGTGGTACGTGGGAAGTGACATAATGGGTTGAGTTTTGGGCGAATTCTACCGAATAAAGGTGTTTGCAAGGGTCGTTCAAACACAAGGGCAATTCTTCAAGCCATGGAACCGAACTTCATCCCCGTAGATATCCAGCTTCTGCACCCTGATGTTGAGAAGCCTTTTCAGCTGTACATTCTACTCGGAGACCGTTTTGTCCCCTATTCGCAGGGAGACAACTTCACAGAGGAGACCCGCCAGAGGCTGTTTCGAGAGGGGATTCGGACCCTTCACATCCGCGAAGAGGAGAAGCACACACTCCATAACTACATGACCCGGAACCTGCAGGGCATTCTTGCCGACCCTTTCATGAGCCAGCGAGAGAAGTCGAGCATCGTGTACGATACTTGCATCTATCAGCTCGAGAAGCTCTGGCAGGCACCTGAAGCGAAATCCATCGAGGAGAGCAAAGGAATCTTCCGTCAGACGGTTGACCACGTCATTTCTTCCAACCGAGATGCCGTTCAAGACATGATCCTGATGATCACGCACGAGGTGAGCATCTACAAGCATTCTGTGAACGTTGGGCTCCTCGGGACGAACCTGGCCCGTGAAATCTATCGTGACTCGGACAAGGATCTTCACGAAATCGGCTACGCCATGTTTCTTCACGATATAGGCAAGACCGCGATCGAACATCGGGTTCTCAACAAGCCGGGCCGTCTGACGAAAGCGGAATGGGAAGTCATGAAACGCCACCCGGAGCATGGCTATGACCTCCTCTTGAGGGAGGGAAAGCTAACCGATGAGTCCGCCGTTACGACCCTTCAGCACCACGAGACGTGTGGTGGTGGGGGATATCCGGAAGGCCTGAAGGGCGATGAGATCGATGAGTTGGGAAAGATCTGCAACCTGGTGGATTCGTACGATGCCCTGTTGGCCGACCGCGTCTACAAGCCGGCCCTTTCTCCCTACGAGGCCCTGAAGATCATGAAAGAAGAGATGCAGGACCAATTCGATCGAGAGATGTTCAAAGAATTCCTCTACATGCTCTACTGACCGGTTGGAAGAGTAAAGAAGAAGCTGCAGCCTTTCCCCTTCTCACTCATCAGCCCGATTCTTCCTCCGTAGTGGCCGATGATCTCCTTGCAGAGGGACAAGCCCAGTCCCGTTCCCTTCGGCTTGTCGTACAGGGCTTCGGGAGAGACCTGAGCGAAGCGATCGAAGATGATCTCGAAATCCTTCTCATTAACCCCGACCCCTTGATCCTTGATACTGACCCTGACCCGCGCGTCCGGCTCCTCTTCCGAAGGGTCCGGGGGTCTCTCTATCTCGATCAGGATCTGGCCGCCTTCCGGAGAGAACTTGGCCGCATTGTCCAACAGGTTGAGGACGACCTGCTGGACCCTTTCCTTGTCTGCAAAAGCGAGGGGGAACCCGGTAGAGGGGGCCAGGGACACGTGAAGGGACTTCGCCTCGAGGAGAGGTGCCTGGGCCTTGATCGCGTACTGGAAGACCTCCTCCAGGGAAAGGAGTTCGTCGTGCCAGACCATCCTGCCCGATTCAATCTTCGACAAATCCAGCACATCGTTGATCAGGTGTGTGAGCCGTTTGCTCTCGTTGTGGATGACCTCGAGAAACTCCTTCCGCGTTTGCGGGTCCTCCTCATCGTACCGAAGGAGGATCTCCGAGAAAGAGCGGATGGAGGTGAGGGGGGTGCGGAGCTCGTGAGAGACACTTGAGAGAAAGACATCCTTCATCTGATCGAGTTCCTTGAGCTCCTCGTAAGCTTTCTCGAGTTCCGCCGTTCTCTCTCGTACCCTCTGTTCGAGTTGCTCGTTCAGGTTTCTTATCTGTTCCTCTGCCCGCTTCCGTTCCGTGACGTCCCGCAGCACGGCCTGCAGCGCATTCCTGCCACCCGCAGGAAACGCCTTCAGGGAGACCTCCGTTTCGATGACCGCTCCGCCCTTTTTCAGGACCTGGCAGCCAAAGGTTTGTTGGCTCCCGGCCAAGACCTCCAGGGCCTTTTCCTGAAAGTACTCCGCTGAGCTGCGACCGTCGGGTTGAGAGGGAGGCAAGAACGCGGTCAAGGCCTGGTCTACGATCTCTCCGCGCTCGTAGCCCAACAGCTGACATGCCTGGTCGTTACACTCATGGATCATGTCCGTCAGCAGGAACAGGGCGTCAGAGAAGCTGTCGAACAGCAACCGGTATTTCCCCTCCGATATGGAGAGGGACCTCGTTAACACCAGTTCGCGGTTCGACTCGGTGAGCAGGTCGAAATAGGACTTCTTCTCGTCCTTCTTGACTCCCATTGTCTGGGCCGCTTCCCACACCTTGTCGTCCAACTCCGCTGCGAGCTGAGAGACTTCTTCCTTTGTCAGGCCGAGGGATGCCAAGGCCTTGGGCTCGATGAACCTGGGGATTTCGTCGCCACCCGACCCGATCTTCTGGATTCTAACGATCGTGTCCGCGAGCCTGACGACCTCGGCCAGCCTCGCGCCCGGGTCCTGGCCTGCCTTTTCGGTGAGGGGGTGATGATGGAGATGGATCGCGCGCGTCTCGTGTTCGGGGAGTCTCCAAAGCCTGAGCAATTCGCTGCCCACCTGCGCGTGATCCACGTCCAGGACCGCCTGCTCTGCCTCGGCGATGGTCAGGTTCTGCGTCGCTACAGCATCCACGACCTTCTTGTAGTCGCCCGGCAGGTAATTGTTCAGCAGGATCTTGCCCGTGTCGTGGAGCATTCCGCATACAAAGGCCTCTTCTGCAAACGATGCAGGCCCGCGAATCTTCCTTCCGATTTCTCTGCCACAGATCGCACAGGCAAGAGAATGCAGCCAGAACGCCTCTGTATCAAGGCCTGTATCGTTGGCGGTTCCCTTGAAGACATCCATGAAGAACACGGTCAGGATCGTGCTGCGCAAGGCCCCAAAGCCTACCAGGGCCACAGCGTCCCGCAGGGTGGAAATCTTCCCCGATCGGCCGTAGTAGGCGGAGTTCGCCATTCGCATCGTCTTGGCGGCCAGGGCCTGATCGGTCTCGATCAGCTTGGCAAGATCGAGCGCGGAGCTGTTCTCGTCTTCCGTCACCTCGAGCAGCCTGACGGCGACGGCCGGGAGCATGGGCAGCTTCTCGATTCCGCCCAGGACTTGCCGGATTCTCTCGGGAGGGTTGGAGTGTTCAGTCATGACCCGTTCAGGGACCCATTTGTGATTTCTGAGTTACAAGACGGTTTCCCAAGTAAATAGTCGGATTGTATCGAAATTTCTTGAATTCCTATCCCTTTGGCTGGGAGAAACTGATCGGGCACGGGCACGCACACGGGCACGACAGCCACTCCCGTTGATTGCGGACGAAAAAGGGGAATCGGGGAAGGGGCGAAGGGGTCAAGTCTGGACATTGGACAGTCCGCAGCAAACATTTCTGAGCAGAGAGGAAGGTCAAGTGCCTATTCCCACAGTCTTTTTAG
>RCNF010002333.1_pt1 | contig 10172 bp, 9 predicted proteins | sample 2041311 | NCBI WGS metagenome assembly RCNF01 (sample SAMN09708228, study PRJNA481090) | Marine sediment metagenome, whole genome shotgun sequencing project. | biome: marine sediment; feature: ocean; material: sediment; isolation source: Sewage treatment plant 2 marine sediment (STP2) ... | reverse complement strand
AGCCGGCTGCGCCCGCCTCCCCATTTCGAAACCGATGCAGCATGAAGATCGTCGCGTAGTCGCGCTGTGCATACCGGAGCGAGGAGGTTAGCCGCGGCACCAGAAGCAACTTGTGATAGGCGCGTCGTACAAAACCCATTGGCATGCTCGAACCAGATTCCCTTTTACTCTTCGTTCCTGTTTCGATCGGGGAATTCACTCCAGCTGGCAGCACAGTCAAGGCGGTTCGCTTATGCTTCGTGAGCAAGGTATCGAAGGGCCGCCATCCACCATGGTTTTAGAGACGAACGCAGAAGGAGCAAGCGCATGAGGAGACCGGAGCATGCGGCGGTGGTCCTTGGGATGTTCGAGACGGGCTTGGGGGTCGCACGGAGTTTGGGCCGGGCTGGGATCCGCGTTCTCGGCCTCGACCGCCGTTCGGATGTGGGTTTTCGTTCCAGATACGTAAAAGGGTCACTTTGCCCGGATCCACTCCAGGACGTCGACGGGTTCGTCGAGCACCTCCTGCAGGTCGCAAGTGTGGAGGAACACAAGCCCGTTCTCTTCGTGACCTCCGACGACTTCCTGCTGGCTGTGGCCCGCAATCGCGAGCGATTGCAGGAGTTTCTCCTTTTGAACCTTCCCGATACCGACGTCCTCGAGTCAATTGCCGACAAGTACCAGCAGTACGAGCTCGCACGTAGCGCGGGAGTGCCTGTGCCAGCGACCTTCTTGCTGAAGCGGCCCGGGGAGGTCGCGGAGCTGAAGCAGCAGATCCCCTTTCCGGTATTTGTTAAGGCCCGTGAGGTCACTGCGTGGAGGAAGGCGGTTGGCGGGAACGTGAAAGGCTTCATCGCGCACACCCCGGAAGAGCTCGAGGCGCACCTCGAGGCGTTGTCCGCGAAGGGTGTTGTGGGGCTGGTTCAGGAGTTGATCCCCGGCCCCGATACCAACCACTACAAGGCCTGTTGCTATGTATCTCATCACGGAGAGGTCGTGCGTGCATTTGCGCTCCGTAAGCTTCGACAACAGCCTCCTGGCTTCGGTTTCGGATCCCTCGTGGAAAGCGTGGACGACCCAGCCGTGCTTTCGTTGGGCAAGCGCTTTCTCGAATCCATTGGTTACCGTGGCGTCGGCTCGGCAGAGTTCAAACGCGATGACCGCGACGGAGTCCTCAAGCTAATCGAGCTCAATCCTCGCTATTGGCAGCAAAACGCGCTCGCCGAGCGCTGCAACGTCAACTTCCCGCTCGCTCAATACCTGGACTTGACCGGCGAAGTTCCGCCCCAAGCGGCGGCCTACGAACAACACGTGAAGTGGTTGAACGTGATGGCAGATTTGGATTCGTTTCGCGTCTACCGGCAGCGAGGCGAGCTCAGCTTCGGCGCTTGGATACGGAGCCTTGCTGGGCCCAAGGTCTATTCCAACTTTGCGGCCGACGACCCGATTCCGGGTCTGCTCGCTGTAGCCACGAACCTCGGGGCACGGCGACCGGCGCGGGCACTTGTGAAACACGTTCGGGGCGCCTTCCCAAGGACGGGCGACGGTCGATAGCGCAACTCGACTCAGGTTAGCCACGTCAGTCAGCCGCGCCCGCGCGCCCTGTCAAGCCACCCGATTTGGTGGCTCCCCGGTGTCACGGAGCTGCTCGAGCCCAGAACTGAACTGCTCGACTGCATCTTGCATGGCTCGCGGACTGTTCACCGATGAGTAGTGAGTCACTACCAGATTGGGCGTTCGATACAGCTGGCTCCAGGGAGCTGGGGGCATCCGGGTAGGGCAATCGATGTAAGCAGCTCCGAGCGCACCGCGGCGCAGCGCACGACACAGAGCTCCCTCATCGACGAGCCCTCCGCGAGCCACGTTCACCAATGTAGCGTCGCGTTTCATGCGCGACAGCCGTTCCGCGCTGATCAAACCACGAGTCTCTTGCGTCAACGGCAGCGTCAGCACGACATAGTCTGCCTCACCGAGCAGCGCGTCGAGCTCTTCATCGAGTCGATACAATCGATCGTACGCCAATGCATCGGCACCCGACCTTCCGGGGTCCCGTGTTGCCCCAATGACGCGCAACCCAACTGCTCGGCAGAGTCTTGCAAGCTCGTTGCCGATGTTCCCGGTGCCGATGATGCCGACCGTCTGTTGAGACAGGTCGTCACATTGCAAGGACATCCAGCGTCGTCGTCGGTGCAGCGCAACATGCTCAGGAAGCCGCTTCGCTTGTGCAAAGATATTCGCCAACGCCATTTCCGCGACCCTGCGCGAGCTCAGAGCCCCGTTGTTGCTAACCTTAACTCCGCGCCGCCGGAGCAAGTCCAGATCCAGATGCTCGGTTCCGGTCTTTTGCGAGTACGCCCACTTCAACTCGGGCAGCTGATCGAGTAAGCACGCCAAGGACCAAGGGGGCACGTAGGCCTTGGATAGCCAAATGGCTTTGACTTCGCGTAGGCAATCGTCGCACTCAAACAATTCTAGCCTGTCCGAGGCGATCCGTTCGTCGTCGAGCCAGCCAAGCTTGCGGAATACTCGTTGCGGGAGCGACGCGGACCGCATGTCATAAAAAGCAACGCGCGCCGCGGGGGACGGCTGCCTTTCGAACAGCGCCCTGGTCTCAACGGGTGCCAAGACGGTCCACTTCATGCGTCAACCTGCCATTCCATGATTTCTCGCATTCACGCTTTAGCTCACGGGGACCGTTTTCACGACCCGGCGCCACCTGTGCGCTACTCGGCGTCGGCCGTATCGATGGGAGACACCATCCTCGCAAGCACCGGTAGCTCGAAATAGAACCTCGCTCCCCCGCCGTCGGCGTTCTCGAAGCCCATCGTGCCTCCGAGCCGCTCGACGATCGCTTTGGAGATGCTTAGGCCAAGCCCGGTCCCGGCATTCTTTCGGGTGTCGGAGTTATCCGCCTGTGCGAAACGCTGAAATATTCTGCTCCGAAATTCTTCGGGGATCCCAGCTCCACGATCGCGAACCGTCACGCGGGCGCGCCGGTCACAGCCGCCGACAGAAACGTCAACGACGCTCCCATCGGGCGAAAACTTAACCGCGTTCGACCAGAGATTGACGAGCACTTGCGCCAGCCGATCCGGGTCTGCTTGGACGTAGAACGGGGGGCACTCACCTGTTACATTCACCTCGACCGCTTTCTCGGTAGCGAGACCGCGATTGCTCTCGATCGCCTCGTGAACCGCTTCCAAGAGGTCGACCTGTGTCAGCCGAAACTCGAGTTGGCCTGATTCGATCTTCTCGATATCGAGCATCTCGTTAACCAGGCGCACCAGGCGGCAGCTGTTGTTCCTGGCGATCTTGATCATTTCGGACGCTTGCTCACTCAGCTCGCCCATTTCGCCTTCGGCAAGCAAGCCGAGGGAGCCACGAATCGAGGTGAGCGGCGTGCGAAGCTCATGGCTCACCGTCGCGATGAACTCCGATTTCATGCGTTCGAGCTTCTTGCGTTCCGAGACGTCGCGAAGAATGCCCGTGAACATCGTCCTATCCCCGATCTGCATTTCGCTCACGGCCAGCTCTATCGGAAATGTGGTGCCGTCCTTGCGCTGCGCGAGCAGCTCCCTGCCGACACCGATGATCTTGCTACTCCCCGTCGCCATGTAGTTCGAAATGTACTGGCCGTGCCGTTCCCGGTCCGGCGAAGGAGGCATCAGCACGTGCACGTTCTGTCCTACGAGGTCGGGCGCCGCGTACCCAAACATCTTTTCGCATGCTGGATTCACGGTTTCGATAATCCCACCGCTGTCAATCGTGATGATTGCGTCCACCGCAGTGCCAACGATCGCGCTTAGCCTCGCTTCGCGGTCGCTAACCTCCGCCAACGCCTCTTGGACACGCTCCTCGACCTTTTTTGGTGGAGATTCATCCAGAGCTTCATTGTCGGGATTCCGGTGTGGGCTCATCGTGAGCCTCGCCTTCCGACGGACCCATCCACGGATCTCATTGCTGCGTGCATTGTTTCCCCCACTCAAAAGTCTAAGGGTCACAAGGGCAAGAATCGACTCAGCCAACACGCCTTCCCACAATCTTTCCGATACGACCAAAACGACGCCCAAGCGGTTCGACAACGACCATTTCGCCACGAGCGAACTAGGGGGGACGCGCCATCACGTTTCCGGGCCGATGCCGACGAGGCGCTCACTGAGCTCCCAGAGCCTTCGGGCCTGGTCTCGGTCGCGAGCGGATGGCTTCGTCTTCTTCGGCCTGCAGTTGTAGAAGTACTCCCCGCTCGTCGTCGCCACCTCGTCCGACGTGGCCAAATACACACTCGTCTCGGCGCCTTTCTCGGCGGTGCGCAAGAAAGGTTTGACCAGAGCGAGGATGCGACCGGCATACCAGGTGTTTTGCGCACCGAGCTGGCTACGAACGCCACCCGGGTGAACGGCGTTGGCCGTCACGCGGGTGCCCTGCAGGCGCTCGGCGAGCTCCCGAGCAAAAAGGATGTTCGCGAGCTTCGAGTGTCCATACGTTGGAAAGGCGCTGAAGCCTTTGTTCCACTGGAGATCGTCGAAACGAATGACGCGGCAGAACCGGTACGCGTCGGATGCGACGACGACGACCCGACCTTGCTCGGCTCGTTTCAAGGAATCTAGCAGCAAGGTCGTGAGCAAGAAGTGCCCGAGGTGGTTGACGGCGAACATCTGCTCTTGCCCGTTGTCGAGCAGGACCCGACGCGTCGTGAACACACCCGCGTTGTTGATCAAGACATCGAGCGGCTCATTTCGTTCGATGAACGCGCTCGCGGCGCTCCGGACCTCGTCGAAATCCCCGAGGTCGGCGAGGTAGAGTGCCACGTCGATGTCGCCGTACTTCGAAATGAGCTCAGCCCGAAGCGCTTCTGCCTTGTTCGGGTTCCGACAGAGCAGATGAAGCCGCGCGCCACGTTCTGCGAGGGCGAACGCCGTCGCGCGGCCGATCCCCTCCGTCGGACCGGTGAGCATCACGTGCTTGCCTCGGATGGAAGTCATGGCTGCGCGTCGCCGCTTATTTCTTCGCGTATCGATTGAAGGAACGCCTCTCGCTCATCTCGGGCCGAGTAGCCTGGGCCGAGGATGTAGCGCCGCATGGTGGGAGAGGCATGGAACGTGACAGTGAACGATGCGAGGCGGAAAAGAAAGCGCTCGACGTTGAAGTCGGCCAACTCGCCGGCAGCCTGGGACGCTTCGATGTAGGCAGTGGCGAGCTTTACGATGCGCTCACCGTTCTCGCGCAATACGTCTGCAATCGTTTCTTCGTCCGGCTGGAACGCTTCACGCATCAGCGCGCCCGCATACTCGGGGTGCTCCGCCATGAAGTCCCAGAGCTCCGCCGCGCATCGCACGATGAGGTCGGCCGGTGGAAGTCCCGACCCGGCGTCGATCGTCGGCGTCATGCGGGTCGCGATGGTCTCCATGATGTGCGCGAGCATCGCGCGAGCCAGCTCTTCCTTTCCCCCCGGAAAGAAATGGAAGATGCTCGCTGCACGGATGTCCGCGCGCGCCGCAACACCGCGGAGCGAAGCCCCCCTGAAGCCGTGCCGCGCGATCTCCATGGCGGCGGCTCGCAGCAAGCGATCTCGGGTGTTGCTCTCGCCCATTGCGCCAGCCACTACCACCGCCGCCGACGGCCCGTCCAGCGCGGCGAGGGCGTTCGAGACTTGACGTCAGCGCCTGTGCAAGGTACCTAACGATCGTTAGGCTAACGATTGTTAGGCCGCACTGGTGTCCTGTTAATGGTAGCGCCGGTCCCTGCGACCCCGGCTCAGGAGCAAATCGATGAGAATCAGAGACGTAGAAACCAAGGCATTCTTTGCACAGTTCGTCGCGCGGCTCTTCGCCCACAACTTCCTGAAAGACACTCAAATGTTCCTGCCGAAGGGGGACTACGAGCGCCGATACGGCAAGTTCCCGAGGTACTTCTCGGGATGGTACCTGTTCGTGCCCTCGAAGGACCTGGCCGAGGGCGAGATCGTTCACAAGAAGCTCAACGGGCTCGACCTGGTCGCCTACCGCAACAAGGAAGGCCGGCCGGTCGTTCACTCGAACCGGTGCCCCCACATGGACGGCCTGTTTGCACCGCTCGGGAAGGTCAACGACGGGAAGCTCACCTGCGCGTACCACAACTACTCGTACGACAATGGTGTGCCGCAGAGCGGGCCTACCGAGTTTCGCAAGGACCCGAGCAAGTGCATCCCATGCCACCCCGTAGTCGAGGTGAACGACCTCATCATGTTCTGGTTCGACGCAAGCAGTGAGAACGGCGTCGGTGTGCCGACCTGGGAGCTGGACTTGCCCGACGTAAGCAAGTTCCCGCGCCGGTTCTTTGCGCGCTCCATCACCCCGACGCACATGGCGCCGTTGCACGAGAACATCATCGACGATTTGCACTTCATGAACCTGCACGGAGCCAGTCGATACAAGTCCGAGCTGAAGGTCTATCACGAGAAACAGCGGTTCAGGACGAAGAACACGATGCGAGTCCCGGCCCCAAAGATTGGGCCCTTCAAGGTGAAGGGGGTCGATGGAGACGAAATGGACACGCGCATGGACACGGACTTCCATGGCCTCGGTATTCACATCAACTTCGTAAAGGTCGGCGACTTCGAAGCCCGGATGATTCACTGCACGACGCCCATCGAGGACGAGGTGACGGAGTGGACGGTCGCCATGTACATGGAGCCTCGCGAATGGAAGGCGAGTTTCGACATCAAGACCTTCATGAACATGGTGTATCCGTGGGCTGCGATCGCGCAGACCTGGTACCTCCACACGCAAGACCGCCGCGTGTTCTTCGAGAAGGGCGAGTACCGCTTCTACGAAGACGTCCCCAAGGGCTTCGAAAAGGTCAATGCGTTCCGCCGCTGGATCCACGAAGAGCTTTTGGGGGAGGAGCGCCCCATGAGAAAGAACAGCATCCCGACCAGGTTCGTTCCCGCCGAAAAGCTCACCAGGTCCGATAGAAAGTCTGCGCCGGCGGCCTGAGGCCCGAGGCCGGCACGCCTGAATTTCGCCCTCCGGAGCCCGCCTGCATTTGGTGGTGCCTGATAGGATTGTCTATCCTGTTAAATGAGGGGGCATGACGAAGGCAGGGGGAGAAATACGGCGACGTGCCAAGGCAGCCGCGCTCGTCGCGTTCGCCGCCGAGCTCGACGCGCTCACCCAGCGAGTGAGGCGACGCGCCAGCGCGGACCCGGAAACGTCCGCCCGTGCCGGTGCGATCCACGTCGTGATCAGCCGGGAAATCCAAGAGCTGCAAAAGGATGCCCCTGTATCCCGTCAGACGAGCTCGGACAGCAAACGGCCGTGAGTTGAGAGACACTTTGGCGAGGGCGACGCTGCCTATGGCCCGACCAACATTTGGTCACCGATGTGCGCGCGAACCGTCCCTGCATCGGCCTCGCGCCAGACGTTCTCGACCCGGCCGTCCGAAAGCACGAGCTGGTTCATGCCAATGGCATCGAGCGGCACGCGGCGGAGGGGCGACCATTCGTTGGTGGGCGTCAGCGTAACCGCCACGAGCTCTTCCTGGTCCTGTCCCCACTCCCCGTGGAACAACGCGTACGCCGCTTCTCCATCGGTGCTGCGGGCGTCTCGCGTTCTGGCGCAAGCGCCGGGGCGATCGTGAGTTGCCTTACAAAGAGCCCGCGGCTCTGAGAAACCTACATCGTGGTCGAGAGGACGTGTGTTACCGTCGACGCCCGTTCCCCGAGGAGGCCCGATGCCGACATGGATCCCTACGCGCTGCCTGGTTTGCTGGCTTTTGAGTGCTCTGGCGTTTGCCGGATGCGTCGCTGATACGACCAGCAGCGAGACTGGCGGCTTAACCGTCGAGCTCGAGCTCTCCGATGGCATCCTAATCGACGAGGTCAGCTACGAGGTGACCGGCGGCGAGATGTCGCCGATGGTGGGCAGCATCAATACCAGCGCACCCGGCTCGACGGCCTCCGTCGAGATTTACGGAATCCCCGGGGGCGGGCCGTACACCATCATGATGAACGCGACTTCGGTCGACGGGGAGACGTCGTGCGCGGGCTCGGTCGACTTCGATGTTGCGGTGGGGCTCGTCACCGAGGTTGCAGTCATGCTCAACTGCAAGCCGAGCCAGCAATTGGGCGGTGTCCGGGCTGATGGGTCGTTGAACGTTTGCGCGGAGCTCGTCAAAGCCGTCGTTGCGCCATTGGAGACGTCGGTTGGAAATCAAATCGACGTGTTCGCAATTATCGCGGACATGGAAGGCGATCCGATTGAATACCGCTGGACCGGGACCGGTGGCACGTTCGCGGACCCGAGCGCTCCGGCTACGACCTTCACCTGCCAACAGCTTGGCAATCAGACGATCACGATCACGGCTTCCGACGACGGCTTCGACTACTGCACCTGCGACTGGACCGTCGACGTGACCTGTGTTGAAGGTGGCGGCGGTGCGGGTGGCGCGGGCGGTTCGGCTGGCGAAAGCGGCGCGGGTGGCGCTGGTGGCGCGGCCGGAGGCGGCGGCGAGTCCGGCGCGGGCGGCGAAGACAACGGCGCTGGCGGTTCGGCTGGAGGAGAGGGCGGCTCTGCTGGCGCAGGCGGCGAGGGCGGCGGAGCGGGCGGCTTTGCTGGCGCAGGCGGCGAGGGCGGCTTCGCTGGCGGCGGCGGCTTTGGAGGCGACGGCGGCATCGGCGGCGACGGCGGCCAGTCCGGAGGCGGCGGCTTCGCTGGCGGCGGTGGCTTTGGAGGTGACGGCGGCATCGGCGGCACAGGTGGCACTTCCGGCAACATCTGCCCAAATCTGAACATCATCAACGCGATCCCCTCGACGATTCGACCGGGCAACACCAGCACGATGGTCCAGACGCGCGCCCAGGAAACCGACGGCCTGCCTCTGCCCCTGACGCTCACTCTGAGGGCCCTCTGGGGAACCTTCGAGAACACCGAGAACATTCCGATGTCCGGTAACGTCATCGGTCAGAATGCAACCTACAACTGCGACCGCCCGGGCGCGGTCGAGATCTGTGTCGACGCCACAGATGGCGCGTGCACCAAGACGCTGTGCACCAACGTCACCTGCCCTGACGACATCCCGGTTCTTTAGGTCTCGCTGCAACCAAGGTTTTGCTGTTTCGACACGATCGAGGGCCGTCTCGATGACCGACGCCAAAAAGTTCCAAGACCTCGAACGGAGCGAAGCCCGAGCGCAGCAGCGAGTGGGACCCCCTTTTCGACCGACATGAAAACCTCTACCGCAACCGCCATCCTCCCTTGCACGCCCGAAACCTTTTGGGCCGCCTTCTTAGACGAGTCGTATCTCAGCGCGCTCTACCTCGGGGAGCTCGAGTGCCGGGCTTTTGATGTCATCGAGATCGGCGAGGTCTCGCGCAAGCTGCGCATCGTGCCCAAGATGAAGCTTCCCGCTCCCGTCGCGAAGCTCATCGGCGACAGCTTTGCGTACGAAGACCACGGCACCCTGGATCGCGCTAGAAACGAATGGACGTGGCGGATGGTGCAGCCCGCAAACCTCGACCCGAAAAGCAAGCCGCGCAAAGACGTCGTCGCGATGCACGGCACCGTCCGCATCGAAGCGGCTGGCGAAGGACATTGCCGGCGCACAGACGATTTCTCCATCGAGGCGAGGATGTTCGGCCTCGGCTCCCTAATCGAGTCGACCATGGAGAAAGAGCTGCGAAGCGCCCGCGCAAAGGAGTACGCGTTTCTCACACGGTGGGTCGAAAAGCCGGGTGTCTGATGGGCCGCAGGTAGCTTTCGCTCACCCCCCGTTCGGCTGCCCCATCCTCAACGGTCCACCCCGCGCGGTCGCCCACGGCAGGCAGTCATCACCCGAGCCCGGAACGCTGAACACATCCATTCCGTGGTCAAAGGTCTGCACGAAAATCTCGAGCTCGCCATCGCCATCGAGGTCTCCCACGCTCGGCGCGGCGGGCGCCCCGTTCCCATTTCCGTTGCTGCCTGGGTCGGGCAACGCGATGTCGTGCAGCAAGCTTCCGTCTGCGGCGAGCACGACCAGGTTGCCCGAGTCGGTGACGTCCGGTGCACCATAGGTGGCAAACAGGACTTCAGGCGATCCGTCCTGATTGAGGTCTGCGACCACCGGCTCCGACGCATACATGACCGAGCGACCGTGTGTGTAGTCGAAGCGCCACAACACCTGCGCGTCGGCGCCGAATGCGTAAAGGAAGCCGTCGTTGAGCGACACGATGATTT
>RCNF010006451.1_pt1 | contig 10174 bp, 9 predicted proteins | sample 2041311 | NCBI WGS metagenome assembly RCNF01 (sample SAMN09708228, study PRJNA481090) | Marine sediment metagenome, whole genome shotgun sequencing project. | biome: marine sediment; feature: ocean; material: sediment; isolation source: Sewage treatment plant 2 marine sediment (STP2) ... | reverse complement strand
CATTCCGGTTACAAATTGTCGTCTTTTCATTCGCTGTGAATCCCGCTGCGGAGAATGGGTGGCCGCACAGTGTAGAGGGCTTGTGCAGCTCTGCAAACCGCTTTTTGGGTATCGGACAACCCCACAGTTGAGCGCATTATGGGCTATAATCGAACTATATATTCCACTAGATTATAATGATGTACGAAGTGGGTTTATTGATATTATTATTTGCTCAATTGTATTCTTCAGTGGTTTTTATGCCGCCGGAAAGTTAGAAAAAGCCCCGATCAAGCGATCGGGGCCCTCCATCCCTGGCGCGGGAGGACAGATCAAAGACCCGATCCAGCCGTCCCTGGATAGATATCGCCGCAGATTCCACTCGGCGTCAAGCGCAGTCCCGGCAATCCTCCCGCAGCCTCAGCCTGCCATGAAGCGATGCGTGTTGTTGCCCGTGAAATTGGATGATGAATACAAAAACGGCACATATCCGTATCATTGCACCCCTAAATGGGTGCAAAACCCGTGTTTAGGAGGTGTTTTGAGCATTGATTGCCCTAATTCAACGCGTTAGCGAGGCAAACGTCATGATTGATGGCGTCGTCAGCGGTGAGATCGGCCCCGGCCTGCTAGCGCTGCTCGCGGTGCAACCCGAGGACAAACCGGCTACGGTCACACGGATGGCGGAGCGGGTGCTTGGCTACCGGGTGTTCGCAGATGCTGAAAAACGCATGAATCTAAGCCTGCTACAGCTGGGGTTGGAGTTACTGGTGGTGCCACAGTTTACGCTGGCTGCCGACACCCGAAAGGGTGCGCGCGCAAGCTTCACCAGCGCTGCTCCACCGGACATGGGTCGCGAGTATTTCGATCGCTTTGTGGCCGAGTGCAGGAATCGGCTGGAAAAGGTTGAAACGGGCGTTTTTGGCGCAGATATGCGGGTTTCACTCGTTAATGAGGGCCCGGTAACCTTCTGGTTGGAGGCGTGACGTTGGTACGGTTTTGTTGCACTGGCAGGGGTATCATGAACATAATTCGCCCCCGCACTTGAATGTGCGGTAGCAACAACCATTTAGTCTAGGAAGACGGGGTTAGTCCCCAGGAGTTTTAAGGATGTTTGCCAATATCGGCCCGGTTCAATTATTGATCGTCCTCGTTATCGTCTTGGCGATATTCGGTACCAAGCGTTTGCGCACATTAGGCTCGGATCTTGGCAGTGCCGTGAAAGGATTTCGATCTGCCGTCAATGACGCCGACAAAGATACTGCCGAGCAAATCGACGATCAGTCAAAAGATGCGAACTTTGACAGCACGCCGGTCGACGAGCCCAGCAAAGAAAACCACGGCTAAAACGGCTTACCACGATGTCTGGAATCGGCTTTTGGGAGCTGATCATTCTGTCTTTGATCGGGCTCATCGTGCTCGGTCCGGAGCGCTTGCCGCGGGTGGCGAATCAAATTGGTGGCTGGCTCGGTCAGGCGCGTCGCATGACCCGCGTCATGAAACGCCAGCTTGAAGACGAACTTAATTTCGAAAAAGATTTTGACATCAAGCCACCTTCACGCGAACCCTCCAAACAACCTGAAACCACGGCGCCTCGTGATGACGATGACTATTCTCCACAACATGACATGGATGAACCTGGGTCTGGTGTCGACGATGACGAGCTTTGCGCAAGCGATGATGAGTTGGCTGTAAAAGGCACTGATCAGGACGAGCAGTCAAAAGACGAAGAAGAAACTTCGCCCGACGCCGCAGACGATGCAGAGAAAAAAGAAACGCCGTGACTGACGCTGAAGAGAGCAAAACAGAGACCGGCGCCGACGATTTATCGGAGGGCACATTACTCTCTCACCTTGTCGAACTACGCAGTCGAATGTTGAAAATTGCCGCCGCAGTAGTCGTGATTTTCGTTGCGTTATTGCCTTTTTCCAGAAAAATATTTTCGCTTGTCTCCGAACCGCTGCGTGAGGTTTTGCCGGGCAACGCAATGATTGCGACCCAGGTTGCCTCGCCGTTACTGACGCCTTTCAAGCTGACCTTTTTCACTGCATTTTTTATCGCGATGCCGGTTGTGTTGTACCAGGTCTGGTCTTTCGTAGCACCGGGCCTCTATATAAAAGAAAAACGGTTTGCGATACCACTGCTCGCTTCGAGCATCATCCTCTTTTACATGGGCATCGCTTTCGCCTATTTCGTCGTCTTTCCACTAATGTTTGGTTTTTTCACGGCGGTGGCGCCCGAAGGGGTTGAGGTACAAACGGACATCGCGCAATTTCTCGACTTCATCACCACGATCGTATTTGCCTTTGGCCTTGCCTTTGAAGTACCGGTTGCTACGGTGCTGATAGTCTGGACCGGTCTGACCACACCAGAAAAACTTGGTAAAGCGCGACCGTACGTATTCCTCGGGGCATTCGTCATGGGCATGTTCCTGACACCGCCCGATGTCATCAGCCAGACTTTGCTCGCTGTACCGGTTTACTTGCTCTACGAGCTCGGCATAATCATGTCCAGAATGTTTGCAATTCGCGAGGAAGTCGCGGAAGAAGAGGAACCGACCCCAGACTAGCCCGGGAAGCCTTGATAAACACTACTGTCGACTCCGATGGAGCATCAAATGCTAAGAATAATAATGAGCGTCGCTCTTATAGCAACGATCACATTGTCACTCAGTCCTGTCTCAGTTGTCGCACAGGATGCCCATCCGCAAAAAGCTGTGCTCATTACCGGCGCAAGTACCGGCATTGGCCGTCTTACTGCGGAACAACTCGCGGCCGACGGCTATTTCGTCTACGCGGGCGCGCGCAAGGCCGGCGACATTGAAGCACTCAACAAGGTCGACAACATCATGGCGGTTCGTCTTGATGTCACGTCCCAGGAGGAAATCGATGCTGCGGTCAAACTAATCGAGTCAGAAGGGCGGGGTTTATGGGGGGTCGTAAACAATGCCGGCATCAATATCCTCGACCCAATGATCGAAGCTGAGGAGTCGGATCTTAAATTCCTCTTTGATGTAAATGTTTTTGGCGTCTTTCGCGTAACCAAGGCCCTTGCCCCTATGATTATTGAATCAGAGGGTCGGATTGTGAACATCAGTTCCATTGCCGGCATACTGTCCGGGGGGCTCCCTGCTTACGGCATGTATTTTATGAGTAAACACGCCGTTGAGGCCTATACTGACCAGCTCGCGTTTGAAATGGCCAACTTCGGCGTCAAGGTGAGTGCAGTGGAACCAGGCAATTTTGGCTCTGCAATCGGTACATCGCGCTGCAAGTTAATGATCGCTAATAGTGATGGCAAGGAATACAAATACTTTGGCGATGTCATGCAGGAATACCTGGATGGCTGCAAAGAGTACATCGCGGAGGGCGGCATCTCTTCGGGTCCGCCACCGAATCTTGTGGCCAACGCCATCCAGCACGCGCTGTTCGATGATAACCCTAAAGAACATTATCTCGTTGTCGCGGATCCATTTGAGGCCATGATTACGATCGGCAAGGCGTTTGAAGAATTGCTGCACCTGAACCACGATCACGAACACAGTTATACGCGGGAGCAATTGATCGCGATGATGGATGAGGAGTGGGCAATACTAAGAGGTGAAAAGACACGCGATTGGGGTGAGGAAGAGTAGGGGTAGGCCCACTGCTGTCCCATGAAGACGAGTTTGCTGGGCGTAGGCTGAAGCGTTGGCGCAATATTCCGTAGTTATTACGGGCTTGAGGCATCGCCCGCTGGGCGGGCTCCTACAATTCTAATTGGCAACTGTAGGAGCCCGCCCAGCGGGCGATTGCAGTCAATTTGATACTTCTTTGGAAAAAAACAAGTCAACCAAGTAAACACCGGCACCAAACTCGCTGCTCCTGACTTATAATCTGTAAATGGACAAAGACGAATCACTGCAAGAATTCATACAGATACTTGGACGCATTAAGGACCTGGTGGGAGAAGCAGCGCTTGCGGGCGATGAGAGCATTGATTTGCCCGATACTATCGAGCACTTGCGCTTGTCTGGAAATAACCAAGACGCCGACGAGTTAACTGAGTTATGCAAGCAGGCGGACGAGTTGAAAGCGCTGCATCAGGCGAAATCTTAAGCACCATTGCCGTCGTCAGTTAGCAATATCTGCCCGGCGTTTGCATGGAATAGTCTGGGATTCAGTCATCGATGATTGCAGTCCCATTCAGTCCATCTTACTGGTCGAGGGATGAAGCATTGGCGCAATATTCAGGCGTAGATCTATTTTCCGTCCTCCGATTTGCCAGTGATCTGCTCTTTCTCCCATTGCTCAAGCAGCACAAACTTCTGTATTTTTCCGGAGCCAGTCAGTGGGAAGACGTCTGTTCGCACCCAGATTTTAGGCGTTTTCTGCGGTGACAAGTGCTGGCGGCAGTATTCCCTTAGTTCGGAGTCGCTCGCAGGGTTCGCAGCATCAGTATCGCGAATAAAGGCAGCAACATTCTCTCCCCATTTTGGATCCGGCACTCCCAGTACCGCGACCTCCGCGACTAGTGGGTGGCGGAACAAAAGCTCCTCGATCTCTTTTGGGTAGACGTTTTCCCCACCGCGAATAATCATGTCTTTTAACCGGCCCTGCACAGTACAGTAACCACGCTCATCCATGGAACAAAGGTCGCCGGTGTGTAACCAGCCATCAGGGTCGATCGCACTTGCGGTTGCATCCGCCATCTCGAAGTATCCCTGCATCACATGGTAGCCGCGTGTGCAGAGTTCGCCCGCCGTATTCACAGGTAACGTTTCTCCGTTGTCAGGATTGACTATTTTAATTTCCGTATTCGGCATCGGCGTGCCGAGAGTATTGGCCTTGTCCTCTATGGAGTCATCCGGTTGGGTCATCGCCGCGACCGGCGAGCATTCAGTCTGGCCGAATACAATGGTGAACGGAGCGCCAGTATCCGCTTCCAGTCGTTCTACCAGTGCAGCAGGTACAGTCGAGCCTCCGGAGGCAATGCTGCGCAATGACGACAGATCGCAAGTGGCAAACGCTGGGTGCTCAACGAGAGCGATCAGCATTGTCGGCACGCCCAGCAGGGCAGTTGCACGGTGTTTTTCGGTCATCTCCAGCGCCAGCCCCGGATCAAAGGCTTCCAACAGCACCTGGGTCGCGCGCTTGGCAACGGCGCCAAGCACACCGAGTGCGCATCCGGCGGTGTGAAACAACGGCATCATTGCCACCCACACTGCGCCTTCTTCGACGCCCATGCGATCCATAGTATGTGCACCGTTGTTGACCAGTCCGCGATGATGCAAGAGTGCGCCTTTTGGGAAACCGGTCGTGCCCGAGGTGTACTGGATCATTACTGCGTCCCCGGGCAAAACCTCCGGCAGCGTGACTTCGGATGCGCTGGCCGACCCCAGAAATTCATCCCATTCGTCAAGCCGAATGACTTCACGCAACGTCGGGCACCGATCACGAACCGCATCGACCGTGGCAAGCATGTTATTGCCGCGGAAATCCGGCAGCACCAACAGGCCAACGCTTTTGGATTGATTGATAACGTATTCCAGCTCGGCGGCCTGAAAAGACGGGTTTACCGTGACCAGCACGAGACCGGCCATGGCGCTGGCGAACTCGGTCAGTATCCACTCCGGTATGTTGGGTGCCCAGATGGCGACATGCTCACCGGGCTCGAAGTGCGTCCGGAATGCGTAGGCTGCACGTAATGACTCGTCGTAGAGTTCTGCATAAGTCCAGCTACGCCGGCCGGCTGGATCGGGTGTAGCGGTGATGAGTGCCACGCGATCGGGCGCGGCGGCGGCGGCGTCTTGCAGCAAATCACCGATTGTCAGGTCCCGTACAGCGGGTTCTGCGGGCCCGGATGCGTATGATTCTGCTACCGACATCGTCCTCTCCTGAAACTTATCCTTCTTGCAATCCTGAAATTTCCGGGCGTCAGTCAGTGCGCTCGTCAAAGAATGGCTGCCACTCACTGTCATCCGGTTTGGGTGTCATGAGACTGACAAAGATCAACGTTAAAATCGATGCGGTAACGGCTGGCAGTGCGATGTAGTCCGTGTCCATCGGGAAAGGAATTCCCAGCACCTGAACGGTATGATCGCTGTCCTTGAATATCGAGTTCAGCACCGTGATGCCGATGACCGTCAGCATTCCTGCAGCAATTGACGCAACGCCACCTGCGCGTGTGACCCGTTTCCAGAAAAATGCCGCCAGCGGTGCCAGGGACGCGCCGATCATCGTGTAAGAGATCAGCGCCATCTCCAGGATGGTCTCGAACTGGCTCATCATCAGGTAGGCGAGCACACCGATGACAACAATACAGCCACGCTGCAGCCAGATAATTTGACTGGAGGTCGCGTTTTTGTAAAAGAACGCCTGCAAAATATCCCGGGTTACATTGGTAGATGTAACCATCAGGAATGTGTTTCCGGTAGAGATGATGATCGCGGCACCCGCGGCCAGCAACAATGAACCAACGACAACCGGTAGTTGCTCATAGCCGATGCGCAGGATAATTTCCTCGGCCATCGCCCGATTCACTGATCCATCCGCCATAAAGAAACGTGGGTCATCCGCATAAATCGCGAAACCAACTAACGCAATTGACATCATCAGCACTTCGACCAGGACAACGCCCACGAACATGCCAAGCACTGCCTGGCGGGCACTTTTCTCATCCTTCGACGACGAGAATTTCTGATACATGCTGCTTTCACTCATCAACAACAGGAATGTTGGCAGCGTAATGCCAACGACCCAGAAAAAATCATTGCCGCCGGTTGCCGATAAGTGACTCGGCTTTACCGTCTGAATCGTGGTAATCACTGCATCAACCCCACCATGGGCGGCGATCGCAAACGGGAACGCGATAATCATCGCCAGCAACATCAGCGTGCCGTTAAAAATATCGATTGAGATGATCGAGACCATCCCGGCCAGCATTGTGAAACCAATGATGAGAATGGCAGCGATGAGCATGCCTGTTTCCGGACTTATGGATCCGTCAGAAAGAATTGCAATGAAGCGGCCGCCACCTTTGAACTGATATCCGGCAATGACCATATAGGCAATGATGATGGTTATCGTGCCGAGTATTTTCGCAACCTGGTTGTAGCGCTTTTCCAGCAGATCGGTAAGTGTGTATTGCGCAATCCGACGCACTCTCGCAGCAATGAAATAGATAACCAGGATGCCAACCCAGGCACCGGCCGAAAACCACAGTTCGGACAATCCGGTACGAAACGTCAGGCCGGAGGTGCCAAAAAGACTGCCGGAGCCGATCCAGGTGCAAACCAGTGTTGCTACCAGCATGTAAACCGGAACATTTCGACCGGCCACAATGAAATCATCTGCTGATTTAACCGTGCGGCTCTTGTACACGCTGATTCCAAGCAGAATCAGTACATAGACGATCACGACAATTGCATACGTCATTTACAGTCTCTCAATTGCTGGGTGGGCCCGGGCTGCTGCTCGTTAATTGTGAGTATTGGCGCATCAGCCAGGCAACTTAAGCGCTGCTACTGCAAAGGTACCATACGAGGGGCTCTCATCCGCAGCGGGGGACATTAGGCATGGCGGCCCGGTTTGGCTAGAATGGTCGCAAATTCGAATCCAGCCCGGACGCCACTAGCGACACGGCGGCAACGACATTACAAGAATAAGAAATTGGAGGGGTGCATGAACTCATCAGCTGTTCCACCGCAACTTACCATCAAGGCTGTTTTGCTTGGTCTCATACTGTCCGTCGTGCTTGCCGGTGCCAATGCCTATCTTGGCCTGTTTGCAGGATTGACCGTATCGGCATCAATTCCAGCCGCTGTGATCTCGATGGCTATCCTCAAGTTGTTCAAGAACTCAAACATTCTTGAGAACAATATTGTGCAAACAGCAGCATCTGCCGGTGAGTCAATCGCTGCTGGTGTCATATTTACTATCCCTGCACTTATTTTGCTTGGTTACTGGGATGTATTCGACTATTGGTGGGTCACGGCTATTGCCGGCATTGGTGGCTTGCTGGGCGTACTGTTTACGATTCCGTTACGGCGTTCTCTGATCGTCGAACAACAGCTTGCTTTCCCGGAAGGCAAAGCAACGGCCGAAGTTCTTAAAGTTGGCGACGACCCATCGGGCGGAATCCGATTTCTGGCCTGGGCCGCTTTAGCGGGTGCTCTCATCAAGTTTGGCTCGACCGGATTGAAGCTCTGGGCCGGGACCGCCCAGGCAGCACGCTATGTTGGACAAAGCACTATTGGCTACGTGGGCATCAACCTGTCACCGGCGCTGATCAGTGTTGGGTACATTGTTGGCTTGAACATTTCTGTTCTCGTCTTCGCCGGCGGTTTTATCTCCTGGTACGTCGCCATTCCGATATTCTCAACCTACTTGCTCGACACCAGCCCGGCACTGGCAGAAATGCACGCCGCCGGAATGAACGCTGAAGATCTTGCCGGTGCAATCTGGAGCCAGCAGGTTCGATATCTTGGTGTTGGTGCCATGGTCGTCGGCGGTGTATGGGCATTGATATCCATGCGCGGCTCGCTGGTCGATGGCATCAAGAGTGGTATGGCGCAATACAAAGCCGGATCCACGGGTACCGTTGACCATACTGATCAGGACATGCCGATGAACTATGTTCTGATAGGCATCGCTGTCATGATTATTCCAATCTTCATTCTGTACCAGAACATTGTCGACAACCTTGGCATCAGTATTACGATGACGATCATCATGGTCATCGCGGGTTTCCTGTTTTCCTCGGTTGCCGCTTATATGGCCGGCCTGGTCGGATCATCGAATAACCCGATTTCCGGTATTACGATTGCCACGATCCTGTTTGCCTCTTTCATCTTGCTGCTCCTGATGGGCCCGGACGCCTCGCTCGGACCACCCGCAGCAATCATGATTGGTGGTGTTGTCTGTTGCGCGGCCGCGATCGCCGGCGACAATATGCAGGACTTGAAAGCTGGTTATATCGTTGGCGCGACCCCGTGGAAACAACAGGTCATGCAGGGCGTCGGTGTGGTGTCCTCAGTGCTGGTTATGGCACCAATCCTGACCCTGCTGTTGCAGGCTTACGGCATTGGTGTCCCGACTGCCGAGCACCCGGATCCGCTGGCCGCGCCACAGGCAACCCTGATGGCTTCGGTCGCCCAGGGCGTTTTCCAGGGCGGGTTGCCTTGGACCATGGCCATTATCGGTGGCGTGGTCGGCATTTTCGTTGTCATCACTGATGAGGTTCTAAAATCCAAAGGCTCGACCTTCCGTACGCCGGTGCTGGCTGTGGCGGTCGGTATTTACCTGCCACTGGAGTTATCCACAGCCATTCTGGTCGGTGGCCTGATCGCACACTTCGCAGCCAGGGTACACGCCAAACGCGGTGTGGATGGTGAGAAAAGCATGCGTCACGGCATGTTGTTTGCAGCTGGTTTGATTACTGGCGAGGCGCTGGTCGGTATTCTAATGGCCATTCCAATCGTGCAGTCAGGTGACGCTGATGTCTTTGCGCTTGGCGAATCGATGCAATTCGGTGGCACATTAGGTCTGGTTGTCGTTGGCCTGGTGTCTATGTGGATGTACCGGGTGGCTGCAGCGAAGCAGGCGTGATTTGATCTTTCCGACTGAGATAATCCTGTAGGAGCCCGCCCAGCGGGCGAGTTCGCTAGAGTAAAGCTGGTCGCGGGTGACTTCGTTTTAGCGGGTGTGCCGGGTTGATGTTTTGCAAACATTGCAGGGCATGTTTTCAACATGTCCTGCAATGTTTGTCGCCCGTGCCGATAGATCGTGAATCTCCGGATTTGAGGACGTGTATCTATCGTACGGCGGGCTCCTACGAACCTTTCCTACGATTATTGAGTCAGCGCTTTCGCCTATTGCCCTACGCAGGCGCCGGCGTAAGCGAGTGTCTGCTCTGCATTTTCCAGCTGGCAGTCATTTTCATAGGTAACGCCATCCAGACCACACACGGGCTGATAAACCCGCGGGCAATTTCGACCCTGCGACTGGCACAGTCCGGCATGTAATATCCGCCCGCCCGCGCGCTCGGCAAGACAGGCGTTTCCATAGGTCAGATCATCAGCACCACAAACCGGCACATACATACGCGGACACGGCCTTGCGTTGCAGGCACCCTCTGTCACGACATTAAAACCCGCTGCTTGTGCTGCGCAGGAATTATTGAATGTCTCGCCGTCCGCATTGCAAACCGGCATATA
>RCNF010002331.1_pt1 | contig 10182 bp, 8 predicted proteins | sample 2041311 | NCBI WGS metagenome assembly RCNF01 (sample SAMN09708228, study PRJNA481090) | Marine sediment metagenome, whole genome shotgun sequencing project. | biome: marine sediment; feature: ocean; material: sediment; isolation source: Sewage treatment plant 2 marine sediment (STP2) ... | reverse complement strand
GACGCCGCTCGCCGCCCCACAGGCCGATGAGGAAGTACATCGGGACCAGCAGAACTTCGAAGAACACGAAGAAGAGCACGAGATCGAGCGACAAGAACACTCCGACCAGAGCACCTTCCAGCAGCAGCAGGGTGGCCATGAATTCCTTGCGCCGGTCCTCGATATGGACGGACGCCAGGATCCCAATGGGGAACAGGAATGCGGTCAGGGCGACGAGGAAGAGGCTGATGCCGTCAACCCCGAGGTGGTAGTCAATGCCGAGGTCTGACCAGATCGCCGTCTTCTCAATGAACTGGAAGCCGCCGTTTGCCGTCTCAAACTCGACGACCAGGAATCCGGCCAGGCCGAGGGTGAGCACGCTGAGAGCGAATGCCACCGGCACCACCAGCTCGGGCCGGCGCCGGGGCAGGCCGATGACGATGGCCGCCCCCACCACCGGCAGCCAGACGAGCAGCGAAAGCACGTTGAAGCCCATCAGCCGGCACCTCGGGAAACGAACCACACCAGCAGCCCGACCACGCCGGCAAAAGTGACGGCGGCATAGTTGCGGACGAAGCCGGTCTGGATCGGTCGCAGCCAGCCGCTGATGCGGCGCACTCCCCCGCCGACGGCCCGCACCGAGCCGTCGATGATTTCGCTGTCGAGCACGAAGGCGGTCCAGGCGGCGACCAGCTTGCCGGGCAGCACGATGAGGTTGCCGATGATGTCATCGACGTAATAGCCGCTGCTCACCCAGCGCCACACCCCGGTGCGCCGCTCCATCACCGGCGCCACCTCGAAGGCATTGGCGCCCTGGTACTTGCGGTATGCGAACAGGGCTCCGCCGGCGGCGACCGCTATGGACACCACCGCCAGAATCCACGGGGTCGACCCGGAGGGCAGGTGGGCCTGGTTGATGGCCTCGAAAGAGGGTTCGAGGAAATGCTCGAAGGCCGGCTTGAAGGGCCAGGGTGTGTTGAGGAGACCGAAGCCGGCGCTTCCGACCGCCAGGGCCACGAGCGGAATGGTCATGACACGGGGCGACTCGTGGGGGTGAACATCATCGTCCCATCGGGCGTCACCCCAGAAGGTGAGATACATCCAGCGGGTCATGTACACGGCGGTGAGCAGGGCGGTGATGAGGCCGATCACCCCCCATAGCAGCTGACGAAGGAGCAGATTCGTGCCGACCACACGTGACACCGTGTGAAGGGTGGTCAACGAAGCTCCGAGAATGCCGACGACGGCCAAAATCAGCCAAGGATCGACGCGATGTTCCATAGCCGATTCTATCCTGACGTGTCGGATGCAGGTTGATCGGATGGTGGTGGAGACGAGGCATTGATGCTGCCTTGTGCGCGCCGGCTGAGGAAGGCCTCGACGATCTTGCCGGCGATCGGACCCGCAACAGATCCGCCGGAACCGCCATGCTCGACGATGACCGCCACAGCCAACTCGGGCCGGTCGAGAGGCGCCCACGCTGCGAACCATGCATGATGCCGCAGCTCCGGGGCCAGATCGTCGGAATCAACCCCTTCCTGGAGTCGTGCAACCTGGGCGGTGCCGGTTTTTCCCGCCATCGGAATGGCCGCCAATCGGCGAGCGGTGCCATGGGGGCCGTGAACCACTTCCTCGAGCGCGGCGTCCACCAGAGCAAGATTCTCGGGACTGACGACCGGCTCGGGGCGCGGCGCGCGCTGGGGCGAGACGAGGTGGGGTGTCACCGGCCGTCCGCCGTTCGCCAACATCGCGAAGGCGCGGGCCAACTGAACAACCGTCACCAACACAGGTCCCTGGCCGATGGACACGGACACCGCCTCTCCTGGATACCACGGTGTCCCGCGTACCTTCCGACTCCATTCCGGCGTACCGATCAATCCCCTGGCCTCGAATACCGGATCGAGACCTGTGCGCTCACCAAACCCGAATCGATGCAGCCACGACTCCATTTCCTCAATCCCGAGACGTTGCCCGAGGAGGTAGAAATAGACATCGCAAGACTCGGTCAGGGCGCGCTCGAGGTCGACGAGTCCATGGCCGCCGCGCCGCCAACAGCGAAAGCGGTGCCCGTACAACACCACTGACCCGTTGCAGTACACGGTTTGCTGCGGATTGATCAGCCCCTTCTCGAGACCTGCCAGAGCAAGAAAGGGTTTGATCGTGGAACCGGGGGGATACATGCCCTGGAGGTAGCGATTCTGCAACGGATGGGAAGGGTCTTCCTGCAGCACCTTCCAATCGGAGCGACTGAGCCGACCTCCGAAAACCCCGGGTTGAAAGCTCGGCGCCGAGTACAGCACCCTGACGGCACCGCTCCGTGGATCGAGAGCGACTACCGCGCCGGCCCGATCCCCGAAGGCTTGGGCCGCCACACTCTGGAGCTCGACATCGAGCGTCAACCCGAGATCCTGACCGGGAACGGGTTCGGATTCGCTGACCACGCCGAGTTGCCGTCCGACCGCTGACGCCATGACCCACCGATCACCGGATCTGCCGGCGATGAAGTCATTCTCGGCCGCTTCCATTCCGGTCGCACCGACCATCGTATCGGGCTCGAGATGCGGATCGGCGTCGACCTCGGATTTTGAGACCGGACGGAGATGACCCACCACGTGCGCTGTGAGCGCGCCGTACGGGTAGTGCCGACGAAAACGACTGACCACCGCCAGCTCTGGGTAGTCTCTCTGGTGTGATCGCACCGCCGCAACATGGTCCCAACTCAGGTCTTCACCGACCACCAGTGGCGCCATACGGCCGATTCGGCGCTCGGCGAGGCGCTGATGAAATGTCTCGATATCACTGACGCCGATTCGCGCCAGAAAGACTCCGGTTGCATCGACCTCTTCAGCTTCGTTCGGATAAAGGAGCACCTCCCAGGTTGGGATGTTCTCAGCCAGCACCTGACCGCGGCGATCGTAAATCCAACCGCGAGGACCGGGCAGCGGCAGCCGGCGGAGTCGGTTGTTCTCAGCCAGATTCCTCCATGCGGTGCCGTGAATGACTTGGAGGTCGACGAGACGTAGATGGAGAAGGCCAAGGGCGGTGAAGGCGAGGATGAAGAACGCCGCGGTGCGGCGGCGATATGGTCTCAGGTCCTCACGAAGCTCCATCGCTGTCACCGGAGCTTTCTGGCGCGATAGGCGCGCCAGCGTGTTGGGAGATCGAGCCTGGAGATTGTTTCGACTGCACCGCACCACAGGGCTGTGAAAAGCACAGTACGTAGCATCGAAGGCGGGTTCCACGAGGATCCAAGACCCAGCGGAAGCTGGGCCAACCGCTGCACGACGAGGACGACAATCGTGCCGACCGCACCAAATCCCACCCAGGCTTTCGGCGACCGGTCAGCCACCAACCGAGCGGCGGCGGACAAGCACAGGGCCGCGGCACTCCAGGCGATGCCACCCGGACCCACCACGGGTTCCAGCACCGCGTCCCAACCGAGACCTAGGAGCAGCGCCCAGTATGGCCAGTGCCGTTCATGGCGTTTCAGCGACATGGCGACAACCAGCGCCATCGGCAATAAGATCTCCGACGACCATGACGGGAGACCGGGAAAGCCGAGCAGCCGCTGGGCGAAGAGCGCCAGCAGGGCAAGCACTACAGGTTTCATCGCCCGGTACCGCTGTTTTCGGGTGACCAATCTGGGAGAATAAGGACCACGCGTACGGTCTTCAGATTCACTGTTGGCAGGGCCCTGACCTCGAGGAACGGATCTTCAGTTTCACGCACGCGAATAACCTCGACGGCCGGTATGCCGGGTGGAAAGATGCCATCACCACCACTCGTAACAAGCACGACCCCTCGCGCGAGGTGGCCCTGCCGCGGTACATAGGCCACGGTCAACGCTTCGGTTCCAGTTCCCAGGGCCAGCCCGTTGAGGCTTCCATCGGTCGTTCGAACGGCCACCGCCGCCGTCACATCGGTGAGCATCTGAATCCAATGGCGGCGCCCTTCCGAACGCACCACTCGCCCAACCAATCCACCCGAGGTCACCACCGCCGCGTCGCGAGGGATGATGATCCTGCTCTCAGTCCGAACCTCCATGGTACCCGCGGAAAGATCGCGGAACGCACAGCGAGCAACCCGAGCCCCAGATTCGAACTCGGAGGTCGGCCCGGCTAAACGGCAGGCCTCCCGCAAAGCCTGGAGGTCCTCTTCGAGAAGCAGCTCGCGAGCGCGAATCTCATCCAGCTGCAACCGCAGACGCCGATTGTCGGTAATCACCCGTTGTAAATCGTGGATCCCGAGGCCCAAATCCACCGTCAGATCCCCAACCCAATCGGTGGACGCAACGACAGGGTGGAAGACGGCTCGCATCCAGGTCAAGAGAATTGGACCGTCCGCTGTGCGCACCTGCCAGGCTGCGAGGCACTCGAGAAGGCCCCACAGGAGGGCGGTACGCAAGAATGAAGCCCGCCGAATCACCATAGACCTATCCGGGAAGTGGTCCTTCGAGAAGCTGGTGAGAAATGGGGGCTTTATCGGTCATCACGCCATCATAACTCGGTGGCCGGTCGCCAAGAAACCCGGCGGATGTGCGGGTCAAGCGATGGCAATCTTGCGCAGAAGATCAATGTTGGTCAACATCATCCCGGTGCCGCGAACCACCGCTGAACCGGGTTCCTCGCAATGGGCCACCGGGAGACCGGTTTCCTCGCGCAGACGCTTGTCGAGGTTCTTGAGAAGAGAACCGCCACCGGCAAGAATGATGCCCTTGTCGATGATGTCTGCTGAGAGCTCAGGCGGAGTCTGTTCAAGGGCGTTTCTCACCGCGTCGACGATGGTCGATACGATCTCCGTCAACGCCTCGCGGATTTCCTCATCCGTGATGTTCAGGGTCTTCGGCACGCCCTCCACCAGATCGCGACCCTTCACCTCCATGGTCAGCGGTTCATCCAGTGGGTAGGCGGATCCAATCTCAATCTTAATCTGCTCGGCGGTGCGTTCGCCGAGGAGGAGGTTGTACTTCTTTTTCAAATAGTGAATGATCGCCTCATCCATTTCGTTGCCGGCGACTCTAACCGATCGCGAATAGACCACTCCGGCAAGCGAGATCACCGCGACGTCCGATGTCCCACCACCGATGTCGACAATCATATTTCCGGATGGTTCGGTGATCGGCAACCCGGCGCCGATCGCCGCCGCAGTCGCTTGTTCGATGAGGTAGACCTCGCTAGCGCCGGCCTTCAGGGCGGTGTCCCTAACCGCTCGTTTTTCTACCTGGGTGATTTCCGACGGCACCGAAATGATGATCCGCGGACGGACCAGGAACGAGCGGCCGTGAGCTTTCTTGATGAAGTGCTCGAGCATCTTTTCGGTCACTTCGAAATCCGCGATCACGCCGTCCTTCATCGGTCTGATGGCCTCGATATTACTTGGAGTCTTGCCAAGCATTTCTTTTGCCCTGGCACCAACTGCCTCGACGCGATTGGTAATCTTGTTGACGGCGACGATAGAGGGCTCGACTACTGCAATGCCGCGCCCCCGCACATAAACCAGAGTGTTGGCAGTTCCAAGATCGATTGCGAGATCAGAAGAAAACAGCCCGAGTAGGCTGGACAGGTGCATCAATAGACCTCCACGAACACACGTTCGCGATGTTCTGAAAGGTTGCCTGAAGGGTCCACGGCTACGACGACGATGTCGTTCCAACCCTCGATGAATATCTCCACGGTCTTGCGGAATCCCCCCTCGGCATCGAGCTCCACCTTTTCACCGTTGATGGTGAGGGTGGCGCTCGGCTCGGTCTCGCCCTCAAAGATGAACATGTGGCCGAGTTGTTGTGAAGGATAGACCACCAGCTTGGGTGGTGTCGTGTCGGTCGGCAGATGATCGGCCGAGGAGGAGAATACCCGGAAGCGCCTTACGGCGCTCCACTCAGACGACGTCATACTGTGGGCGAGCGCGGCCACCCTCCAGAAATACGTCCCGGGCGCCACCAGTCGCAGGCGAGCGCTGTCTTTAACCAGATAGTCCGCATCAACATCGAGTGACATTTCGTCGAAGGTCTTGGAACGGCTGACCTGGAGATGGACGGCACCGCCAACCGGCCGACCGCGCCACGCGAGCTCGATGATTTCCCTTCGGCCGATGTCAAAACCTGCGTTGTTCTGGGGCTCCACCGGGAACGGGGGATCCGGGATTCTACGCTTTTCGGACATTGAGCCGCCGGCTGAAGCTGCGACCGCCTCGCGTTCGTTCAGCACGACCTCATCACCGCGCGTGTTGCTGACCCGCGCCGAGCCTTGAAAGGCTGAGACGATAGTCTTCTTGTCGTCGGCCGCCACGTCCACCGCTACCCTGCTTTCCCGTTTGATTTCGGTCTCAGCAGCGTCGGTGGTCACCCTCGACGATGTTCCTGAAGTGTAAACGTCTATTCGCCCGACCACCATCTTGACGGCGCCCGGAGCTTCCTCTGAGACCTGATGGTGGATTTCGAGCAGCGAGTTCGGTGAGATGCGGTAGAGGCTGCCGTCGGCGAAGAGAATTTCCGCATTGCCGTCTCGGCCGGTGCGAACGAAGTCGCCGTTGAACACCGGAAGCTGCTGGTGTGCATTCTCCCACTGAGATTGACCGGCTCGTTGCAGCTCGACCCGACCCTCTAGGCTAAAGAACTGGCCGACACCGACCAACTCTTGATTTCCAGCTCCCGCCAACGCCTCGAACCGTCTCCGAGCGCTGTCCGCCGTCGCCTCGGCATCTCCCCAGTTTTGGTCTGCGTACTCCCCACGAGCCGTGTTGAGTTGGTCATTGGCTCCCTTGAACTCACCCTGCCACAGAGGCGGCAGAGGCTGAGCTTCCGCATGACCCCGGGCTGTGACGGCATGATCGATGGCACGCCGAGCCCGCGCCTCGGGTGAGAGGTTGAGGCTCTTGTAGGCAAAAAAGACCAGGGCCGCTGCCACCATGCCGACAACCGTCACAATCAGCACCTTTTTCAGCGGCTGCACACGTACAACGACCCAGTCGAGTTCCAAGCCTCGTCCCACCTTTGCCGAACCTCCCAAAAAACACCGTAACATGCGCGAATTCAAGCGGCAAGCGCACGTCTCAGAGCTCGAATCGCGGCTGTCTGGTCCCATTTTAGATCCTGCAAGAACCGTGATGGATTTCTGAGGATCTCGTGAGCGTGCCGATCTGCATTGATGCCTTGCGCGGGCCTTTACACTCGGCTACACTTCCTTGTCCCGATTTTCTGGGATTGGTGGAGGATTTCCGATGGCTCTCAAGTGGTTGCGAGACAACCTGCGTCACCTCAAGTTCATCCTCTGGGGCGTGGTGGCAGTGTTCGTGCTGCTGGTTTTTGTTGACTGGGGCGCGGGTCGCGCCGGCAGCGGCGGCGGCGGCAGCGCCGCGGTCCGTGTCGGAGATCGCGCCGTCTCCGAAACCGAGTTTCTCGACGAAATGCGACGTCTCGACCAGCGGTTTTCCGAGGTTTACGGCGAACGCTGGAACGAGCTCAAGTCGCAGGTGGATCTCGCTGGACAAACCGCGAGCTATATCATCGACCGCGAACTTCAACTCACCGAAGCTCATAATGCCGGCATCATGGTGACCCGTGGGGAGCTTCAGGACGCCATCCTCGAAATCCCGTCCTTTCGACGGGAGGACGGTGAGTTCGTCGGCGCCGATACCTATACGAGAATCATACGATCGTACTTCCGCATGACACCGGAAGAGTTCGAACAGCGTCTCACCGAGGACCTGCTGATCGGTAAGCTCAACACCCTGGCTGAGCAGAGCATCTGGATCAGCGATTCAGAGGCAGAGGAGGAGTATCGCCGGCAGCGGGAGGTCTCCGATCTCGACTTCATCCAGCTGCGGTACGAGCCCCATCTCGCCGAGGTCGTGATCTCCGAGGAAGATGCTCGGAGCGCCTTTGAACACACGGCGGATGAGTTCCACCGAGACGAACAGCGCACCATCCGCTATCTGGTGGTGGAGACTGCGAAGCTCCGTCGTCTCCTGCCGGTCGACGAAGAGGAACTGATCGCCTACTACGACGTTCATAGGGACGAATTTCTCCAAAGTGAGCAGGCGAACGCCCGCCATATCCTGATTCGTGTCGCTCCCGATGCAACGGGAGAAGATGGAGCTGAGGCCGAAGCCCGAGCAAACGGCGTAGCGACTATCGCCCGGCAAGGCGCTGATTTTTCAGAGCTCGCCGCTATTCATTCGGAGGATCCCGGATCCAAGGACAAAGGCGGCGATCTCGGGTGGTTCGGTCGCGACCGCATGGTCAAGGAGTTCGAAGACGCGGTCTTTTCGGCCAAACCGGGCGAGATCATCGGTCCCGTCAAGAGCCAGTTCGGCTATCACATCATCCGTGTCGAAGCCTTCCGTCCGGAGCACCAGCAGCCCTTCGAGGAGGTCGAGGAACAGGTTCGTTCCAGGGTTGTCGAGGGCCGTGCTGCAGCTGAGACAGAGGCCCGGGCGATTGTTCTTGCAAGTCGGTTGGGGACCGAGCGACCCGAGACACAGGCTGAATGGCAGGCGATCGCCGACGAGGATGAAGCGGTGGCCCTCAATCAGAGCCTCCCGTTTGACATCGGGACGTCCATCCCGGGCGCCTCTGAGGACGCCGGTTTGGCCAACGAGGCCTTCGCCGCAGCCGTCGGAAACATCCACGGACCGGTCGCCAACCCCCGAGGTTGGATCGTGTGGCAGCTCGAGGAAATCCGTCCCGCAGGCATCCCTCCCTTTGAGGATGTTCGTTCCGAGGTGGAGCAGACCTTGCGCCGCGAGCGCGCGTTGGCGCTGACCGAGGAGGACGGGCGGCAACTCGCCGAGCGTTGGCGTCTGGGCGAGGATGGCGTGGCCTTGGCCGCGGAAATTGGATCGACCGTCACCGAGGCGCGTGATCATCGCCGGGGTGCTCCGGTGGGAACCCTCGGCGTGATGACGGCCCTCGACCGCGGGGTGTTTTCAGCTACAGAAGGCGAAATCCTCGATCCAATCACCGCTGGGGGTCGCGGGGTCGTGGTGGTTAAGGTGAAAAGGCTCGATCTGGTTGATCCCGCCGAGCTCGTTGATTTGCTCGACGACATCCGCGCACGTCTGATGGCGGACCGGGCGGGCCAGCTCATGCGTTCGATCCTCGACGAACGGCGACGTGACACCGTCATCACCGTCGACACCGAGTTCCTCGAACGATTCGCACCGACCAGCTCATGATCGGACGGCTCGAGGGCCGGCTCCACCGGGTTGACCCGGGCACAGTCCTGATTGACGTTGGTGGCGTCGGCTATCTGGTTTCGACCACCTTACGGGCATTTCAGGAGTTGACCGATCGTGAGAGCGCGACACTGTGGATCCACACTCAGGTCCGTGATGACGCGATCGTTCTCTTCGGCTTTCCCGATCGTCTGGAGCTCGAAGCATTTCTGAAGCTGATCGCAGTCGCAGGGGTTGGCCCACGAACCGCCCTTGGGGTGCTGTCGGCATTGACCGCGGACGAGCTCGCCGAAGCCATCCAGGCGGCGGACCTCGCACTCCTGCAACGAAGTCCCGGCGTCGGTCGTAAGACCGCCGAACGAATCCTTCTCGAGCTCAAGGACAAGATGGCGGTCACCTTGGCGGGTCGAGGCGATCTTCGTGGCGATGCGGTATCTGCGCTGGTCAACCTGGGCTACTCACGGCGGGATGCGCAGCGGACGGTTGACGCGGCATGGTCCGATGTCGGCGAAGACGATCTCGGTAATCTCTTGCGTTCAGCCCTCCAGAAGCTGACACGGTAAAGGGTTCAGGGTTCAGGGTACAGGGCACAGCGACCACTCCGAACCGTGAACCCTGTGCCCTGAACCCTGTGCCCTGTTAAAGTCGAATCGTGAACGATGAAGTTCTGACCACCGAAGTTGCGCCCGAAGAACGTTCGTACGAGGAGGGGCTGAGACCTCGGCGACTCACCGAGTTTGTCGGCCAGGAGCGGCTCAAGACCAATCTCGGAGTTTTCATCGGCGCGGCACGCGACCGCGGCGAGGCACTCGACCACGCGCTGTTCTTTGGCGCCCCCGGGCTCGGCAAGACCACCCTTGCACACATCGTGGCGACCGAGATGGACGCCCAAATCCATTTCACCTCGGGGCCGGTGCTGGAACGCGCCGGCGACCTGGCCGCCATGCTCACGAACCTGCAAGACGGCGACGTGCTCTTCATCGACGAGATCCACCGCCTTCCCCCGGCTGTGGAGGAGATCCTGTACCC
>RCNF010002329.1_pt1 | contig 10183 bp, 9 predicted proteins | sample 2041311 | NCBI WGS metagenome assembly RCNF01 (sample SAMN09708228, study PRJNA481090) | Marine sediment metagenome, whole genome shotgun sequencing project. | biome: marine sediment; feature: ocean; material: sediment; isolation source: Sewage treatment plant 2 marine sediment (STP2) ... | reverse complement strand
ATGTTTAATGAAAAGGATGTGTCCTATACCCCGGAAGATATTCGTTTTACTGTGAAAGGAGAAAACCTTTACGCCATTGCGCTTGATTGGCCCGGTGAAGAATGTACCATCCGTACATTCTCCGGGGAAAATGGATGGAATCCCCTTTACAGGGATGAGATCTCTGAAATCACCATGCTGGGTGATGATAAGCCTTTGAAATGGAGATGGTCAGAAGATGGTCTTGTAATCGAGCCCCCTGCTGAAAGGCCCTGCGAACATGCCTATGTTTTTAAGATTGTGAGGAAGTACGACTAAATCTGCGGAATGGTTGCCCTCTGGTGCAGTGTTTCTGATCATCCGCCGGCAGAGGGCCTCAATGAATTATCAGCGATGCAAAGGGATTGTTAAACTTTTGCTAAATTGCAGTAAAGATCAACGAATATGCCAATTGAAAAAGTCCTGAGGATCAAAAAACTGAGTGAACCTGATGAAACTTTTGATCTTAATTACTGGATGAACAGGAGTCCGCAGGACCGAATATCAGCCATTGAAACCCTCAGACGGATCTACCATGGAAATGCAGGAAGACTTCAAAGAGTTATTAGCATTATTCGGCAAGAATAAGGTTGAATATATCGTAGTCGGAGCTTTTGCACTTGCATATCATGGAGTACCGAGGTATACAGGTGACCTGGATATTCTGATCAATGCTGTCCCTGATAACGCGGAAAAAATTATTAAGGTCTTGAAAGCATTTGGTTTTGGATCTTTGAAACTGGATAAGAATCGTTTTAACAGCGCTTAATTTAGGCTGAGTTGATGATCAAGTACCAAAACCTGGTCCCTCGTGGTTTCAAGGTTTGAGCTTAAGTCTCCATATTTGATGTTCAGGTCATTCCCGAGTCTTGACAATATCTTTGCTGAAGTCAGTATACCATTTTTCCATTCCATATCCACCTGGAACCCACCCCTGGCCATTAAGCCTGTTACTTTTCCAGTGGGCAAGGCAGTCGGCAAAGCGGGTAACAATTCAATATAACCGGCATGGGATTGCAGCAACATCTCGGCAATGCCTGCGGTCCCGCCAAAATTCCCGTCTATCTGGAAGGGTGGGTGGTTATCGAACATGTTGGGCAGGGTTGATTTGGCCAGCAGCTGCTGAAAATGATGATATGCCTGGTCTCCGTCTTTCAAGCGGGCATAAAAATTGATCATCCAGGCCCGGCTCCATCCGGTATGGCCCCCTCCGTGTTGCAGGCGGTAATCCAGGACCTTGGAAGCAGCCTCCATGTATTCCGGTGTATCACTCCAGTTGTACTGGTTAGATGGATGGAGTCCATAAAGGTGGGACATATGGCGGTGGCCAGGATCAACTTCAACCAGGCTTTCATCCGACCACTCCATGATCCGCCCGTCTGCACCTATTCGTACTGGTGCAAGCCTTTCTAACTGCCCCTTCAGGGTAGCCCTGAATTCAGGATCCAGGTCCAGCAATTCGCTTGCCGCAATAAATCCTGTAAACACATGCCAGACGATCTGCAGGTCCATTGCGGGACCCATACTGATGGATGCTGTATCTCCATTTGGTGAGGAAAAGCGATTCTCAGGAGAGTTGGAAGGTCCTGTAACCAACTTTCCTGAGAGAGGATTTTCCACCAGGAAATCAGATAAAAACAGGGCAGCTTCCCGCATTACTTCGTAACCATATGTTTCCAGGAATTGCCTGTCGCCTGTAAACAAATAGTGCTCCCATATATGAGTGGATGCCCAGGCCGCACCCATGGGCCAGAGGCCATAAATAAGCCGTCCAAAGGCCGATGTGAAATGCCCGGCATCAGTCGTGTGATGCGCGGTGAATCCCCTGCATCCGTATAGATCCCTGGCAGTTTTCCTGCCCTTATCCCTCAGATCACCGATGAAATGAAGAAAGGGCAAATGACAATCGGAAAGATTTGTGATCTCTGCCGGCCAGTAATTCATCTGTATATTGATATTGATATGATAATCTGCGTTCCACGGGGGATCTAGCCGGTCATTCCATATCCCCTGCAGGTTGGCCGGCATATTGCCCGGACGGGAACTGCTGATCAAAAGGTACCTACCAAAATTAAAATACAACTCCGCCATTCCGGGATCCTGAATTTCACCAGCTAACTTTAAACGTTCATCTGTCGTCAGGGAATCCATAGTGGATAGTCCAAGATCAAGTGAAACCCTGTTAAAATATCCCTGGTATTCTTTTACATGGTCAGCAAGGATCTTCTCATAAGATTTATTCTCGCCCTTTGATTCATAGTTATTACAAAGTGTCTCCGGGTCATCACCAGAATAATCTGTTCCTGCCACTATCCTGATTTCCATCTGGATGGCATCCTTGACATTCAACGCATTATTACTAACCTCTATGGAGCCGCCGGGAGCCAATACCTGTATCCTGGACTCATACCGTACTCCCTGCCCATTTTCAACATGTTGTTTCATAATGATCCGGTCACCGGCCATATGAATCTCCTCCCCTTCTCCCGGCCTGGACAAATTTATCTGACAGTTGATTTTACCGTCCCCGTTCGCAGTCTCCCTGAATACGACCACATCGTCAACTGCAGACGAAAATACTTCCCGGATGAAATCTGTACCACCTCTGGAGTACTGAACCCTCACCAATGCACTGTCAAGGTGGAGTGATCTTCTGTAGTTTGTAAAACTAGAGGAATCGGAGTAAAGAATTTGCAGGTCTCCAAGGGTCTGATAGGCCCTGGTCCCGGTTGGAAGCCTCTCGGACATCAACTCCCGGCTGGCCAGCTGTTCAGCCTCCCTGTATCTACCTGCAAAAAGCAATTCCCTTATTCTCGGAAGGTAAGCAGCTCCCTGCCTGTCTGTGTATGTCCCTTTCATACACCAGACAGATTCTTCATTGAGTTGCAGCCTTTCCCGGTTTACTCCGCCAAATACCATGGCACCAAGACGGCCATTGCCTATGGGCAGGGCTGTATTCCAGTCCCCGGCGGGTTCATCAAACCATATTTGAGATTCACTACTTTGAGTTGGGGAGGTTTCTTCTTTCTGGCATCCTGAAGTGAAACCCAGTAAAATTGTCACTAAAATTGCAAGTAAAAATTTTCTGTTCATTGGATATAATTTTTAAAGCCTGCCGTCAAAATCATCCCTGTTTTCAGGTGTCAAAGGCCACTTCACCGGCTTATTATCACGTGTAGAACGATAGATGGCAGTAAAAATCTCAACGGTCACCCTGCCATCTTCCCCTGTTATTAAGGGTCTCCTCCCTTCCATAACAGCATGCAAAAAGTCCTCAATCTGGCGCTCAATAAAATATCCTTGTGGGTCTTTAAGTGAATTAAAGAACTTTGAATCTTCTTTTACCCATTTCGCCAGCATTTCTTCCTCACCGGGTACCGTCCACAGGTCATTCACAGGTGGCTCAAGAATATTCGTCATCCCGGCTATAAACATGGCCCCACCTTCAGTCTGTACACCCACTGAAGCACCATTTTCTCCATGGATCTGCACTTTTCCAAAAATACCTGGTTTCTGTGAATTGGTGACGATAATATTGGCAACCCCTCCATTCTTGAATTTTAATATGGCATTGGCGGTATCTTCCACTTCGATGTAGGGATGGTTGAGGTTGGACCACTTCCCATATAGCTCATCAATTTCTCCCATATACCATTGAAGCAGGTCGAGCTGATGTGGAGCCTGGTTGACCAGGACACCGCCCCCCTCACCTTCCCAGGTTCCCCGCCATGGATCGCTGTCATAATACCACTTTTCCCGCCAACCCAGCATATTGACAGTCCCGAAAACCGGCTTCCCGATCCTGCCAGCATCGATGGCATCTTTTACCCGTTTGGAAGGCAGGTACCACCTGCGTTGTCCTACAACAGCAATCTCCCTTCCATGTTTCCTGGATGCCTCCAGCATGGCATCACAATCCTCCAAAGATGAGGCAAAGGGTTTTTCTATCAAAACATGAGCACCTGCTTCAAGTGCAGCAAGAGTGGGGATCCTGTGGTTAGGATGAGGTGTACAAATGATAACGCAATCAATTTTTTCTTTGGATACCATTTCTGTAACATCCGTATATGCCTTCACCCCGAACCTGGCAGCATAATCTCCAGCCTTATCCTTGCTCCGGCTACAAACCGCTGTGAATTCGGATACCTTCAGGTTGGCCAGGGCAGTTGAATGAAGATCGGTAACCTTTCCGATTCCGACAACAGCAGTTTTTAATCTTTCAGCCATAAAATCTTTTGCTTTCTTTATTCGCCTGGTATCAGGACCACCTTGATCAAGCCGGGCTCCTTGTTATACAAGCGTTTGAACCAATCCGCCCCTTCGGATAGCGGTGCTTCAGCACTCAGGATAGCATCAACGTTGATTTCTTGCTTGGCAATCATATCCAGCACTGCAGGATATTCACCACAAATGGCACAGCTTCCCTGCAGCCTTATTTGTTGGGTAACCACAGCCTGAATGGGTATTTCGACTGCTGGAGTAAGATTGCCGACCAAGGTTACCGTAGCACCCTTTCTCACACAGGATATGGCTGTTTGTACCGAATCCTTTATACCAACAACCTCAAAAGCGATGTCAGCACCCCTGCCTTCACTTAAAGCAAGGACCTCTTTATTAATGTCTTTGTTCATTGGATTCAGAATAATATCTGCACCCAGGTCCCGGGCAAGGCCTAGCTTTTCCTCTTCCAGGTCAATGGCAATGATCTTGCCGCATCCTTTTGAACGAAGTACCTGGATTACGAACAAACCGATCATACCAGTACCTACCACAACAGCTGTATCATTCCAGGAGACAGGTGTAAGTTCGACAGCATGAGCAGCAACCGCAACGGGCTCGACCATGGCTGCCTGTGTGAAACTCACCCCTTCCGGGATCCTGTATAGTATGTGCTGTGGTATATTGACATATTCTGCAAAGGCACCATGCCTGCGATAATCACCTGGGGAGACACCCAGTACCATCCTGTTGTCACTCAGGTTATACAGTCCTTTCCGGGTATACCAGTCCCCCAGGGGATAAATGGTCGAGTCGAAGGTAACCCGGTCGCCTTTCTTCCACCCATTAACATTTTTCCCTGTGGTGACAATGATCCCTGATGCTTCATGGCCCATGACAATGGGTGGTTTCCGCCTTCCTGAACTACCATCCATGCCGTGTACATCTGATCCGCAGATCCCTACTGCTTTCACTTTGACGAGGACCTCATCATCAGCTACTTCCGGATCAGGCCAGTCCCTGTAGACCAGTTTATTGTATTCCTCTAGTACCAGTGCTTTCATGTCTTATATTCTCGGCAAGTTCGGAGCTGTACAGGAAGACTATAGCATCTACTCCATTTCCGATCCTGTACTTATTTTGGTCCTCTAAGTTATCCATGTTAAAAACATAAACCAAGTTTCCTATATTTATAGATATTATCATTATTCAAATACAGCATGAGTAAAATTTGGGCAATTATTGTTGTATACTGCATAGGTTACCATGCTGGATTTTCGCAGGAAGTTGATTTCTCTGCTATCATGGCGGAAGTGGACTTTTCAAGGACGTTGCAGGAATGGGATGGTTTCGGCTTCAATTATGTGGAAACCATCCTGCTTGACAAGGAGGCATTGACATGGATGCACCGGCCGGATCTGTGACAAGCTTTTTTGCGAAATAATATTAATTCAATTAAACCGTTACGCCATGAATGAAATGAATCAATCAAAACGTAGGACTTTTCTGAAAAGGCTGGGAGGGCTGGCGGCTGTACTTGCCCTTCCTGTGAGTTTGAAAGCAGGAAAACCTGAGACCATGGAAGGAAATTTCGTACATGCAGTTTTCTTCTGGTTGGTAAATGAGGATGATAAAACAAAAAAAGCATTCCTGAAAGAACTCAGGAAGTTTATTGATAATGTGGATATGATCAGGTCCCAGCACATCGGGACACCCGCGGATACCGACCGGGAAGTGATAGACAATACTTACTCTTTCAGCCTGATCCTTTCCTTTGACTCTAAAAAAGAACATGATGAATACCAGGAACATCAACTTCACAAAGATTTTATTGCCAATGCTTCATCCCTCTGGGAAAAGGTACTGGTTTACGATTCTTTACTAACCTGATCAATAAGAAACAAATATGAAATCCCAAGTTATTCAAATATTTGCCCTGGCCATAATGGTCCTGGGCTTTTCAGCTTGCACCCAAGCCGGGGGACCCTCCACCGGTCCGGTTGATGCTTCCGTTGATTTTACCCGAACCTTGCAGGACTGGGATGGGTTTGGAGTCAATTATGTAGAAGTAGCACAGACTATTGATTACGAAAATGATCCACAGGAATACGGTGGGTTCAGCCTGCTGACCGAAGAAGAAAGGCAGGAAATCCTGGATATGGTATTCGGAGAGGATGGTCTCAAACCATCCATCGTGAAGATGTTCTACGATCCTTTCCACCAGGAAGCTCCCGGTGCTCCGTTTAACCATGAAACAACCACAAAATGGATGCGGTACTTCGTACACCAGGGTATTTCCAAAACCAAAGAAAGGGGGGGTGATGATATCAAAATAATCTCCACCATGTATGGTCCTCCGAGCTGGGCCACCAAACAGAAAATCCTTAGGGGAAGGGACCTTGATCCGGAGCAATTTGAAAATCTTGCAAAATACATGATTGACTGGGGAAAATTCCTCGTGGAAAAAGAGAAACTGCCATTAAAATACCTCAGTCTGCATAATGAGGGGGATGCCCCTCATCGATGGCCCCTGGATGGCAGCCATGGGAATATCGGTGATGGTAAGGATTACAATGCCTTCTGGAGACCCACCCAGGTGGCCCATTTTTTGGCCTTTGTACCGCCAATGATAAAAGCAGCGGGGCTTGATGTGGGTCTCACACCCGGAGAGTGCACTACCTGGGCGCGTTTCGAACAGCACTGGTACCACTGGGCCATACATGACAACGAAGAGGCCATGAAAAACATCGCATTGATTACCAGCCATGGGTTCGGTACCGAATCCTCTATCAATTCAAAAGTCAACGACCTGCTCAGGATGAAAAGGCCAGACCTCCATGCCTGGACCACATCAATGACCTGGGGTAAAAAAAATACAAGTGATTTTGAGTTTGTGGATCTTATGAGACTGAATATTTACCAGGCTAAAGTGAATGCTGTTATTCCCTGGGCTTGCATACAAACCCTTACCTGGGTGGGCGGTGACCCAAACCCGGGAACAGCCTTCTTTGTTAGTGAAGAAGGAGATTATGAAGTGAAGCCGCAGTATTACTATTACAAACAATTGTCCCGTGCCGGCCAGAAAGGAATGAAGGTAGCCAGCGTAGAAATTGATAAGGAACGCGATGTGAAACTGATCGCATTTGCTTCCAACGGAACAGGTAACTCGGATGCTTTCCTGGTACTTAACAAAGCTGATTCTCCTAAGAAAGTTAATCTCACTATAGCAGGAGATGCCAGTGCATACAAGGTATTCCGCACTACCGGGGAGGAACAGTATGTTGCTTTGAATGATGCAGTATTGAGTGGTGGAAAACTGAGCTATGAAGCACCTGCTGGATCATTGACAACATTTTTTGCCATCAAGTAATGACTCGTTTAAACATTACTTTACTGATCTGCCTGGTCCTGGTAATAGAATCTTGCGATCAGTCCAGGGAAAGGAACAATATGACGATACTGATGAAAAATATTTCTGGTAATTACTATTAACCCATAAATCAAATAACCCTATGAAAATCCGAAATGTATTATCATTAATGATCCTCCTGACGATCCCTTGTGCGAACAGCAGCCAGGCCCAAAGTGAATTTTCCAGCATGACTATCGGAATAGGGGTAGTGGTTAGCGACCTGGAAAGGTCTCTGGATTTCTATACCGATGTAATCGGTTTTAAAAAGGTTGGAGGTTTCGAAGTTGACGAGGATTTTGCTACGAGGTCCGGGCTCACCGGAGGCCCTCCAATCAAGGTTACCACGCTCAAGCTTGAGGATGAACCAGAGGCCACACAATGGAAACTAATAAGCTTTGGTAAAGATGCTCCGGATCCATTGCCCAGGCATATTCAGGACATTGTCGGCATGCGATTTATTACGATCAATGTAAATGATCTTTCACCCGTCCTTAAGAGGATCAAGAAGCATAAGGTCGAGCTCTTAGGCGAAACCCCCATTCCACTTGGATCATCCGGGGAAAAGCATTTTGTACTGGTCTCCGATCCTGATGGAATACTGATCGAGTTGATTGGTCCTCTGAAAGGCAAATAATCCGGGGATATTGTCTCTACATGGGTGAGATGAATTGGTATTTTCCCGATCCCACCTTGTATACGGCATAGCCGTCCTCCTCATTCAGGAAAGTGACTTCCGGTAATCGTTTGGGGTTCCTATTGCTCTCCTTTACCTTTTTGGCATTGAAAGAAGGAACATGAACAGTAGCGGAGCAGCCTGCAGGCACATTGATTTCCATGATGAACTTTTTGCCGTCTTTCTTCCAGTCAATGGATGCCCTGCCATAGGTGGTCTTGTTAGCATATGATGCAGATGTAATATCTGCAGCAGGTTGAGGCTTGAAAATTATATGCCTGTACCCGGGGAGGGAGGGATCGGGTTTCATTCCAGCCAGGACCTGGTAATACCAGGTAATACCTCCTCCGAACATCGGGTGATTTCGAGATCCTTCCCCATCCCATTTCTCCCATGTAGTGGTGGCACCCTGTTCTATCCACCAGCCATAGCCCGGCTCAGTCTTTTTGTTCATGGCCCCGTACGCAAGTTCGTGAAGTCCATGTGCCGAAAGCACCTCAAAGAAAAATTGGGTCCCGAAAATCCCGGTATCCAGGTGCCCATCATTTTTTTCTATGTCTGATTTAAGCGCTTTTATAACCTTTTCGTACTGTTCTTCAGGAACACCCATTTTCAGGGCAAAAATATTGCCCCCTGCCGGACCGTATGTCCCATTACTTTCGTCATAAAACCTTTGCAGAAAGGCCAGCCTGGTCTTCTCCGCCAGGTTCTCAAATTCCCTGGCTTCTGCTTCATGACCCAATGCCCTCGCGGACTTTGCCGTCAGATCGGCACAACGCCAGAGGTAGAAAGTATGCACCATCTTGTCAGGTGGAAGTTCCCCCGGTGCACACCAGTCCCCCAAATTCATCCACCTGTTCGGGTTTTCTTTTTCCGGAGCCTGAGAGAACATGATCCCGTCTTCGTCTGTCCAGGTAAGCATGTACTTTACGTATCCCATCATTCCTTCAAAATTCTCCCGCAACATATCCAGGTCACCATATTGAATATAAAATTCCCAGGGCATAATGACCAGGGCTGCTCCCCAGGCCACACCACCTCCACAGCCTGGCTGCCAGGGAGCACCATTGGGTACATAACCGTTATCAGGATTCTGAGCTCCGAGCATATCCCGTATCCACTTGGTATAGAACGTCCTGGCATCAAAATTCTGCAGGACTGTCACACAGGCAACCTGTCCATCCCCTGTATAGGGAGAACGTTCACGGTGTGGACAGTCACTGGCAATACCTCCATGCATATTATCAGTCTGGCTGCGGTGCCAGATCTTATTGATCTTGTTGAACATGGCATTGGAGCATTCAAATACCCCAGTGGTCTCCACATTGGAATACACTGCCTCAGCCACTAATTGCTCTGCCGTCATTTCCCCGGGCCAGTTGCTGATCTCCACCTCCCGGAAAACAAACCAGGTAAAGCGGGCTGCATATTCTTCCGGACCAATGCCCTTCATGGTATATGAATTCTGTCCAACAGAAGATTCACAGATATAATTGATATCAATCCGTCGGCCTGGCTCGCCTTTCATATCCTGTAACCTGACCCAACCTGAAATTTCCTCCCCGAAATCAACCCTGTATTTCCCCTCACCCAGTTTCTCGATCTTTTGTGGCGAAAGCTTTTCCATTACCCGGTCAACCGGTGACATATGAGCTTTCAACTTTCCTTCCGGTGCCTTCCTATCCACCGCATTTCCCCAGCCTGAAGCATCGAAACCCGATGTGCTCCAGCCCTCCTGTTCAAGACGCGCATCATAATGTTCCCCGTCATAAACCATATCCATTATAATTGGGCCCTTTGAAACTTTCCAGCTCTGATCCCATGATTCTTCGAGATCGAAAGCGAAGAAGGTCCGGCCGGGA
>RCNF010002455.1_pt1 | contig 10188 bp, 10 predicted proteins | sample 2041311 | NCBI WGS metagenome assembly RCNF01 (sample SAMN09708228, study PRJNA481090) | Marine sediment metagenome, whole genome shotgun sequencing project. | biome: marine sediment; feature: ocean; material: sediment; isolation source: Sewage treatment plant 2 marine sediment (STP2) ... | reverse complement strand
AAGGTAGCGCTCGTGTACTGCTTCGGCGCGGGCGGCGGTGAGGTCTCCGTGCTCGGCGTGCTCTTCTTCGAGACGCGAGCCGTACATCTCCATGGAGTCGGTGGCGACCGTGAACAGCACATCGTCGGTGCCGAGTTCGAAGTACTTGGCGGTCTTGACCGCGGTTAGCAGATTGGCGACGGACGAGATGCCGAGAAGATCGAGGCGACCGATGAGATCCCAATCGACCCCGATGGCCTCGAGATAGGCACGTCGTTGAACACCCGCACCAGCCGCATGCACGCCTCATCGTCGATCCCAACCACCACATCCGTGTTCTTCATGTTGTGGATCCACGGCACGTGCTTGTCGCCGATGCCCTCAATGCGGTGGGCGCCATAGCCGTTGTAGAGCAGGGTCGGGCACTGGAGGGCCTCCGCCGCCACGACCTTGAGCCGCGGATAGACCTCTCGCAGGTAATCCGCGGACCCCAGGGTTCCGGCCGAGCCCTGGGTCAGACAGACCCCGGCGACCCGCTGACCCTCGGTGGCAACCTGATTGAAGACCTCTTCCATGGCCGGGCCTGTACAGGCGTAGTGCCAGACGGAGTTGCCGAAGTCCTCGAACTGGTTGAGCACTACGATCTCGTCGCCACGCTCCGCCTTGAGCGCTTTGACCTTGTCGTAGATTTCTTTGACGTTGGATTCGGAGCCCGGGGTGGCGAAGATCTCGGAACCCACCCTTTCGAGCCAATCGAAGCGCTCTCGCGACATCCCCTCGGGAAGGACGGCGATGGATGGACACGCCAGCAGTGCGGCGTCATAGGCTCCGCCACGGCAGTAGTTGCCCGTCGACGGCCACAAAGCCTTCTGGGTCGTCGGATCAAAGGCGCCGCGGACGAGCTTCTCGACCAGCGGTCCGAAGGTCGCACCGACCTTGTGCGCACCGGTTGGAAAGTACTTGCCCACCAGCATGATGATCCTGGCGGGCACTCCGGTGAGTTCGGGAGGCAGATCGAGGAAGTTGACATCGCCGAATCCCCCACCCGCGGCCACCGGTTCGTTCTTCCAGGTGATGCGAAAGAGGTTACGTGGGTTGAGATCCCACAGACCAATCTCGCCGAGCTCTTCGCGGATCCCCGCAGGGATGGTCTCGGGGCTCCTCATCTCGCTGAATGTCGGGATGATGATGTCGCGTTCTCGGCAGCGCTGGATCGTGTTTTCGAGCACCTGGTCGGTGGTTGGCATGGGTGGGTTTCCTCCTCGCCCTTCGTCAAACCGGGCAGACGGGATTATAGTACTCGATGGCCGCTTGGAACCAGCAATCGGATCGGCCCAGGAGGAACCCTATGCCAACAGACCGCGGCGCTGCCGCCCTCGCTTCCGCCAAGAGCTATCAAGACAGGATCGTCCGTTTTCTCCGCGAGATCATCGCCATCCCCGCCGAAAGCGGCGACGAGGAGGCGCGGTGCCGACGGGTCCTCGCCGAGTACGAGGCCCTCGGATTTGACGAGGCGTACTTCGACGGACTCGGAACCGTCGTGGCCCGGATGGGCAACGGACCCATCAAGATCCTCATGGATGGCCATATCGACTGCGTCGGGGTCGGCGACCGCAGCGCCTGGGACTTCGATCCCTTCGAGGGAAAAGAGGAAGACGGCAAGATCTGGGGACGCGGCGCGGTCGACGAACTGCCCGCCATCGCCGGAATGGCCTACGGCGCCCGGATCCTCGCGGATCGCGGTTGGCCCGAGGAGGTCACGCTCTATCTTTCCGCATCGGTGATGGAAGAGGACTGCGACGGCTATTGCATGCTCCACCTCATCGAGAAAGAGGGCGTCCGGCCGGACTTCGTCGTCCTCGGAGAGCCCACCGACCTCGATGTCTACCGGGGTCAGCGCGGCCGTCTCGAGGCGACCATCACGACAAAGGGGAAATCCGCCCACGGCGCCCACGCCCACCACGGCATCAACGCGCTCTACAAGATGGCGCCCATCATTTCCGATGTGGAACAGCTCAACACCCGCCTCGCCCACGACGAGTTTCTCGGCACCGGATCGGTCATCGTGTCGTTTATCGAGTGCACGACACCATCACTCAACGCAGTGCCTGATTCGGCGAGGATCACCATCGACCGGCGTCTCACGGTGGGCGAGACCCAGGAGACCGCTCTCGCGGAGCTGCAATCCCTGCCCCATCTCGGGGACGCCGAGGTCGAGCTTCTCGAGTACGACAGGACCAGCTGGCGGGGCGTCCAGGCGCAACAGTCAAAATACTACCCAACGTGGGTCCTCGATGAGGATCACCCGCTGGTGCAGGGCGTGGCTGATGCCGCAACGGAGGTCCTGCCCGAACGCCCGAAGATCTCACGCTGGCACTTCTCGACCAACGGAGTCGCCACCATGGGAACCCTCGGGATCCCCACCATCGGCTTCGCCCCGGGTCTCGAAGAGCTCGCCCACACAACCCGCGAGAATGTGGAGATTGACGACCTCGTCAAAGCCACAGCCGTCTACTCCCTAATCCCGGACGTTCTCGCCGTCGCAAGCGCGAAGACGCAAAGACGCTAAGGATTTCGCCAAGAATGGATTCTCTAGGTCGGACCGAGGAAATTGCCACTGAGATTGTCGATGCTGCATACGAGGTCCATTCCAGTCTGGGCCCGGGGCTGCTCGAGTCGGTGTATGAGGACTGTCTCGCGTTTGAGCTAACGGATCGGGGTTTGGAGTATCAACGGCAACTCGTGCTTCCAGTGAGGTACAAACAGCACCAAATCGAATCCGGACTCAGAGTGGATTTTCTGGTGGAGAGTCGAATCGTCTTGGAAATCAAGGCGGTTGAAACTCTCGTAAAGGTTCACACCTACCAGCTCTTGACATATCTCAAGCTCGGCGAATTTCAGCTCGGATTCCTGATCAACTTCAACGTGCCCTTGTTCAAACAGGGTATCCATCGTTTTGTGATGGGTTTAGATGAATCTTCGTGACATTCTTTGCGTCTTAGCGCCTTCGCGCTTGCGACGGATCGAATGACGAAACAAGGAGAAAAACCAAGATGACTACCGATCTAAAAGGAAAAGACTTCATCACCACCCAGGACTGGTCGGTTGAGGAGCTTGAACAGATCTTCACTCTGGCCGCGAAGCTCAAGCAGGCGAAGAAGGAGGGCAAACCGACTCCCCTCCTCGCTGCGAAGACCCTCTACATGATCTTCTTCGACGCCTCGACGCGGACCCGGAACTCCTTCGAGACCGGGATGACCCAACTCGGAGGTCACGGGATCTTCCTCTCACCCGACAAGATGCAGATCTCGCACGGCGAGAACGCCCGCGACACCGCCAACGTGCTCTCGCGCTACGGCGAGGGCATCGCCATCCGCCACTGCGCCTTCCGCGAGGGCAACGACTATCTGAGCGAGGTCGCCCGCGAGGCATCGATCCCGGTGCTCTCCATGCAGGATGATGTCTACCACCCGTGCCAGATCCTAGCCGACTACCTCACCATCCGCGAGAAATTCGGCGAAACGAAAGGCCTCAAGATCGGCGTCGCCTGGACCTCGGCGCCCAACTATGTCCGGCCGCTTTCGGTGCCCCAGAGCCTCATCCTCATGATGCCGCGCTTCGGGATGGACGTGACCTTGGCTGTGCCGCCCGAGTTCCGCCTCATGCCCGAGATCGAGGAACAGGCAGCAAAGAACGCCGCCGAGGCCGGCGCGAAGTTCGAGATCTCCAACAACTTCGAGGACGCTTTCACCGACGCGGATGTGGTCGTTCCCAAGTCGTGGGGTCCGCTTATGCACACTACCGATCATGACGAGGGCCTGGCTCTCATCGAGAAGTACCCGACCTGGCGTTGCGGTCAGGAGCACATGGATCTCGGCAAGGACCACCTCATCTACATGCACCCGCTGCCAGCCGACCGCGGTCGTGAGGTCACCAACGAGGTCATCGACGGCCCGCAATCCGTCGTCTACGACGAGGCCGAGAACCGCCTCCACGTCCAGAAGGCGCTCATGGCGCTGACGATGGGTTAGAACGACTGTCGTCAACTCCGCGCGGCCGGGATTCGACGTCCTCGAAGGAGATCTGATGAAATCAGCAAAACTGCAATCCCTGGTTCTGACAGCACTGATCTTCATGTTCGCGATGGGCCAGCACGCTGTGGTGTACGGCCAGAACGAACCTGTGGTGCCCGAGGACGCGCAGGCCCTGACCGCGCTGAACGGCCACTTCACCTTCCTGATCGCCTCAGACCTCGGCCGGAACGGATACTACGACCAAAAACAGGTCGCCGAGATGATGGGTGAGGTCGCCGCAATCGCGGAGCCGGAGTTCATCGCCATGGTCGGCGACGTACACCATTTTCAAGGCGTCCGTTCGGTGCAGGACCCATTGTGGCTGACCAACTTCGAGTGGATCTACAAGCACCCCAAACTGATGATCAGTTGGCATCCCGTGTTGGGCAACCACGAATACGAGGGCACGTCCCAGGCCGTGCTCGACTACTCCGCGGTAAGCCGTCGTTGGGAAATGCCCGACCGGTACTACGCCATGACGGAGGCGGTTGCGGACGGCGTGGACATTCTGCTGCTCTTCATCGATACCACGCCTTTGATCGACAAGTACCGTGACAATCCTGTGCAGCATCCGGACGCCGGCATGCAGGCCATGGATCGGCAGCTCGCCTGGATCGACGCCACCCTGGGCGCTTCCCAAGCGAGGTGGAAAATCGTCCTGGGCCACCACCCGATCTACGCTGGGACCACGAAGACCCCAAGCGAACGGACCGATCTCCAGGAGCGGCTGCAGCCGTTGCTCGATAGGCACGGTGTCGACATGATGGTGAGCGGGCACATCCACAACTTTCAGCACATCCGGACACCGGGTTCGGAAGTAGACTACTTCGTCAACAGCTCGGCTTCACAAAGCCGGGAGGTGGTTCCTTTCGAGGGTGCGCTCTTCACCAACCCGGACACCGGCTTCACCCTGTGTACCGCGAAAGAGGCGGAACTCATCCTCACCTTCGTAGATAAAAACGGGAAGATCATCTACCAGCATTCGCGCGAGAAGTAGGGTCATCGAGGCGGGACCTCAGTTCGCATACCCCAATGCGCGCAGCTGTTCGACTTCCTCGGGGCTGACGTCGCCGGTTTCACCGTCGGTGGTCACCTTGGCCGCCTCGGCCATGGCCCGCGATCCATCCAGTATGTGTGGATCTGATTCAGAGAGCATTGGTGGGCAAGGAGTCATTTCGTGGGTCGCGAGGCTCAGAGGGAGTTGATTGCGCTGACGAAGGGGTAAGCTGAGCACTCGAGCCACAGCGGGTCCGCCCGTATCGGAGCTTTCTCTATTTGACTGAAAAAGAGATCAGCTCGACTGGGTAGGGGACGCCACTGTCCACCCACAGGGGATCGTTCGGATCGGGCGACGGACTGCTTCCCATCTGGCCCGGATAGGTTCCGAGAACATCGCCGACCGCCTGCCCGGAACCCTCGTCCAAACGCCAGTAGGCAATGAGGCCCGGCTCGGCGCCGGTGCGAACGCCGGTCGAGTCCTCGGCGATCTCCGATTCGGTCCGCACCACGCTCCAGATCATGACCTCGTCGATGCTCCCGCTGAAGGCCCGCGTGCCGTCACCGTCGACGCACGGGCCGCATCGATGCCCCGTTACCGATGGATCCGGCAAAGGTCGGGTGTTGGTCAGTTGCGAAGATGTGGCCGTTGAGATAGGTCCGGATTGTGTCGCCATTTCTCGTAAATGCCACATGATGCCAGTTGCCATGAGTCACAATGGTCGGGCCGTTGACGCACTGCTCGCCGTTGATCTCGAGGCCCAGGTTTCCGTCGGTGGGCATGTACCGGACACTCCAGAAACTCGTATGGTTGCAGCCGGATCGCTTGGTGAGGATGGCCTCCCGACGAGTGTCGGGTTTTCTCATCCAAAATTCAATGGTGAACGGTGCCACACCGAAGTCGAAGTCGTCCACATCGCCGAAGGTCACGAAATCATCGACACCGTCAAACTCGAGACCGGTGTCGGTCCCCTGCCCTGCAGCCGATGACCCGATGAATGCGAACACCAAGAACAACGTACAGGTCATTCGTCCCATGCCGCGCCTCACGTTTCGAGATTGAGAAGTACCATCTTCAACCTAATTCCTAGAGAGATGCCTGTCAATCGATATTCGTGCCATCCGTTTCGGGTCAGGAGGAGTCGGTCACAGCCCGATCATGAAAACCGCGGCGGGCGAGAGACTCCACCACGTCAAGCAAACTCTGCCCCTCGGAGTCCTTGACGGCGACGAAGATCCCGCCATAATCAACCCACGCGGATCGCGTGGGCCATGGTGGCCTGCCGGTTGCAGCGGGGTGGGTGGGAGCGATCAACCCGACCGTATTCGGGATCGTCGCTGACGCATGCCCGAGCCGGCAACAGGAGGATCACCATGGCCGTCACCATCACCGGTTCCCAGCTCACCATCGAAGACATCGAGGCCGTCGCCCGCCGCGGCGAGTTGGTCAAGCTCCACCCCGACGCCCTTGCCCGAATCGTTACCTGCCGCACCTTTCTGGAAAAACGCATCGAGGCCGGTGAGATCATGTACGGCGTCAACACCGGGATCGGCGAGTTTTCCGAGGTCGTCCTCTCGGATGAACAGGTCCGCGATTTCCAGAAGTACCTCATCTACAACCACGCCGCCGGAATCGGTGAACCGTGCCCCGAGGACTGGGTCCGCGCCGCCATGCTGCTCCGGGTCAACGTCCACGCCCACGGTCACTCGGCGTGCCGGCCCGAGATCACCCGGACCCTCATCGCCATGCTCAACGCCGGGGTCACACCCGTGGTCTGCCAAAAAGGTTCAGTGGGCGCCTGTGGCGATCTCGCCCCAATGTCGCAGATCGCGCTGCTGTTGATGGGTGAGGGTGAAGCGTACTACAAAGGCAAACGGATGGAGGGCGCCGAAGCGCTCTCAGCGGCCGGAATTCCGGTGCCTGGGCTTCAAGCCCGCGACGGCCTCGCGACCATCAACGGCTCGAACCTGACCAATGCCGTCGGCTGCCTCGCGGTCTACGACGCCGAGCGTTGGCTCCAACAGGCCGAGATCGCCGCCGCCATGTCCCTCGAGGCGCTCAAGGCCAACATGAAGCCCTATGACACCCGGCTCCACAGCCTGCGCGGTTTCGCCGGAGCGGTGGTCTCGGCCGACAACATCCGCAAGGTTATCGACGGCTCGGATCTGCTCACCGGCAAGGAGAAGGTGAAGGTCCAGGACGCCTACTCCATGCGTTCGACCCCACAGGTCATCGGCGCCGCCCGCGATCAGCTGAGGTGGACACGATCCCAGCTCGAGATCGAGGCCAACGGGGTCGGGGACAACCCGATCTTCCTCCCCGAAGACGATATCGTTCTCACCGGCGCCAACTTCCAGGGCACGCCGGTCAGCCTGCCGCTGGACACTCTCGGCGCGGCCATCACCATGATCTGCGTGCTCTCGGAGCGCCGCCTCAACCGGCTCACCAACCCGGCACTCTCGGTCGGGCTTCCGCCGTTCCTCACCAAGGGCGCCGGGATGTTCTCCGGGCTCATGCTCAGCCAGTACACCGCCGATATGCAGATCGTCGAACAGAAGATCCTCTCGGCGCCGGCCTACATCCAGTCGATCCCCGCGGCCGCCGATCAGGAGGATTTTGTTTCCATGGGCTTCAACTCGGCGCTCAAGACCCGGCAGATCCTCGACACCGCCTGCGGCGTCCTCGGGATCGAACTCATGGCCGCCGCCCAGGCCCTCGACTTCCGCGAGTTCACTCCGGGCAGGGGGACTTCGGCCGGCAAGGCAGCGGTGCGGAACCGCGTCGAGTTCCTCGACATCGACCGCCCGCTCTACAAGGACCACAACGCCATGGCCGACGCCGTCGCCAAGCTCGAAATCCTCACAGCAGTCGAAAACGAGATCGGAACCTTGGGCACATGAGTTCTCAGTTTTTAGTTTTTAGTTTTTAGTTTCCATCGCAAACGCATCCCAACACGTCGAGATCAGGTTGCGATGTAACCAATAAACATGAACTAATCCTCTTGCACAAACCATCTTCTACGATGGTCTGTGGTCTCTGTGCCGGCGAGACGCCAGCACTACAAAGGGCTGAGATCCATTGTAGGGCCGGTGTCTCGCGGGCCTGATGGTGAGGAGGGTCGGAAGACTTCAGTGTCCGATTCTCGAATTTTGCAAGAGGCTGAGTTCTTAGTGTTCTGTTTCCATCCCAAATGCAAACCAACGCCTCGGGATCAGGTTGCGATGTAACTAAAAACTAAGAACTAAGAACTCAAAACCACGCCGCATTGAGTGCGAGCGGCGAGTACAATCATCGAATGGCGCGGTTTCATTTTCGGTGCAGCGAGTGCGGGTTGGAGCTCGACGAGCGGCCGGGGCTCTATGTCTGCCCCACATGTTTGCAGAGGCAGGTCCCTGGCGGGGTCACCCGCGGGGTGCTCGAGGTCGTCATCGAGGATCTGCCGACCGCCTGGCCCGAGGCTCGGCCCGGGTCACCGGAGTTCCTGACCGCGTTCCTTCCCATCGATGACGCGCGCAACATCCCTCCCCTGCCGGTCGGTAACACCCCGTTGTTCGTCGCGCCCCGTCTTTGTCACGCGCTCGGCATGAATCGGTTGTGGCTCAAGGACGACACCCGCAACCCGTCGGGTTCAACCAAGGACCGCGCCTCGCAACTCGTAGTCGCCAAGGCGCTCGAATACGGCGCCGACACCGTGGCCGCCGCATCGACCGGCAATGCGGCCACCGCGCTCGCCGCGGTCGCGGCCTCGGCCGGTCTGCGGGCGGTGGTCTTTGTCCCGGCAGGTGCGCCACCCGCCAAGCTGATCCAGATGCTGAGCTACGGCGCCGAGGTCCTGCCGGTGGCGGGAACCTACGATGACGCCTTTGAACTCTCGCTGGCCGCTTGCGACCGCTTCGGCTGGACCAACCGCAACACCGCTTTCAATCCTTTCACCATCGAAGGCAAGAAGACCGCCGCGCTCGAGATCACAGCCGCCATGGCGCCCGAGACACCCGACGCCATCGTCGTTACCGCGGGTGACGGCGTCATCACCGCCGGGCTCGCCAAGGGATTCGCCGATCTCGAGGCGGGCGGGCTCATCGCACGACGCCCACGCCTGATCGTGGTTCAGCCGGAAGGAACGGCCGCCATCGCCACCGCGCTGCGCAGCGGATCGGAAGCGATCATCCCGGTACCGGGCGCTGCCAGCGTCGCTGACAGCCTCACCGTCGAGTCGCCCCGCAACGCACTGCTCTGCCTCCGCGAGGTCCGGGCCTCGGAAGGCGCCGGCGTGATCGTCAGCGACGATGAGATCCTCTCCGCCATTCCACGTCTTGCGAGCCTCACCGGGGTCTTCGCCGAACCTGCGGCTGCGGCGGCCCTCACCGGGCTCGAAAGGGCCCTCGCCGAGGGGCTGGTCGACCGGACCGAACGGGTGGTGTTGATGGTCACCGGATCGGGCCTCAAGGACATCGCCGCGGCCGGGAGGGTCATCGAGAAGCCCGAGGCCATCGCTCCGACCATGGATGCGGTGATGACCGCCCTCTCTATTCAATCTTGAATCCCCGTCTCATTGATCGGTGAAATCTGCGGCAACACCGTCCAGCACACCCTGAATTCCGCTACAATCGGGCAGCAGGACGAACGATGATGGACAGATCACAAACGCTGAACAGGCTCTCTCGGAGTACCCGAGAGAAAGTGGATTCGCGTCTCATCACATCGGCGGAGGATCTGTAGCCTTGGCAACGACTTGGCGATTGAGGGGCGATTCACCGGGGGGCATCACCGATCTGCGCTTCGGAAGTGGAAGCCACATCGTCGGGGGCTCGAAAGACGCCGATCTCATCATCCGGAACCCCACCGTCTCACGCCGCCACGCCCGCCTCAGCGTCACCGAAGACGGCGTCATCGTCGAGGACCTCGGCTCCACCAACGGGACCTTCATCAACGGCACACGCACCGAAGGCCCGGTCCTCGTCGACGGCCGTGCGGATATCAAGTTCGGAGGGCTGACACTGACCATCGAGCCGGTTGCGGCCATCAAGCCGGTCAAGTATTCGAGCGATGATGCGTTGAGTTCCGGAGAGTCCGTACTGCTGGGCCCCGCCACGGTGGGCTTTCTCAGATCGGCCGGTGAGGAGATCACCTATCAGGCCG
>RCNF010002324.1_pt1 | contig 10188 bp, 10 predicted proteins | sample 2041311 | NCBI WGS metagenome assembly RCNF01 (sample SAMN09708228, study PRJNA481090) | Marine sediment metagenome, whole genome shotgun sequencing project. | biome: marine sediment; feature: ocean; material: sediment; isolation source: Sewage treatment plant 2 marine sediment (STP2) ... | reverse complement strand
TGGTATGCCTGGGTCAGGAGCACGGTTCGGACAAGGACACCTGGTTGGTCGAAATGCTGCCGCTGACCGAGCAGCCTGACGGCCGCCTGGTTCCCGTACCTGGCGAGGGAGCCCGGTTGCGGTTGTCCCGAAAGATGCTGGATCGCCAGGGCGATCTCTTTGCCGCCGTGGTCTCGGCGGAAAAATGGCGTGACGGGATTCCCGAAAAGGTTTCCCAGGACCAGCTACTCAACGATCCGTTGGTTGCAGCCTCCCTGGAATCGGAATTCACCCCGGACCTAGTCGAAGCCAAGGATCCGACCACCCGGGTCGTCATGGGCACCCAGTACCTGTGTGAGCAGTTCGTCATGAGCGCCGCGGACACCCAGCGCGCCGCCCTGCCTGCCGGCACCATGGTCCAGATGACTTCCCGGGAGATCACCGCCGCGATCCACGGGGACATTCCCTTCCTCGGTGTCGCCTATGCGGCCGAACGTGTCAGGTCCGAATCGCAACTCGATCCTCCCAGCAGGAAATTCTCACCCCCGCCGCCCCAGATCAGGGTTGAAGTGATGGAATTGCTTGATTTTGGATTCGGGGCGGTACCCTCCCTCAGTGTCGGAGATTGACCCCCTCCATTCGCTTGTGGTATAGTTATATTATGATATCCAGTGACCTGAACGAATTCAGGGTTGAGGCCCACGAATTTCTGCTGGGCCAGCAGAAGCCTTTGCCTACCGCGGCCATTGCCAGGCGCCTTTTTGGCGCCCGTCGCCATGAAATGCCCGAAACCCAGGTGGTTGTCAGGGCCTTGCTGGCGGACGATCCCCGCTTCGTGGAAACCCACGACCACTGCTGGACCGTGCTGGGTTCGCCCCTTCTGCGCAAGCCCTTGAAGGAGGCCACTTTTTCCGTGGTGGATCTGGAAACCACAGGCAGTGTCATCGGGGTCGATGAAATCATCGAGATAGGCCTGATACAGGTTAGGGGCGGCAAGATCGTCGAACGTTTCGAATCCCTGGTCTGGTCCGATCGGGCCATACCGCCCTGGGTGGCCCGGCTGACCGGCATCGGCAACGCCGATCTGGAAGGGGCGCCGACTTTTTCGGATCTGGCCGAGACGGTGGTCGACCTGCTCGAGGGAAATGTCTTCGTAGCCCATGACATCAGGTTTGACCTGCCGTTTCTGCGCTGGGAGTTTGCCCGGCGCGGCATCGGACGTCCCGCGGTGACGGGTTTGTGCACCCTTCAGCTCAGCCGACAGTTCTGGCCCGACCTGGGGAGCCGGAGTCTGCCCGATCTGGCCGAGCATTTCGGGGTCATTCACGACAATCCCCATCGGGCCGCCGCGGATGCAGCCGCCACCGCCGGTGTCCTGCTGCAGGTATTCAAGGAAGCCGACGAACTGGGACTGGTCGATCTGGGCGATCTATACCGGGTGGAGGAGATCACCGCCGCCCGGGCCACCGACGAAGATTCTCTCGCCTCACGGGCCGCCGAATCTTGACGAAAGTCCGACCTGCCGTTTTTGATAAAAAAATCCGCTACCATATTGACTCAGAATTAACAATGTAATAGTATGCCTGCTTATATCGATGTCCTGGCTTGCAGGAGCACATCTGAAGACCCGCAGGGAATCAACCCGGGGATTCGGCCAGGGCGGGCGCGTAACAAGAGCCAAGGAGGAGCCAATGGCCAGCGTCAAAGAAGAAGATATCCTCGTTCGCGATGAAAGCTTCGTCAAGTATGAACGGCTTTTGACCAAAGCCGAGACCGAAGGACGAATCGACGGTCCCAAAAAATGTCTCGTGTGCGGCATGCGCTACATGAGCAAGGACGAAGCGGACAACTGTTGCAAGATCAATCCCTGACCCCTCCTGGTGACCCTGATGAAGTCCAGACAGTTCTGTTCGGTCTGCAAGGAATGGCTCGAAATGGAAGTCGTTCCTACGAGCGAGGGCGAAGAGGATGATGGGGTCATCTGGTTTCGGTGTCCGCAATGCCAGGGGTTTCTGCCCAAGCTGAGCGGGGCGGATCTCCAGGCCGATTCTCCGGACGGCTCCGTCCCGGCCGAGTCGCCCGCCGGCGATGATGCCCCGGAGGCCTCGGCGCCCACGAATGACTCACCAGCCCCGGCCAAATCCGATGAGACCATGCCCTGGGAAAGCCCCGCCGACATGATGGCGGCGCAGAAAGATTCCATACCCGAGGTGCCTCCTGCTGAGCTGGAGGATGCCGCCCCGGGGGATCTGTCGGGTCATGCCGGGGACCGAAAACCACCCGCACAACCCGACGAAGCCGCCGAACCCCTTCACGAATACGCCGCGCTTCTTGCCGAAAAGGACCAGAGCGAACCCACACCTTACCGACCCTGGGAATCCTACGAGGTGGGACAGTGCATCCATCACCAGGCGTGGGAGGAATGCGGGGTCGTGGTGGCCAAGGAAAAGTTGCCGGGCAACCGACAGGTCATCAAATGTTATTTCGAGGAGGCCGGAGTGGTGCGTCTGATCGAAATGGCGCCCCGCTAGTCATGGCATCGGTCGTCTCGGGAATGAAATATTTTCCAGGGCTGTCTGTCCCCGGCCCACCGACCGGAATCCTGGTTTTCCTGTTGTTCGGTTGCCTGTTGTTCCCGGTCGGAGCCGAAGCTCAATTGCCGCACCTGGACGCCGTGCCCTGGATCACCCCTGCCGATTCAACCTCCCGGCTGGCCATGATCGTGGAAGTAGGCCGGTTTCACGACCCCAAGTTCAACTGGAACTTGAACCGGATCCTCCTGACCGCCGTGCTTCCCGCCGGGGATGACGCCATTTTTTTCCTGCGGTTACCACACCTGACATTCGACACCGGTGATGTTTCGGTGGCCCAAAGGTGGCCCTGGGCAATGGCCGAGGACGGGCAGAACGGCTGGCCCCATGAAAAACGTATTTCCAGTTTCGGCCAGATCGAAGTGGGGGTCACCGGGGCATTTGGACTGAAGTGGCTGGGCCCCATGGACTACGCATTGGCCTTGGGACTGCCTACCGGCAGCGACAGGGTCTATCCATTCTCTTCGATGAGCCTTCCGCTGAGGGTTGAAGTCAAAAAAATCTATCCTCTCAGTCGCGCTGGACATCTGGGTCTGGTGGCCGGCTATCTCTCCCATATGGATTCCGGGAAAAACTATCTGGACTCCACGGCTTTTCCCAGCGGTATTCACCTTGGCGCGTCGCTGGATTTTTTCCGGGGACCCGGTAGCCGGCTGGGAATTTCTTATGATTTCCAGGATCGCAAATCGCGGCGGTCTCAGTTGGCAGGTGTCCAGTGGTGGTTCCCGTGGGGTGAAGGCGGCTCTTTCGGCCTCAAAGTCGCTCGGGAATTGCAGGGAACCCTCGACCGGCCCGCCGCCTGGTATTTCACCCTGGGCTGGCGCCTGGACAGCCTCCGCTACCGCCCGCAAGTGGCCTCGGACGAACCTTGATTCGCCCTTGATTCCTTCTTGATTCGGATGTCCCGGTGCCGGTCACGGAGGTGGGAGTTGCGTTTTGCCATGCCGGGTATTCCGGTATTCCAGGATCGCACGAAGCGCCCTGGCCCTCCTGTTCCTGTCCCGGGCAGTCCTCCTGTTCCCCATCGTTTCTCCCGGTTTCCCTGCGGGGTGAGAAGGGCCTGTCATTCCCTTGTAAGTACCTGTCCGCCTTGCCCTCAGAGGGGGCTTTCGCCCCTGTTTGACCGTGGCACGTGGCTTGCGGTTCTCCCTCCTATCAGATAGTGAACCGGGATTCCCGCCCGCTTGGCAGTTATGACGAGCTTGGCTAGGGTGATGATCATGGCAGTTGTGTTGATCAGGGAGATCAGATTTTGACCCACGTTCTTTTCGACGGTGACATCCGACGGCATCCTGGACTGCGCTCCCTGTTCTGGCAGTTCGGTGTGACGGTCGGCAGTCTTTCGGCCGCAGATTGGGCCTTGCCGGGGCCCACGGTTGAGGACTGTGATGCCGTCGTGTATCTGGGCGGAGAAAACCGTGTCTCGGCCGGAGATTCAGGCGCCATGCCCGATGGTGCTGAGACGGAAGGGGAGTTCGCCTCGGCGGCGGCTCCCCTTCTGGTCATCGGCTCCTGGCTGGCGAACGAATCACTGAAAACACCCTGGGTCACCATTCCGGACCCCGGCCCAGGAGGTTCGCATCTGCGGGCGGCCCTGCAGTCTTGCCAGGAGCGGTCCCGCATGTTGCGTGGTGATCCAGATGTCCGGCACGACCGGAATCAATTTCGGAATTTCCTGGGCCATGAGCTACGCAGCCCCCTGACGGCCATCAATACCGCCTTGACGGTTCTGGCGGCCGAAAAAGACCAGGGAAGTGACTCGGCGAAGATGCTAGCCATCGCCAGGCGCAACCTTACGCGCCTGACCCGGACGGTGGATTGGAGCCAGGAACTGCTGGCCCTGGCTGATTCACCACTTACGGCAGCCCTGGGCCCGATCAGTCTGGTATCCTTGGCCGAATCCCTGCCGGATCATCTGGAGGTCCGCCTGGGGGATGAGGATAGGGCCTTCGAGGTCATGACCGATCCCCGACTTCTGGGAGTGCTGGCTGTGCAGATGGAGCGGGTCCTGGCCTACGCCTGTCCCGGAAACCGCCCTGTTTTCCGTTTGGATCTTGATCCGGGCACTAGGGATTGCCGGTTGACGGCCACGGTCCGAACCGATCCTTCAGCCCCGCACGGGACAGGAGCTTCCCGAACGGGCGGGGTGCCGACCGGCCAGGCCTTGGTTGATGAATCCGGGACTGAACTCCAGCACCTGGTCCAGTATTTGATTTCACCCGATCTCACGCAGGTTCTGGGGGTCAAACCCCGGGTGACCTGCACGGATCCGGGAACCGTGGCGCTCAACCTCGGGTTGCCCGGCTGGACCGGAAAATATTCTCCCCTGTCCGAAACTTCCCTTTCTTTCTGAACAGTTGCGTCACCGGTCCGGGAGTGTATGATCCCGGGATCGTATAACTGTCTGGACACCCTCCCGGGGAAGAAACCATGTCCGACCAAACCGGTGGCCAGGACCGGAAACCTGACGCTCCCAGCACGGCGGAAATAGCCGAGGGGGCCTCCCTGCGGCAGGCCGGAGTGGTCCACGACGTCAACCAGATGCTGGCTGTGATTCTGGGCCGCGCCGAACTAATGTTGCACGGTGAGGGTGAGGGCTCGCACGGTGAGGGCCTGGAAGCCATCGCCCTGGCCGCCCGGGATGCGGCCACCATGCTCAAGAGATTGCAGAGGGGCCTGCCCGTCCGGCCTGGTTGGGGCGACCAGACCGAGGTCAGTCTTGCTGATGCTGTCCGGGACGTCAGGCTGTTGATCCGGCCCTTGGGCACCGGCCAATGGTCCGGGCCCCGGGAAGGTTCGGCGGCAGGGTCCTGGGTTTTGGATTCAGCTGTTCCGGAGGGTTTGTTCACGCCCGTACCGGGGCAGGTCATCCGGGAAGTCCTGAGCAACCTAGTGGTCAACGCCCTGGAGGCTCTGCCCCAAGGTGGGCAAATACGCATCGAAGCCGAAGGAACAAGGGACCGGGTGGCTCTTTCGGTCACGGACAACGGGCCCGGGCTGGACCAAGAGACGGCCAGTCGTATTTTCGAACCCGGGTTCACAACCAGCGGCAACGGACTGCGGGGAATCGGCCTGGCGGGCAGTCGCCAGTTGCTGAAATGTTTCGACGGTCGATTGGATATGGGGCATTCTCGGGGAACCGGCGCGGCCTTCGTGTTGGACCTGCCCCGAATCGAACCCGTCTCGAGGAAAGCGGAAGCGGGAACCTCACCAATCGGTGTCGGGTTCTCTGTCGACTCTCGTGTGGCGGTGCTGGTGGTTGATGATGAACCGGCCGTGCGGAACATGCTTTCCGATGTGCTGATCGAGCTGGACTGCCGGGTGACCGCGGTCCGGGATGCCCAGGCGGCCTTGGATATTTTCCAGCCCGGTGATTTCAACGTGGCGCTGGTGGATCAAACGCTGCCCGGCCAGTCGGGCCTGGAATTGGCGGCCCGTTTGAGGAAACGGGATCGGTGCCTGGCTGTTGTCCTTATCACCGGCTGGGGGCAGGAAAAAATCCTGGCCTCGGCGGATCCGGCCATCGTGGATCTGACCGCGGCCAAACCCCTGGAGTGGACGCGGATCATCGACATTCTGAGCCAGGGCGAAATCCTGAACCGGGAACGGCGGAATGCCGCCCAAAGGTAATCAGGCGAAGGGAAGAACCGGATGGCAAGGACGAACCACACCCTGAAATTCGCGACCGGACGACCGCGGGCCTTGGCCCTGTGGCTTCTGGTGATCGGGCTGGGAGGCGCCGGGGCGATCGCTCCGTTTGATTTTTCCTTGGCCGCCGATCCGGAAGCCCCGGATCTGATCTTGTCCTTCAATACCAAGGACACCATGCCCCTGGGGGATGTCGGCCTCATCACCGGGGTCACCTGGATGGGACCGGATACCCTGGCCGTGCTCCAGGAAATTCCCGCATCGGCGAGTAACTTGAACAATCGCGAAGTTCATCTGCTTTTGCGGAACCGGTATGGCTCCATTCTGATGAGGAAGGATTTCAGTGGAGTGCTGGACCGGGCCTTGGCCTGGGATGGGGAGTTCCTCTACAGTTGCGGTGACGCCGCCGACGGCAGCTCCATCCTGTACCAGATTCAGGTGAATCCCCTGGAGGTGGCCGAAGCTTTTGACGTGCCCGGGCATCGCCCCAGCGGCATGTGTTTCGACGGGCGTTTCGTCTGGATCAGCGATCGTGATTCCGGCCGGGTCGACCGCTTCGACCCCGAGGCCAAGGCGATAACCCGATCGGCCGTCACCCCGGGTTTTTCCCCTTTCGGGGTGGCCTGGGACGGTCGCGACATGTGGGTGACCGACAGCGGTACCGGCCGGATGTACCGTCTGTCCGGGTCGCGGCGCCAATGGAGCGCCACCGTGGATACGGAATCTTTTCTCTTTCGCGGTGAGGATATCCTTCTTCTGAACGACCTGCGCTCTTTTTGGTATGTCCTTCCCGCCGAAAGAATTGCGGTGGCTTTGCGATTCGATTGATTGGGCTTCTTGACACCGGATTGAAGTGGACTTATTCTGAAATACGAAAACAGAAATCAATTTCGTAACTTCAGGAAACCTTCAATTTCGAGAGGTTCAATATGACACCGGATAACCGAACCAAGGAAGTCGATGAGAGCCTGGTTAAGGAAAAAGAAGCCGGATTCGCGGAATTCATCCAGCGCAAAGGGCTCAAGACAACACGTCAGCGCAACACCATCATCGCCGTCTTTTTTCGATTGCGCGGACACATTTCGGTGGAGGAGTTGCTGAAAGAGGTCAAGAAGGTCAATCCCCGTATCGGTTATGCGACCGTGTACCGGACGCTCCACCTGCTGGTGGAAAGCAATCTGGTCGAGGAGCGCCGGTTCGGCGACGGCCTGGCCCGTTACGAAGGGCACTCGGACGTGGAACACCACGACCACATGATCTGCCTGGAATGCGGAGTTATTTCGGAGTTCTACAATCCCCGGCTGGAGGCTCTCCAGGAAAAGCTGGCCGAGGAAAACAACTTCCAGATCTACCGCCATCGTCTGGAGCTCTATGGTTCCTGCAAGGACAAGGAAATCTGCAACCAGCGCAAGAACAAAAAAGCCGCCGAAGCCCGGGGTGCCTGACGCAACTGGGACCTGGTTGACCATTGAGGTCGACCGGTCCGCCCTCTCGGGAAACATCGCGGTCTTCCGCCGTCTGGTGGAACCGCCTTCAAGAATCATGGCCGTGGTCAAGGCAGATGCCTATGGCCACGGTCTTCTTGTTGCCACCGAGGCGTTCCTTGACGGAGGCGCCGATCTGCTCGGGGTCCACTCGGTGGCCGAGGCGGTAAGGTTGCGGGACGGTCGCATCACTGCCGACATCCTGGTCCTGGGACCGGTCAACAAGGACGAGGCCGCCATGGCCGCGGCCCTCGATGTGGAAATTACCGTAGCCTCCCTGCACGCCTGCACCGCGGCGCGGGATTGCGGTGGGCCCTTGCGGGTTCATCTCAAGGTGGAAACCGGGGTTAATCGCCAGGGATTGGTTGAAACGGAAATCGACGAAGCTGTTGCTCAGTTGAAGTCCGCCCCTGACATCTCGGTAGTCGGTCTGTCCAGCCACTTCGCCGATATCGAGGACACCACCGACCACGCCTTCGCCGAAACTCAGATGGCGCGTTTCAAGGGCTACCGGGATATCCTGTCCGCCGCCGGTTTGAACCAGCTGGCCCTGCACATGAGCTGCAGCGCGGCGGCCCTGCTGTGGGATCGCAGCCATCGGGACATTGTGCGGGTGGGCATCAGCGCCTACGGGGTGTGGCCTTCGCGAGAGACTCTGGTGTCGGTGCGTCAGCGGGGACGGGAAGAGGTCGCCCTGAATCCGGCCATGACCTGGAAAGTGACTGTGTCCCAGGTGCGCCAGGTTTCCGCGGGTGAAACCGTGGGGTACGGACGCTCGTGGAAGGCCATGACCGACAGCCGCATCGCCGTGCTGCCGGTGGGATATGCCGACGGCTGGCCGCGAGCGCTTTCCGGACGAGCTCACGTGTTGATTCGCGGCCGGCGGGCACCTCTGGTCGGGCGCATCTGCATGAACCTGTGCATGGTTGACGTGACCCATATCCCGGACACCGGTCCCGGCGACCCGGCGGTGTTGCTGGGGCGGCAGGGGGACGAAACCATCACTCCGGAAATGTTGGCCGATTGGCTGGGGACCATCCCTTACGAAGTGCTCACCCTGCCGGGTCCGGCCTGGACCCGCATTCCTCTTTGACCCGGCACCGCCGGTGTGGAGATATTCATGTTCCGTTCCCTCAGTCGATTTTTCCAGGAGACCATGTCACCGGCCGCTAGCAGTGACGAAGATCTGAACCACCTGCAGGTGGCCACGTGCGCACTGCTGCTGGAAGCCGCCCACGCGGACAACGATTTCAGCGAGCAGGAGGAAGAGGCCATAGCTTCGATGGTCCGGGCGCGGTTCGGCCTGGACGCCGACCAGACCGCAGAACTTCTCCACGTGGCCGACGAGGAACGCCGCTCCAGCGGGGATCTGTACCAGTTCGCCAAGCTGATCAACGAAAAATTCACGCGCGCCCGCAAGCTGGCCGTCCTGGAACTGCTGTGGCAGGTGGTCTACAGCGACGGCGTGCTTGAGGCCCACGAGGATGCCCTCATGCACAAGATGGGTACCGTGCTGGGTGTCCGGCATGAAGAACTGATGGCCCTCAAATTGAAGGTCAAGCGCTCCGGGTCGTGATTCCCAAGGCCCGGCTGTCGCGTCCTTCAGTGTACGGTTGGCCCCGCGAAATGTCCCCGCAGGTACACATTCATGCCCCGCTTGTGCGGTCTTATCCGAAGCCATCTCTTTAATGTGTTGTATTTCAATATGTTACAATCATCTGGGTGATTTGGCATCGCCTCTGCATACCTCCATGAGTTTGATGGAGTCATGGGGGCATTTGGGAATCAATTCCGTATCGAATACGGATCATCCAGAAAAAGGGGCCGATATGCAGAACAAATCGAGTTTCCTGACGGCGATCATCGCCACCACGTTTCTGCTGGCGGCCGGTATGCTGGTCGGCTGCAGCAGTGATGAAACCAGCTTGACGACCACCTCCGGATCCGGTCTGGACGACTTTGACCAGCTGGATCTGAACCAAACCTACGGCGGTTTGACCGCCACGGACGAAGATGTGGCTTTCGGTGACGACACCTTGAAGGCCTTGATGCTGGCCGAAGAACAGGAAGTGGTGATGGACCCGCTGGCGGAGGATCCGGTGGTCCTGGAGATGGAAGAGCGCTCCCGTCACCGGGAACGTTATGAGATTGCCCAGCGTCCCAACTTCACCTTCCTGCGCCTGCGCTGGGGCATGTTGCGCGGCCCCGATATCACCACGGCCAGCGAGTCACCCTGTGACATGACCGATTGGACGGGTACCATTCGTACCGACCGCGGCCTGGTAGTGGTCAAACGCATGATCAAGTTCGAGCCTGCGGACCATGTGGTCTTTCCGCGTCTGGATCCCCGGATAGTGGCCTTCGTTTCTCACACCTGGTGTCACTTCGACGGCCTGGTGATCCAGATTGTCGAACCCCCGCTCGAGGACAGCACCACTCCGGTGTCCCCGAACAAGCTATACATCGACACCCCGCTTTATCAGGGC
>RCNF010002323.1_pt1 | contig 10188 bp, 6 predicted proteins | sample 2041311 | NCBI WGS metagenome assembly RCNF01 (sample SAMN09708228, study PRJNA481090) | Marine sediment metagenome, whole genome shotgun sequencing project. | biome: marine sediment; feature: ocean; material: sediment; isolation source: Sewage treatment plant 2 marine sediment (STP2) ... | reverse complement strand
AACAAGTTTAAATATCCGCGCTATCTTAAAACAAAAATGCCCCATAAGGAACCTTATGAGGCATATCAAATCAAAGAGTTAGTGAATAAATCTCACTATACTAATTGGAAATGTCGATTACGTATTTTGAATAACGATATTCGGGAATTTAGTACTGTAATCTTTACCCTTAGACGCTAGTTTAGCCGCCATTTTACGAGAGATCTCTTTGTACAATTCTGTATTCTTACCATCAGGATCTGCAACAACGGTTGGTCTACCTTCATCCGCTTGCTGACAGATTGTATAATCCAGGGGCAATGCACCAAGGAAATCAACATCTGACTCATCCGCCATACGCTTACCACCACCTTCGCCGAAGATATGTTCTGCATGTCCACATTCGCTACACACGTGGATGCTCATATTCTCGACAACACCGAGTACTGGAACTTCCACTTTCTCAAACATTTTCAGACCTTTGCGAGCATCAAGCAATGCTATATCTTGAGGTGTAGTAACGATTACCGCACCACTTACTGGAATTTTCTGCGATAAAGTTAACTGTGTATCACCCGTTCCAGGAGGAAGGTCTACGATTAGGTAATCCAATTCACCCCAGTTGGTATCATTAAGTAATTGCTCAAGTGCTTGAGTTACCATAGGGCCACGCCAAATCATTGGTGTGTCTTCTTCTACTAAGAACCCAATCGACATCGCTTTAATACCGTAATTTTCCATTGGCTCAAGTGTTTTACCATCTGGCGACTCAGGCTGACCAGAGATACCCAACATACGTGGCTGACTCGGTCCGTAGATATCAGCATCTAACATACCAACCGTTGCACCATCTGCAGCAAGTGATAATGCAATATTTACAGATGTCGTTGATTTACCAACACCACCTTTACCTGATGCAACAGCGATAATATTTTTGATACCTTCAATACGCTTAAGACTCTTTTGTACTGTGTGTGCAGCTATTTTTTGCTCTACTGTCACTTCTGCTTTAGCAATACCTGCTTCAGCTTCTAATTTTGTTTTTACTTCTTCAGCTAATTCATCTCGGTAACCACCAGCTGGGTAGTTTTGTTCAAGACGAACAAATACCGTATCACCTTTAATATCAACATCTTTTACAATATTAGCGGCAACAATATCTTTTTCAAGATAGCGTTCCTGTACACCTTGTAAGACTGCATCTATTTGTTCGCGTGTAACTTCCGACATGTTTGTATCTCCTAAAACTGTCTGTTTTTATAACGTGTTTAACATTTACTAAAATGTAAATTTCTTAAGTGGCGTGGATATTACACTAATTAGTTTAAGCTGAATATTAGTGTGGATTAATATCCATTACTATAAACGTAATATAAGATAGCTTGCTATAAAATACTGTCTCTATCTTTGGATAGTCTTAGGCTAAATCACTATTTAATAAATATGAATTTTAAAACAATTAGAATTACCATTCTTATACTCATACTTGCTTATGTTGGATTTGATACTTTCTGGAGCAACCAACGTGCTACAGATTGGAAACATTCATTACGCGTTGTCATCTATCCTATCAATGCTGATGGCAGCGATGCGAGTGCGGAATATATCTCTCAGCTAGAAGAATCAAATTATGAAGCAATTAACGATACCCTTATTAAGTTAGCTCAAGACTATGGCAAGGATTTTTCTATTCCCGTCAGTATTAAATTAGCACCAGAAATAAAATCGCTTCCGCCTAAATTACCTGCTAATAGAAGTGGATTAAATGTCTTGTTGTGGAGTATCAAACTACGTTACTGGGCGTGGAAAGAAGATAACTACCAAGGTGCAAAACCACAAATTCGTTCTTACGCATTGTTTTACGATCCTGAGCAACATAGAGCCTTAAAGCACTCAACTGGCTTAAAAAAAGCTAAAATAGCGATCAACCATTTATTTGCGAATAACAAATACAACGGACAAAATAATGTTGTCATTATGCATGAGCTTTTCCATACCTTAGGTGCTACCGATAAATATGATCTACAATCTGGGTTACCAAACTACCCAGATGGTTATGCAGATCCTTCTCGCGAACCGCTGCACCCACAAACGCTGGCTGAGATTATGGGAGGGCAGATTGCTACATCCCAATCAAAAACAACAATGCCTGAGTCTTTGGAAAAAGTAGTCATTGGAAGAAAAACGGCCAAAGAAATTGGCTGGATAGATTAAAGCTTTAATTAGTCAAATAAATACAAATTACAGGTTTATAGAATGTCATCAATATTAAAAGACTCAGAACTTCACCATCAAATGATCTCATGGAGGCACTGGCTTCATCAACATCCTGAGCTGAGTTTTAAAGAGCTATTAACCAGTGATTATATCGCTTCCGTACTTGAAGGACATGATATTGAGCACTATAGAGGGCTGGCAAAAACGGGCATAGTTGCAACCGTAAAAGGTAAACAAGATGGTGGCAGTATTGGATTACGAGCTGATATGGATGCTTTGCCTATTCAAGAACTCAATGAGTTTGCGCATAAATCACAACACGAAGGAAAGATGCACGCCTGTGGACATGATGGCCACAGTACCATGCTACTCGGTGCAGCGGTTTACTTAAAACAACACAATGATTTTGCTGGAACCGTACACTTTATATTTCAACCCGCAGAAGAAGGGGGGTGCGGCGGTAAGTTTATGGTCGAAGAAGGACTCTTCGAGAAATTCCCCTGTGATTCGGTCTATGGCATGCACAACTGGCCTGGACTCGCCGTTGGTAAATTTGCAGTTCATGACACCAATGTCATGGCAGCAGTCGATGAAATCAATATCACCATAACGGGCAAAGGTGGCCATGCTGCCATGCCAGATCAAGTGATCGACCCTATCCTTGCTGGTGCCCATGTAATAACCACCCTGCAATCCATCGTTTCGAGAAATGTTCCTCCAGTTGAAACGGCTGTAATCAGTATTACGATTGTAGAGGCGGGTAGTATTTCAAACGTAATCCCCAATCAAATGAAGTTGACCGGTACGTTGCGTCACTTCAACCCTGAGATTGACATAATGCTCAAACAACGCATAAAAGAAGTCGTAGAAAACACCTGTGCAGCGATGGGGGCAACAGGCACTCTTCATATAGAACCCGGCTATCCTGCAACCATCAATACACCCATGCATGCGCAAAAATGTGCTGATGCAGCCGCTAAAATCGTCGGCGAAGAAAACGTGATACGCACAATGCCTCCGAGCATGGGTGCAGAAGATTTCTCTTTTATCCTTAATGCAAGCGAAGGTGCTTACATCTGGATTGGAAATGGCGAAGTCCCAAAAAATGAACTAGCTGGCGGGTGTATGTTACATAATACTCAATACGACTTTAATGATGCAGTATCAGCAGATGGGGCTAGTTACTGGGTTCAATTAGTCCATGATTTGCTAAAGAGGCATTAAGTAGTTGTAATAACCCTTAATTCAGTTTGACCTTTGTACATCGACGATTCCTTACGGAACCAACGATGGACTTTTCTGGCTCTTGGTGAGCCTAGAAAAGCCACCCCCCTACTTTCAGGCACTTTTTAAGTGGTAGATGTTTAGAGTTAAACGGATTATCTAGATAGTTTTAGTGACAGACTGGCTAGTTATAGATTTTAAGAAACATTATGCTGTTAACTTATAAAAGGATTTTAAATAAGTTGCAATGACAGATATTTCACATCAACTTCACCATGACTCTCAACTACATGGCTCTGCACTAAATGTTACTCCAACAAGTAGTGAGCATAGCTTTGACTGGAGTGCTGAAGAATACAAAAATTTCAGCAGTGAAATACAACTACTGAAACACGAATATCACAAATCAACATTATTCAGCGACGATGCTCTGGTTAAACTTCTGGATAACTACCCACGAACCTGGTTGCAATGCTACACCATGGGCACCAACCCAGAAAACCACAATGAATGGACGCCTGTGCACATTGCGGATAGCAGTGGCGCTGAGATTATGCAAGCACTGCAAAAAGGTCGCATCTGGATCAATGCTGTCAATATCGATAAATACGATAAACAGTACGGTAAATTGATCGAAGAAATGTATACAAAGATCAGTACTAACTGCCCCCACATTCAAAATCTTAGAAACGCATTTAATGCGCTCTTGATTTCCTCTCCTGGCATACAGGTCTACTACCACTTAGATACTGACCCGAATATGTTGTGGCATATACGCGGGGTTAAGAAATTCTGGGTGTATCCAGCGCAAGATAAGCGTTTTACCCCGCAGAACTATATAGAAGAAATAATCGCACAAGAACGACATGAAAATATGCCGTATCATAGCTGGTACGATGATCATGCCTACAAAGTGTCGTTAGAAGAAGGACAAGCTGTAAGCTGGCCACAACACTCCCCACATCGTGTAGAAAATGTAACCGTTAACGTCTCTCTAACTAGCAGTTATGAATCAACAGAAAGTCGAAAATTAGTAGGCGTTCATGGTGCTAATTATTACTTCCTCAAGAAGTTAGGAATTAAAAATAGACCAACGAATACCCAAGGTGTTTTCCCAGCAATAAAGGCATTTAGTTATTACGTGTGTAATAAACTTAGTTTGCTTAAAAAAGGTAGCAGAACAAGTACCTATGTTTCTGACATTCAGGTGGATGCAAATAGCGATACTGGATTGAGTAAGTTAGACAATGCTAGCCGAACGGCTTTTTCTTATATTGATGAATAATCAATAATTTCTGAGTTTAATTCTAGTGGCTAGCTTTTAAATGGGTTTTTAGTTAATCAATAACTAAGAAATACGTAATAGCTTTTTCACCCATTGTTTTAAGCTTCCATGTATCCATTGATACAAAGAAAATCTAAACCCAGTCTTATCAAACGATAAAGTGTACATAACCTCAGTTGTACCCGAATAGCGCTTCTTATATGTCGCTTCTTCATCAGAATACATGAAGTTAAACTTTGCCAATTGTGGGTTGTTAATGCTACTTTCTATTTCTTTAGTTAACATCGTTGTAAGCAATGAATAGCGATGTCCATTTTCTGTTTCGAAACCACTCTGATACGGATGAATCGTATCTCCATCAATAAACGAATATAAAACGGCCACTGGCACATCGCCAAAACGAAGTATTTTAAGACTGATTTGGTTTTTTGGTAACAAACGCTTGATCACCCTTCGATGAAACTTCACAAAGTTCTCTTGCTCGAATACGCTGTATTTTTTCATTTCACCACGGCGAGAACGATTGAGTTCAGCCAATACTTCTATGGACTCATTAACTTTAGCTTCATCGCTTATGTTATCAATAGTATAGTTTTGTTCTGCTTCAAGTCTGGAGAAGGTTCTAGTGATGTTGTTGCGCATTTTTTTACGCAATCCCATCAGATAATCTTTATAGGTTTCAGGTAAATCTATATAGGTCCTAAATCCTTTTTCTTTTATTTCTTTAACAATCTCGAAAGAGCTTTCGCTAAGCTGTTTAGAGAATAATTTTGAAAGGTATGAATCATCAAGTAATTCATGGAATTTCATACCGTCCCACAAAGTATTATTCTTGGATAAATAACTAGAGAAGCAGTCTATGACACGTTGTTCTTGCCCTCCCTGAATAACTAAATCCATATACTCACCAAACACATAACTACCATCTGTTTCACCCGTCCCTAAAAGGATAAGCTGTCGACTACAGGGGAAGTATTTCTTTGGATTATTTATTATCTGAAATGGCGCAATACCGATAATTTTATTACGATTGTTTGTGCAAGTAAGGATATATAGTGTACGACTTCCGTCCTTACGATATGTTTCCCACCATGTATATAACCACTCCCAAGAAACAAAGATAGTGCCTTTAGGAGAACTCTCATTTATTGCATTCCACTGCTCACGAAGCGCAAAGAATTCTTCTGTTTTCATAATTACAGAAATACGGTTTGATAAAGCAGTGGGACTTTCCTTAGCAATATCTTGAGAATAACTAACGTGTTGCGCCTGCATGAGTAACTTAAATGCTTTCCTTTTGTAATCGTAGTTAATGGAAGTTGCTGCAAGGTAAATGGAAGATAGTGGAGATTACATTCTACCTTGCATGCAGAAGTATGACCCAATCAATAATTCTGATTCAAAGAGAATCAACAAACACTTATTTCTAGTATTGTTTTTTATCTTTTTAACTTATCAAATCATAAAATATCATAAAGGAATCGATAAAAACCAACATAAACCTTGATACCCATATTATCTTATAAAAAGTAGTAAGCACTTTTAGCTAAGGATAGAAGGTATTTAGCGAAAGACTAAAGCATATCTATATCTAGAAACAGTATCGACAAACTATTCGAACAAATAGTATCGACATACCACATCTATATACACATTCTAGTATTAAGGTATCATAACAAGCTATGTTAACCATCCATACTAGCAATCAGCTTGAACAACTAAAAAACCAGTTTTCAAACTTGATTAAAAAGCCTCTAGCTAGCACCTTTGCTACTGAAGCAGTGGTTGTACAAAACGCCGGTATGGCACGCTGGTTGTCCATGCAAATGGCTGACATTTCAGGCATTAGCGCGAATACAGAATTTCTTTTTCCTGCGGAATTCATGTGGCGCTTACTGCGTTTAGTCTCGAGCGATATACCAGAAAACAACCAGTGTACGCCCGACACTATGCGCTTTCATATCATGCGCGAGTTAAGCCAGCATCCTGAAAATTACCCTGAATTACAACACTATATCGGTGACATTAATAAACAGGACGAGTTAGCTATTTGGGAGTTATCCTCCGAATTATCACAATTGTTGGATCAATACTTATTTTACCGCAGCGATTGGATTCGAGATTGGGAATCACCCGAGTGGAATAGTGATAATAATTGGCAATCACGCCTTTGGAAACGCTGCGTACAAGATAGAAATCTAATTCATTGGCTCGCACTGCAAGACCAATTCAAAGAATCATTTCAGCAATTAGATAAGAACAAACTCGAAGAGAGAATTACCTTCTTTTCTATGTCCGCTTTGTCACCTGGCTATATCGATATGCTAGGTGAACTAGGCAATAAAACCGATGTACATCTATTCTTGATTAACCCTTGTCAGGATGTGTATTGGGGAGATATTCAATCAGAAAAAAACATCGCTAAAATGGACGAAGATGTTCAACCCTATATGGACTTACAAAATCCATTACTTGCTAGCATGGGTAAACAAGGTAGAGACTTTATTGATAAATTATTGACCTTGCCAAGTTACGAAGAAAGCCTTCATGAAGAAAACACCACTCAACTGGAGCACGAGACTCGTCATCAAACTCTTCTAACTAAGCTTCAGAACGACATTAAACAATTAGCAGAGCCGAATGCTATAACGACAAATAAGGTCACGATTTTAGATAACAGCATCACAATCAATGCTTGCCACACCGCAATGCGTGAAGTTGAAGTCTTGCACGACCAAATACTCAATGAATTAAATAATGATGCAACACTAGCGCCTAGTGACTTTGTGGTGATGATGCCCGATGTTGAGAAGTATGCACCCTATATAGAAGCTGTTTTCTCTGCCTCTAAACCCACATTACCTTTTAGTATTGCCGACCGTGAAGCACTCAATGTATTTCAAATTATCGAAGCTTTAGACAAACTATTTACCTTAGCTGATACACGTTTTGATGTTGAGTCGGTGTTTGAACTCCTTAATTACACAGACATCAGTGAAAAATTTGATTTAGATGAAACCCAAATTAAGAAATGCCGGGAACTTGCTAAAGCGACTAATATTCGTTGGGGCATCAGTGCAGACAGCCGAAAACGTAACCAGCTTCCCTACACAGAAGAGCACACCTGGAAATATGCCTTAGATAGAATTCTACTGGGATATAGTCTAGGTGAAGACCTCGAAGAAATTATAACAACAGAAAAACTATTCGATTCGGAACGACTTCTATCATTACTTTCATTTACCGATATTGAAGGTAGTGAAGCGCTTATGCTGGCTAGCTTTAAGCAATTCACAGATTGTATTTTTTCAATCAATCTTTGGAGCTCTTTAAACCTTAGCCTAACTGATTGGATAGAGAAAACGAAAACGCTGATTCAAAAACTAACCACTGAAAACACAGATCAACAACGTTTGATCAATGCAATTTCTGATCTAAAAGCCTTGGGTGCTTTTACAGAATTCGATCAGGAAATCCCCTATTCTGTTTTTAGCAAAATGCTAACGTCTTGTTTTAAATCTATTTCAGCGAATGAAAAGTTTCTAGGTTATGGCATAACATTTTGTGCACTGGTGCCGATGCGCAGTGTGCCCTTCAAAGTTGTATCACTCATTGGCATGAATGATGGAGAATTCCCGCGCCAGGACAAACACCATAGCTTCGATTTAATGGCAAACAAGCCGTTAAAGGGTGATCGCTCTCGTAGAGATGAAGACCGCTATTTATTTTTAGAATCGTTACTGGCTGCACGAAATAAACTGATCATTAGTTTTAATGGTTTGAGTGTAAAAGATAACTCCGATATTCCACCTTCTGTATTAGTTAATGAGCTACTTGAAACATTAGCAATTTACACCAATATCGAAGCCGAAAAACTCATCGTTAAACATCCACTTCAGGCTTTTAGCCCTAAGTACTTTGAAAATGATCGATCAAATGAATCCTTGTTCTCTTATGAAAAGGAGTACTGTTCTCTTAACAAAAATGAAGAACTCGCCTCTCAGGTATTTATCAAACAAGCACTTGATGAACCTGATGCCTCTTATAAAGACATCTCTTTACACGACCTCATCAGTTTTTATAAAAATCCCTCTCGTTATTTCTTAAAGCACCGTTTTTCCATCCAGACATTTGATGACGATCCAAGTTTAAATATAAGAGAACCCTTTGAATTAGAATCATTTAAAGATCGTGATGTAAGAAATCTAGTCTTAGAAAATCAGACTCTTGAAGAAAGACAAAATAACGAGCAACAATTAATTGCGAGAGCAAAAGGACTTTTACCATACGGACAGATAGGCGATGAAATCTATCAGAGGGAAAAGCACATCACCGAAAATTTCATCGCTAATTTACCTGTCAACGATACAGTGCAAAATCAAAACCCAAATAAACACTTCAACTTGAAGATTGATGACTTTTCAATACATGGAAACATCGATCAATTGATGGATAAAGGACGTTTACTGAAAGTCGTCACAAAACCCTATGCAGGTGATTATATTAGTTTCTGGCTCATCCATTTGGTAATGAATGCCGTTGATGAACTAAACTGTGAAAGATCGAGCTTTCTATATTCACCAGACGTTGATCTGCACTTAACATCGTTAGAAGATGCCAAATCACGACTGAAAGAACTATTAGATTTATATTGGAAAGGCCTAAGTTACCCTTTACTGTTCTTTCCGAAAAGTGCTTTTGCAATGTATAAAAAACCCACCTACGCAAAAACAAAAGAAGCCGAAGACAAATGGCTAGGGAATGATAGATACGCAGGAGAAAAAGACAGTTTTGAACATTGGTTACTGCACCGTACTTTAGAAATGGATAAAAATAATCTTCCACCAGAGTTTCTAAATATTAGCCAAAAAATCTTTGGCGATATGTATCTACAACAACATCTATCTGATTAATAAATCCTTCATTTACTCATCTAGCTATGAAAAACACCCTATATACACGCTAAGGTCTAGTTTCGTCGTGTAGACGAGCTAGTCCTAAGTTCTGGCATACATGAGTTGTCCATTTCAATAAACTAAATGAGCAAGCTCATGGTAAGTAGGAGGTGACTTTAAATCTATTTATAACAACTATAAATCTAGCTATAAATAAAAGCTTGTAGTGTCTATAAAAAAAGACTGCTTTATCCCTATTAACTATAAGGATAAAGGAGTATCATTTCGCGCCATTCATACATTAGTAAAAACTAATATTCTTATCATTTTTCTAGAAACTACGCCATGAATCAATCTGTAGATACTCCACTTGAGAAAAAAGACGAACCTTCTAATCGTCAATCCGTATTGGCTAAAAAAGCAATTATCAAAAATATTGTAGCGCTTGCCATTTTTTCTGTTTTGGCCTTGTACCTAGCTTCGATTTCACCAACGATTACGATTGCCTGGGTTGTAGTGATTCTAGTGCTAACTATTTATCTATTTGTGTTTGAGATTGTAGATATTGACGTGGCAGCCATAAGTATT
>RCNF010002322.1_pt1 | contig 10189 bp, 10 predicted proteins | sample 2041311 | NCBI WGS metagenome assembly RCNF01 (sample SAMN09708228, study PRJNA481090) | Marine sediment metagenome, whole genome shotgun sequencing project. | biome: marine sediment; feature: ocean; material: sediment; isolation source: Sewage treatment plant 2 marine sediment (STP2) ... | reverse complement strand
TTAAACACAATGGGTTACAGGCTTATTAAACTTCTGTATTTGAGAATCGAGGAAAGGTAGCGCAACTTTTTTGTTGCACCTAAAAGATGCCAAAACTTCATAACTTGTTTAAAATCAACGAAACCATAGGTGCCACATAAATGTTGCAGAAAACTCGCGTGTTGCGGTTGTCTGTATCGCTTCGGCCGGAGGCTCAGGCAGGCTTAAATTCGTCCGGATCCACGCCCAGATCCCTCAATTTGCGTTGGAAAGACTGGCGCAGAACACCGCTGGCCTCGGCGGCCCGACTGACATTGCCGCCAGCGGCCCGCAATCGGTTGCGGCAATATTGACGCTCCCGCTCCTCCTTGGCCCCATCGCCGGCCTCTTTCAAGGACATCGTCTCGGATTCTGCGGCGCCCCCCCCGCCCGATGCCTCGTCGGATGACTCATCAGACCGCATATCAAGCCCACTACCCGAACCGAACATGTCCCCCAGTCCAATCAATCCTCCCCGACAATTGATCACCGCGCGCTCGACAAAATTGCGCAACTCGCGCACGTTGCCTGACCACCGTTCCTGCAGGATACGCTGCTCTACGGCCGGTGAGAATCCGGCGATGGCCCGGGCGTTTTCAGCGGCGAACTGATCCAGGAAATGGCGGGCAAGGACCATCACATCGCCGGGTCGCTGCCGCAAGGCGGGCAACTTGATGCGATAGATATTCAGGCGGTAATAAAGATCTTCACGGAACGTGCCCTCGTTGATCGCCTCGGTCAGATCCCGACTGGTGGCCGCCACGATGCGGCAACGCACCTCGCGTTCGACATTTTCGCCCAGGCGCACAAACATCTTCTCGCCCAGGGCACGCAACAGCTTGACCTGCAAGTCCAGCGGAGCTTCACCCACTTCGTCCATGAAGAACGTGCCACCGGCCGCCAATTCCAGTTTGCCGATGCGCGACTTGGCCCCGGTGAACGCCGCCTGGCTGTGGCCAAAAATTTCCGACTCGATCAGGTCAGCCGGAAAGGCCGAGCAATTGATGCCCACAAACGGCCCGCTGCTATAGTTGCTGCCTTCATGAACCCGGCGCGCGATCATTTCCTTGCCCGTGCCAGACTCGCCTGTGATCAGTACGGTCGCGGTGGTGCCGGCCACGGTATCAGCCTGCTCGAGAACCCGGAACATCCTATCGTCGCCACAGATAAAAGAGCCGGTCAGGCGGCCCAACTCTCCCTGCTGGGCCTGAATTTGGCGTTTGCTCCGGCCGGCCACCAGGGCCCGCTCGATCAGGTTGAACAGCTCCGGAGGGTCCGCCGGTTTGATCACATAGTGGAAGGCCCCCAGCTTCATGGCCTCAACCACGGTGCTGACCCGGGTCCGTCCCGAAAGCATGATCACTGGCGGCGGGTCGTCCAGGGCCCGGATACGTTCCAGGATCTGCACGCCGTTGACTTCACTGCCCTCGAATTCCACATCCAGCAGGACCACATCAGGACTGATGACGGCGATTTTTCTCAGCCCGGCTTCCGCATCGTGGGCCATGTCGATGTTGTAGCGGGAGCCGAGCACGGCCTCCAGGTCGTCGCAGAAATCGGGTTCGTCATCGAGCAGAAACAGGCGGGGCCGATTCATCTCAACCCTCTTCCGCTTGCAGGGCCTCACTCAGCGCCTGCAGTTTGCGCACGTCGTCCCAAGTGTCGCGTTTCCAGCTCGGATTACGCAACAGGGCGGCCGGATGGAAGGTCGCCATCACCGGCACCCCGGCGTAAAAATGCACCGAATTGCGCAGCTTGCCCAGGCTCAGATCGGTCTTGAGCAGGGTTTGGGCCGCCACCCGCCCCAGGCAACAGATCACCCGCGGTTGCAGAATCGCCAACTGACGTTTCAGGTGCGGCTCACAGTGTTGAACCTCATGAGGCTGCGGGTCGCGATTATTGGGCGGCCGGCACTTCAGGATATTGCAGATGTAGACATCGTCGCGGGAGTAGCCGAGGGCACCCAGAATCTTGGTGAGCAACTGACCACTCGCGCCCACGAATGGTTCGCCCTGCTGGTCTTCTTCCTGCCCCGGTGCCTCACCAATAAAAACCACATCGGCCCGGGGATTGCCGGTGCCAAAGACGGTGGTCTGGCGAGTGCCACTCAAATCGCACGCCGTGCAGGGCCGGACTTCGGCTTCCAGGGCGGCCATGGCAGCGGCCGCATCATCGGCGTGGGCTGTGAGCAGGGGTTCGGTCACCGGTGCAGTAGGATCCGCCTCGGCCTGGCGCTTGATCAGGGCCATGGTCTCGCCCACGAATTGATCACATCGTGCACGGAAGGCGGCTTCCTTGTCGTTGGCTGGCGCAGGCGGGGCCGGTTTGGCCGGCGGCTCGGATTTTGCGGATTTTGCGGATTTTGTGGATTTTGAGGGTTTTGCGGGTTCAGTCGGTGCCGGCGCCGGCACCGCAGCTTCGGCCACCTCAGGTTCCGCCGTCACCGGAATCACCTCGGGCCGGCTGCCTTCATCCAGGTACCATTCGGCTCCCTGGGCCCGGTTCTGGCGGATCCAGGCTTGCAGGTCTCCAATGATGTTTTGGCGTTCGTCCGCGTGATTAGCCATGGGTATCGCTTTGTTGGTCGCTCAATATTTGTCAGCAGTTGGACTGGTGCTGCGCCAGCTCCATCAGCAGCTGTGCCGCCAGCTCGGCCTTGGGCCGTGACTCGCTCGCCCAGATCATACCACCGGAAGCCAGCAGTTGAACCCTGTGATTTTCCGCACCGAACCCCGAACCCTCTGCCGTCGGGTTGTTGGCCACCACATAGTCCATGCCCTTGGCCTCCAATTTGCCCAGGGCCCTGGCCTGCACATCTTCGGTTTCCAGGGCAAAGCCGACCACTTTCAGGCCCTCCGGACGATGATTCGGCACCACTTCGGCCAGGATGTCCGGGTTGCGCGTCATGTCCAGCTGCCACCCCGTGCCCAATTTTTCTTTTTTCAATTTTCCCGCCGCCGGGTTGGCCGGCGTGAAGTCCGCCACGGCCGCTGACATCAACAGCCACTCGGCGCCCGCCTGCAGGCAATCGCCCACCGCCTGAGCCATGTCCTGGCCCGACTGCACCGCAACAAAGGCCCGCAGGCCCCGGGGCGGTGTCAGATCCACCGGGCCACTGATCAGGGTCACTATTGCGCCCTGGGCAACCGCCGCGGCCGCCAGCGCATACCCCATGGTGCCCGAAGAACGGTTGGCCACATAGCGCACCGGGTCGATGGCCTCGTGGGTCGGGCCGGCGGTGATCAGCACCTGCTGGCCGGCCCAGAAAGAGGGCGCAGCTTGTGTGTCCTCCACTGTGCCCGCCAGAGCGCGCGGCTCCAATCCCACCGCCAGTTCCTGGATCGACGCCACGATTTCTTCGGGCTCGACCATTCGGCCCTCGTCCACGGTGCCACAGGCCAGGAAACCGGAGCCCGGACCCACCAGGTGCACGCCCCGCTCACGCAGGGTCGCCACATTGGCCTGGGTGGCCGGATGCCGCCACATATTGTCGTTCATTGCCGGCGCCATCAAGACCGGACCCGGTTGGGCCAATAGCAGAGTCGAAACGATGTCGTCAGCGATGCCACCGGCGGCCTTGGCCATGGTATTGGCCGTCGCCGGCGCAATCACCGTCAGGTCGGACCAGCGCGCGTACTCGATGTGGTCCAGGGCATCGCTTTGGTCTTCGCCCCACAAGTCGGTGGCCACCGGGTGGCCAGAAAGAACCTGAAAAGTCATGGGGGAAACAAAGCGGGTTGCAGCCGCGGTCATGGCCACTTTCACGGAAAAACCCGCCTGCACCAGCAGGCGGGTCAAAAAGCAACTTTTGTAGGCGGCGATGCCACCGGTGACCATCAGCAAAATCCGGACTTGAGAGACGCGGACATTCCCATGATCAGCCATGGCCTACTCCTCGCCTTCCTGCTCCCTCTCAAGCCGGGCTTGGCGGGCGCGTTCCTTGACGTCGTAGTATTCGACTTTGCCGTCAATGAGACGATCGACCGCCAAAGTGGTGATCTTGCCGGGCAAGGCCACATTGTAGTTGCGGGCGCGTTCGTTCAAGCGTCGGGCTTCGAGGGCGGCAATCTTGATCGCTTTGAATTTGTTCGGAATAAGAGCGGTCACCTTTTGGCGCGGAATATAGGTCATGCGGCCTTCCTCACAGGCTGGAGACAGGAGCGGTTTCTGAATAAATCAGTTTCTGGGTAAACCGGTCCGTCGTGTTTTTGGCAACCGAACAACGATAACGAATTTGGCGAAAAGCGCAAGAAATCGGCATAAAAACGGTCAGGTCAGAGGCGAGCGTCGAAAAGACTCACGGCGGCAGTCTTCGGCCGTAATCACGGCTTTCATGCGATTAACGGCCGCATCAAGGTCATCGTTGACGATCCAGTAGCGGTAGCACGGCGCGAAACCCACTTCGTGGCGGGCATTCTTCAACCGGGTTTCGATCACCTCTGGGCTGTCGGTACCGCGGGAGTGCAGGCGGCGCTCCAGTTCTTCCCACGAAGGCGGAAACAGGAAAACGGACACCAATCTGCTGGCAAACAGATCGATCACGTTCACGCCACCCTGCACATCGATGTCCAGCACCGGGATCTGGCCCGCGCCCGTCATCTCGTCCAAGCGACTGCGGCGGGTCCCATAGCAGTTGTCGTGCACCCGGGCCCATTCCACGAACGCGTCGTCCGAAACCAATTCGTCAAAGACACTCTGATCCACAAAATCGTAGTCCACGCCGTTGGTCTCGCCTTCGCGCATCGGTCGCGTGGTCGTCGAGACCGAAAACGCCAGGCGCGGGTTGCCCTCCATCAGGCTGCTGATGAAGCTGCTTTTGCCCGTCCCGGAAGGCCCTGTGATCAGAACGATCATCGCTACTCCAGATTCAGGATCTGTTCGCGCATGGACTCGACTTCATCCTTCATCGCAATCACGGCCTGAGTGATGTCCATCAGGTTGGTCTTGCTGCCGGTGGTATTGACCTCGCGGTGCATTTCCTGCAGCAGGAAATTCAGCCGCTTGGCCACCTGCCCACCCTCGTCCAGCGCCTTGTGGAAATGGGTAATGTGAATCCCCAACCGTTCGCATTCTTCGTTGATGTTGGCCTTGTCCGCCAGCATGGCCACTTCCTGGGCCAGGCGCTGCGGGTCGACCTGATCGGTCAGGATTTTTTCCAGGCGTTCTTCCAACCGCTTCTGAACTTCGGCCGCGGCCTCGGGGGCGCGTTTTTCAACCTCGGCCAACTTGGTGGACAAAGTCTCCAGGCGTCCACGCATTTCCTGAACCAAGGCTTCGCCTTCAGCCTGTTTCATGGCCATCAAGCCTTCGTGGGCAGTCGCGATGGCGGTCATCATCGCGGCCCGCATTTCGTCCTGCTCCACTTCCATTTCTTCGGCCCGAAACAAGTCCGGCACCGCCAGCAAATGGTCCAGGGTGACCGGATGACTGGCGCCCGTGGCCTTCTCCAACTCAGCCGCCGCAGCGCGCACCATGTCCAGCCCCGACTGCAAACGCTCAGGATCCAACCCGGCACCGGAGCCTTCCCGATTGACCTGCAGCTGCACCGCGACGGTCACCCGCCCGCGCGCAACGTTGTCCTTCAGAAACTTGCGGATGTCCGTCTCCAGAAATGCCAGGACACCGGGCAGTTTCAGGCTCACGTCCAGGAAACGGTGGTTCACCGAACGCAATTCCACAGAGATTGTCATGGGGCCGGTAGCGCCTTCGCCGGTGCCGAAGCCGGTCATGCTGAGCATGGAGATCCTCCAGAAAGTCGAGTTGTTGGCCCAGGGCGATGGGGGCCTCGCAGTATTCGATTGGCCGAATCTTAGGTCAGAGACCCTGTGGCGGCAAGGAAATGAACGAGAATTGAGCGGGATCAAAGTTGTGACTCTCTGCGTATACCCTTACAATGCGCCTCACATTCTCGCTGCCGAATGATTGGAAAGGACGCCATCATGAGATTCCTGCGCCCCCTGGCTACCGCTTTTGCCCTGACTGCCCTGTTGGCCACTCCCCTGTTTGCCCAAACGGCGAACGAGCCGGCCAACGACGATTCTCCAGGGATCCAAAGCAACATCGCCTTCGGCATGCGCTCCGGCTACACCAGTTGGGATGGCGTCGAGCAGGTCCACTTTGGGGCCCACCTCAAGCTCGGCGAAATTTTGCCCAACGTGCGTTTCACGCCCAACGTCGAAGCGGGCGTCGGCGGTGGAGCGACCATCATTGCCATCAACGGCGACCTGGCCTACAGCTTCACCGAGTTTGTGACCCACCCCTGGAACGTCTACGGCGGTGGCTCTTTTGCCCTCAACTTCATCAATCCGGATGTCGGCGAGTCCGACACCAGCATCGGCCTGAGCGCCCTGCTCGGTCTCGAGCGCACTTTCGCCAACGAGCACCAGGGTATGGTCGAAGTCCGGGTGGGCATCCTGGATGGCCCGGATTTCAAACTCACCTTCGGCTACACGTTGTTCTAGTCATGAATGGGTTCCAGTCATGAACAGGTTCCAGCCATGAGCACCCCCACTCCCTGGTCCGAGCCCGCGGCCCTGGCCAACCTGCTGGCCCAATGGCGGCAAGCGTATGCTGGCCGGGATCTGTTCCGCATCGCGGCCGGCGACCGCTGGGTGCGGCTGCATCTGGCGGGTGACGAGCGCATGGGATTGTTGCTCAGCGGCCTGCCCGGCGCGCGGCTCATCTTTGCCCATCAGGGCCGGCTGCCCGACCCTCTGGTGGCAGCCCTGACCCCGGTTCGCAAACATCCCCTGCACCCCCTGCTGAACAACGCCCGCCTCGTTTCGTGCGGACTTCTGCCCAACGACAAGGTGGCGGCCTTCCTGCTGGCGGTGCCCGATGGGCAGGATGTCGTCCTGTTGCATCAGTTGTTTGGGGCGCGAAGCAATACGACCCTGGTGGACCGCTCGGGTAAGCTGTTGTGGTCGGTTCATCGCCCGCCCCATGCGGCGCTGACGGCCTGGCCGACCAAAGCAACCTGGTCCCATGGCGACCCCGCCGCATCGGTGGCCGAATTCAATCCCCAGGCCCTGGCCCGCGTGCTGGAGGTCTGTACCGATCAGGAGCTCGCCGCCAACCGGGCAGCGGTCAATCGTCGTCTCAAAGCCGCCGAAAGATTGCTCAGCAATCTGGAACGCGACCTGGCCAACGCCGACCAGGGCGACCGGCACCGCCACAAGGCCGAAGCCCTGGCCGCCAACCTGCATACGATGACCCAGGGCGCATCCGAGATTGTTTTGACCAACCTGACCGATGGCACGTCGTTGGCAATCGCGCTGGACCCGGCCCGCACCCCGGCGGCCAACATGGAGGCCTGGTTTCGACGGGCGCGCAAGGCCGAAAAGGGCCTGGAGATTATCCGCACCCGGCATGGCGAGGCAAGGGCAGCCCGGGATCGCCTGCAGGTGGCCACCGGCGATCTGGATGTTGCCGCCGCGGAAGTCCCGCCCCTGGCGCGGCTGGCGGCCCTGCAACTGTGGCGCAGTAAAAACCAGGACTTGTTCCCCCGCACCAACGACCGCGCCCGCGGCCGCACGGCCGAAGAACCGGCCCGGCCTTTCCGGCGCTATCTGATCGATGAAAAATGGGAAGTCTGGGTCGGGCGCAACAACAAGGAAAACGACGAACTGACCCACCGCGCAGCCCACAACCAGGACATCTGGCTGCATGCGCAGGGTGTGTCGGGCAGCCATGTGATATTGCGCACTGGCGGGCATCCGGAAAAAGTGCCGGCTCAGGTAGTGGCCAAAGCGGCCTCTCTGGCGGCCTTCTACAGCAAGGCCCGCAACTCCCAGTACGTGCCGGTCATCCACACCGAAAAACGTTATGTGCGCAAACCGAGAAAGGCTCCGACCGGCACGGCGGTTTGCCTGCGCGACCAGAACCTTTTTGTCGAACCCGGCGTCATGGCCGGGGTGGAACCTGCCTGATTCCAAGGCCTGTTCAGGGTGTCAAAGTTATCCGCAGACCCAGAACCCCATCCAGGAAAGATCCCAGCTCGTCGTCGGTGGGAATCTGGTAATAAACGGCCGGCCTGACGACCGCGCCGACATATTCCACGCCGGCGGCCAGCATGTGAGCCGAATTTTCGCTGAAGCCGTCGCCATCTCCGTCGGTCTCCCAGAACCCGCCAAATTCGATGCTCGCCCCCAAACGTCCGGTCGCCACGCCGACGCCCAACCCGTAGCGCATGTGCACCAGGGTCGAGCCATCATTGTCGCCGGTGGGAAAGAGCAGATCCGGTCCCACTTCCAGGCGCAGGAAACTTTCGTCCGAGGCCGGAATCCGCGCAGTAAAATGAGTCTGCACCGTCAGCACGTCGGGCACAAAAGTTTGCCACACCGAAGGGTGGGCCAGTATTCCCAGCATACCGAAGCCATTACCAAAAACGTCGTTCGACATGGTCGGCAACTGCAGCGCAATCAGGAACGACATGTTTTCCTGCGCACCCAGATTCATCAGGTGGGCCCCGACGGTGAGGTTCCCGACTTCCGTGGTGTTGTTCGGCTCAAAAGCCGAATCCACGCCCCAATTGGCCAGCGGTGCCGAAAGCGAAAGCACGAAATCCGGGCTGACCGGCAGACCCAGCGAAAACTCATGGTATTGCATATCCAGATAGGACCCGAGGTCCCCGGCAAAATGTGAATGCTGAAAACGATAGCTGAATTCGAGCTGTCCGGTGGGCTGGCGGTCCAAGAGAAAGGGTGAGGTTCCGGCCAACCCCGTCAAAGGCACCAATAGCAACAGGCTGCATATCGCATACGGGATAAGACGATGAGGGCGCATGGAAAGTCCTTCCAAAATGAGGGGGCCTGAACAGACCCTAGCATTTCGAAGACAAGTTTTCAAAATATATCAACAGGAATCAGTCAGGATATTGGGCCTGGATCTTCTGCAGGTCAGCCGGGCGGGCCAGGAAGATCTTCACCAGATCCGGATCAAACTGTTGCCCGGACCCTTCGCGGATGTTGGCCATGGTATCTTCCGCGCTCCAGGCGTCCTTGTAGACCCGGCGGCTGGTCAGGGCGTCGTACACGTCGCAGATCATCAGGATGCGCGCCGAAAGGGGAATCTCGGTGCCGCTGACACCATTGGGATATCCGCTGCCATCCCACCGTTCGTGATGAGCGATGGCCATCTCGGCCCCCATGGTGATCATGCCGTATTCGCCGTAGTCCTGCATCAGGCCCTCGAGTAATTCGGCCCCCATGGACGTGTGGGATTTCATCACTTCGAACTCCGGCACGGTCAGCTTGCCGGGCTTCAGCAGGATCGCATCGGGAATGCCCACCTTGCCCACATCGTGCAGCGCCGCCGAGCGGGCGATCGTATCGATGAACGTCGGCGTCACTTCGTTGTAGCCAGGGCGGTTCAGCAGTTGTTCGGCCAGATAATTCGAGTAGGCGCAAATCCGGTTCAGGTGGCCACCGATATGACTGTCGCGGATCTCGGCCAGCAGGGCCATGCCGCGGATCACCGCATCACGGCTGCGGCTCAATTCGTTGACTAACCGGATATTCTCCAACGAGTAGGACATCTGGTCCACCAGCATGCTGCACATGCTGATCTCGCTGGGTGAGAAGGCGCCGACGTCGCGGCTGCCAAAATCAAAAACGCCGACTGGGCCGCTGTTGGCGATGATCGGCATGGCCAGGCTGCTGCGCAATTGGGCCGACAGGGTCTTGATGCCAAACTGGTCGGTCAGGTCATCAACGTGCACCAGGTATTCTTCGGTGAAGGCCTGGATGTGCATACTGGCAGTGTCGGCCAGGGAGATGCTCAAGTCCGGGTCCAGGTCTTCGTAACCCACGGAAGCGACGAGGTTCAGGGAACCCGATTTTTCGTCGTGCAGAAACAGGGAGCAGAAGTCGCAGCCCATGACTTTCCACACACCGTTGACGACTTCCTGGTAGGAAGTTTCGTCAACCGTCATGCACACCAGGCGGGCATTGAATGCCTGCAAGGCGAGCAGACGTTCAACGTCCGGGCCACGCTTGGCCGCGTTGTTGTGTCTCGGTGGTATGGAAGGTCCCGCGATATGGGCCATGATCCGATTCCTGTTGGTGTCTCGGCTACAATTCAGTTTTCTGCCGCCGCTGAGGCTGCTCCTGCCTTCTGAAAATCGGCTGAGAGTCAGGTAACTGAAGGAAATTCAGGGTAATAGTGAGCCATT